>Ga0302289_1000718_pt1 | contig 12579 bp, 8 predicted proteins | sample III_Fen_N1_2_FD_194552 | JGI IMG/M metagenome (GOLD analysis project Ga0302289, IMG submission 194552) | Peat permafrost microbial communities from Stordalen Mire near Abisko, Sweden - III_Fen_N1_2 | ecosystem: Environmental > Terrestrial > Soil > Wetlands > Permafrost | place: Sweden: Abisko... | reverse complement strand
TGGATTTGATTTCCGCTTCGATTATTTTATTGGCCTTGAGCGGAATCCCCGGACTATTCATGCGTCCCCTGTCTTCCCTGTCGGTATGGCTAAATGTCTTGCTGGTTTTACTGGCATCTTTGACCGGTTTTATCGGTATAATTTTCTGTTTTATCAATCCCGATCCATCTTTGTATCTGTCACCCTGGCCTGCGGTCGGGGGCGGTCTTGTGGGCATCGACGCGATAAGCGCTTTTTTTCTTTGTCCCGTGTTTCTTATAGGCGCTCTGGGCGCCGTGTACTCGATCGGTTACTGGTCTCCGAAGGAACGCCCGAGAACTGCGCGGAGTCTGCGTGCTTTTTGGGGATTAGCCCTTTCCGGAATGTCTTTGCTCATTATCAGTAAGCATTCCTTAAGCTTTTTGCTCGGTTGGGAAATCATGGCCCTTTCGGCTTTTTTTCTTGTCTCGACAGAAGACGAAAAACGGGAGTGCAGAAAAAGCGCTCTTGTTTATTTGATCGCGACCCATGTCGGAACCCTTACTTTGTTTGGTTTTTTTTGCCTGTGGCGATACGCCACAGGATCCTTTGATCTCGTTCCGTCCGCGCAAGGTTCGATCCCGGCGATAACCAAAAACATACTGATATGCCTCGGCCTCTTCGGTTTTGGCCTCAAGGCCGGGGCAATGCCCTTTCATTTTTGGTTGCCCGGCGCGCATGCAAACGCCCCGAGTCATGTATCGGCTTTGCTTTCGGGCGTTATGCTGAAGATGGGTATTTACGGTCTTGTCCGACTTTTTACCCTGTTCCCCGGCTTTTCTCCCTTTTGGGGCTGGTTCGTTTTAATCATGGGTCTGGTCAGCGGATTGCTCGGAGTCGTGCTCGCGATTGCCCAGCATGATATCAAAAAACTTCTTGCGTACCACAGCGTCGAAAATATCGGAATAATACTGATGGGCTTAGGTCTCGCGCTTTTGGGAAGAATCTACCATCGCGAAGAATGGGTCGTGCTCGGCATGGCAGGCTGTTTGCTGCATGTCTGGAATCACGCGATTTTCAAGTCCCTGCTTTTCTTCGGTGCGGGTTCCGTGCTTCACGCGAGCGGAACTCGTCAGATAGATCTGTTGGGCGGCCTTGGGAAAAAAATGCCTTTTACCGCCGGGGCGTTTCTTTTGGGCGCGATCGCTATTTGCGGACTGCCTCCGCTGAACGGCTTTATAAGCGAATTTTTTATTTTTATCGGTTTTTTCAGCTCGGCGGTTTCCGCAAAAAATATTTCATCGATCGCACTTCTCGGCGCGCCCGTTCTCTCGATGATAGGCGCCCTCGCGGTCTCGTGCTTCGTAAAGGCGCATGGCGCCGTTTTTCTGGGTTCTCCTCGTTCGCCATTCGCCGCGCGTTCAGCCGAGTCGTCCCTTTCCATGCTTGTTCCCATGGGCGTCCTTTCGCTTCTTTGCGCCGTTATCGGCCTCTTTCCTTTTTTGACGATTCCCGTTCTTGAAAAAACGATTGCCGTTTGGCAAACCGTTCCTGCGACGATGTCGCTGTCAGAACTGATTCCGTTCGGCTCACTCGGGAAAATTATATTGATCGCAGGTATCCTGCTAGTCTTGTCGATTATTGCGGTAACCTTGCGCGCGCGCTCAAGAGCGCGTAAAACCGTAACATGGGATTGCGGTTATGCAAAGAGCGATGCGAGAATTCAGTATACGGCCGCTTCCTTCGCGCGTTCTCTCGTGGTGCTTTTTAACTGGTTTTTAAGGCCGCGAAATAATCTTCCCGTGATGGAGGGACATTTCCCGGCAAATGGCGCGCTTGATTCCCATGTTGAGGATCCCGTGCTTGACCGTCAACTGATTCCCGGTTTTTATTTTTTGCGTGACAAACTGCGCTGGTTTTACCGCTTTCAGCAGGGACAAACGCAATTATATATTCTATATTTAGTCTTTATGCTGGGAATTTTACTGGTGACGCTAATTCCTTTCAAGCAGCTTTTTTTTGCGATGTTTACGAAATAATTCGCGATGAGGAACGAAAATGTCGAGTGTGTGTGCGGTTCTTTTCGGTATTGGTTTGATAGCGTTCAGCGGAATCCCCGCGGCGATGGGTTCGTCAAAATCAAGGGTCGGCCAATGGGTTACCGTGATTTTGTTTCTGGCCGGCAGTGTGCTCGGTATTCTGGGGACCGGTATGTCTTTGCTTCAAACAATGGATCCTTCTCTGATTATTCCCTGGGCGCTTCCCTGGGGACGGTTTTATATTTCAATTGACCACTTAAGCGCATTTTTTCTTCTTCTGGTATTTGTGGTTCCTTCCCTCGCTTCCATATATAGTCTTGGTTACTGGAATCAAGCCGAGCATCCGGAAAACGGCAGGAGACTTGGCCTCTTTTTCGGTCTGCTGACGGCTTCGATGGCGATGGTCGTGATCTCGCGGGACTCGGTGCTTTTTTTGATCGTCTGGGAAGTTATGGCCTTGTCCGCCTGGTTTACCTCGGCCGTCGAGAATGAAAAGGAAGAAGTCCGCAAGGCGGGATGGGTGTATCTCGTCGCGACGCACATGGGAACCCTTACGCTGCTCGCGATGTTCGCGTTCTTTCACTATCAGACCGGTTCGTTTTCCCTTGATCTTACGAGCGCCCTTTCGGCTTCCTCCGCCGGTCTCGTCTTCGTGCTTGCGGTAATCGGTTTTGGCTTTAAGGCCGGCTTGATGCCTCTCCACGTATGGCTTCCCGGAGCGCATGCGAACGCGCCGAGTCACGTCTCCGCGGTAATGTCCGGCGTGATGCTAAAAATGGGCATTTACGGAATACTCCGCATCGCGTCTCTTTTTGTTTCGTGCGAACCCTGGTGGGGAACGCTTTTGCTGATCGTCGGATGCGTCACCGCTCTTTTCGGAATCGCGTTTGCGATGGGACAGCGCGATATCAAAAAAGCCCTCGCGTACAGCAGCATAGAAAATATCGGGATAATCGCTATGGGGATCGGGATCGCTCTTTTGGGAAAGGCTTTCAAGGCTCCTTCATTGGCATTGCTCGGCCTTGGAGGAGCTCTCTTTCACGTATGGAATCACGGGCTTTTCAAGTCGCTGTTATTTCTCAATTCGGGCGCGATCATTCACGCAACGGGTACGCGGGATATCGAAGCGCTCGGCGGGCTTGCGAAAAAAATGCCCGTTACCGCGGCTCTTTTCGCGCTCGGCTCCGTCGCGATCTGCGCGCTTCCTCCGTTGAACGGGTTTGCGGGAGAATGGCTCATATACATGGGAATGTTCAAAACGCTTTTCGTTTCGACCGTTGCCGGCATTCCCCTTGCCGCAATGGCCGCGGTCGTGCTTTCTATGGTGGGCGCCCTCGCGGTCGCGGTTTTCGTCAAGATTTTGTCAACTGTGTTTCTTGGCAGTTCCCGCTCGCACTCTGCGGATCATGCGCACGATCCCGGTTTTGCGATGAAGCTGCCGATGATGCTTATCGCGATTCTCTGCGTTCTTCTTGGGGCATATCCTTTTTTCGCAGCTCCTCTTCTTGACGGCGCCGTGCGCGCCTTTGCGCCCCTTACGGTTTTTGACGCAACGATTCTTCAATCGATGCCACGACAATGGATTTTCTGGATGGGCGCACTGTTTGCCCTCCTTGCGGGAGCGGGCGCTTTGTGGATTTTCGTTTTCTCGAAATTGCGGAAAGCGAAAGAGACCCGGTTGACCTGGGATTGCGGATACGCGGGGGGGTCGGCCCGCGTGCAGTATACCGGTGCCTCGCTCGGTCAGACGATCGTGGGTCTTTTTTCGTTTGCCCTTATGCCGAAAGAGAGCAAGGTGAAAATCAGGGAAGCGTTTCCCGAGTCAGTGAGCTTTGAGCAGGATGTAAGCGACACGATTCTCGATCGCCTTGTGCTTCCTTTCTTTTCGCGGCTAAACGGCATTTTGCCGAAAATATACATATTCCAGCAGGGACAAACCTATCTGTATGTTCTGTATGTGGTGATCATTACCGCGCTGCTGTTTTTTCTCGGATTATCGGGAGTTGTACTATGATCGCAATTATCATTCATCTTTTTCTTTTGTTGATACTTCCGCCGCTTTTGCCCGGTGTGATTACCAAAACAAAGGCTGCGTTTGCGGGACGAAAAGGCGCTCCGTTCTTTCAGCCGTATTACGATATCGTGAAGCTGTTCAGAAAGGGGTTGGTCTTGAGCTCGACCACGACCTGGGTGTTTTGCGCGGGTCCGATTATCGCGTTGGCCGTCGCAGTGCTTGCGGGACTCTTAATACCGCTTGGAAATATTTCGCCCGTCGTTTCCTTTACGGGAGACTTTCTTTTATTCGCGTATCTTTTTGCGCTTGCGCGCTTTTTCACGACGAGCGCGGCTCTCGATACCGGTTCGCCGTTTGAGGGAATGGGTTCCTCCCGCGAGGTTACCTTCGCGGTCATAACGGAACCGGCTCTCTTTTTCGCTTTTCTGGTTCTTGCGCGGCTTTCAGGATCTCTCGCGCTTGGCGGAATGCTTTCGCTTGGCGTCAAGTCGCTCTTCTCGATCGGAAACATCGCGCCTCTCGTGCTGATCGTCATCGGCCTTTTTATCATACTGCTCGCCGAAAACAGCCGGCTTCCCGTGGACGATCCGACTACGCATCTTGAACTTACGATGATCCATGAGGCGATGATTCTGGACCATAGCGGTCCGCTTCTGGGCCTGATAGAATATGGATCCGCGATAAAACTCTTCGTGCTCGAATCGCTGATTTTGAATCTCGTGCTTCCCCTGCAATCGATGCCGCTGTGGGTGGGCGCATTGCTGTGGATCGCGGGAGTGCTTGTGATGTCCGCCGTCGTCGGAATAATTGAGTCGATAATGGCCCGTCTTCGCATGGTCAGGGTTCCCGCGATGCTCATTGCGGCGATTCTTTTGTGCGGTTCTGCCTTTGTGATGTTGGTGAGGTAAAAAATGAACGAAATACTGAACGCACTTTTTGTGCTCGTGTTGATTCTCAATTTGTTCGCTCTCGGAAACGGGCGCATTCTTTCCGTCATTAAACTCGTTGCTGCGCAGGGATTCATTTTGGGAATACTGCCCCTGCTCATTCATGGGACCCTAACCGTGCCGGAAATTATAACTTCTCTCGCGACTGTCTCGCTCAAGGGTTTTATAATCCCCGCGATGATGACCAAGGCTTTACGGGACGTCAAGATCAAGCGGGAGGTCGAGCCTCTTTTGGGACTTCTTCCGTCTACCATTCTCGGCGCGCTTGCGATCGGAATTACCTTCCTTGCTTTCGCAAATACCGACTCGGGACTTCAGGGTGGTACGTCGCTTATCATACCGACTTCGATCGCGACGGTTATCGTCGGTTTTATTTTGCTCACGACCCGGTTCAAGGCGCTCTCCCAGGTGCTGGGATATCTCGTGCTTGAAAACGGCATTTATATTTTTAGCCTGCTTTTGGTCGAGGCGATTCCCCTTGTCGTCGAAATGGGAATGCTTCTTGATCTCTTCGTAAGTATATTCGTCGTCTCGATTATCACCAACCATATAAACAAGGCTTTCTCGACCCTTGATACGCGCATGCTCGCGACGCTGAAGGAGTGAAAAAATGATACTGCTTTTGATTCTGCTGCCCCTTGCGTTTGCCGCACTTGCGCTCGTTTTTCCCTGGAACCGCCTCCGGCCCTTCTTGCTTCCCCTGACCGGCTTGGGACATTCCGCGATCACTGCTTTTGTGCTTATCAATCCTGAATACCGGACGTTTAATCAATGGATCATTCTGGACCCGCTTGCGGCAATTATTCTTCTGTCGGTTTCCGCGCTCTATCTTCTCGCGTCGTTTTACGCATCCGGGTATTTGAGCTACAGGAAAGAACGCTCGAACCGTGTATTCGCTGCGAGTTTTTCGGCGTTTTTGGGATTGATCTCACTCGCGATCTGCTCTCATCATCTCGGGCTTATGTGGGTCGCGATTGAGGGAACGACGCTCGTGACCGCGCCGCTTATTTATTTTAACCGCTCGCCAAAAAGCATCGAGGCTACCTGGAAATATCTTCTCGTTGGCTCGGTCGGCATCGCTCTCGCCCTGCTCGGAACCTTTTTTCTCGCGTACTCGTCGATGGTCGGGGGGAAAGAAGCGTCGCTCGATCTTTCGACGCTGATAGCGAACGCCCCAAGCATGTCGCCGATGTGGCTTCGTTCCGCTTTCATTCTCCTTCTGGTCGGCTACGGCACGAAGATGGGCCTCGCTCCGATGCATACCTGGAAACCCGACGCGTACGGCGAGGCTCCGGGCGTCGTCGGGGCGATTCTCGCGGGCGGCGTTACGAGCGGGGCGTTTCTCGCCCTACTGCGTATCTATCAGATTACGAACGCGGCGGGGCAGGGAGCGTTCGCTTCGAGACTCCTTATATTCATGGGCCTTCTTTCTATGGCGACGGCCGGCATCTTCATGATTAACCAGCGGGACTTTATGAGGATGCTCGCGTACTCGAGCGTCGAGCATATGGGCATTCTCGCGCTCGGCGTCGGGATCGGAGGGATCGCTCTTTGGGGCGCATTGCTTCACGTGCTTACCAACTCAATGACGAAAGGCGTTCTTTTTCTTTCTGCCGGAAATATTCATCGCGCGTATGGGGATAAGAGCACGGATGCAGTGCGGGGCGCGCTTCGGCGCATACCGCTATCCGCCTCGCTTTTTCTCGCGGGCTTTCTCGCGATCACCGGGTCGCCGCCTTTCGGGCCCTTCATCAGCGAGTTCACTATTTTAAACGGCGCTTTTACTTCCGGCCATTTCGCAGGCGGCGCGCTGTTTCTGGTTTTTCTTCTCGTAGTCTTTATCGGAATGGGCATCACCGTTTTGAAAGTCGTGCAGGGCCGGCAGAGCCCGGATGTCGCCGGTACCGAATATCATGAAACTGTTTTAACGACGGTTCCCGTAATAATCTTTATGGCGATCGTAATCATGTTGGGCGTATATATTCCTCCGTTCCTGCGGGATATGCTTTCTCGGGCCATTCAATTTTTGGGGATGCAATAATGAAAAAAATACTGAACGCACAGTCAATTCCCCTTTCTTCGATCATTCCTCTCGAGTTTGACGCGTTTTCAAACGCAATCGTCAAAGCGGTTTCGGAGGGGAAGCGAGTCTGCGCTTTTTTTGGAACGCCGGGCAAAAAGCCAAATTTGACAGAGGTTTTTATTGTATTGGCGGACGACAACCGCAATCAGCTGATGGTCGCGCGCTCGACTATCGAAGGACCCTCTTTCCGGTCGCTTACCCCGCGCTGCCCTCAAGTGCATTTGTTCGAGCGCGAGATTGCCGAGCAGTTCGGCCTCGCAGCGACGGGGCATCCATGGTTCAAGCCGGTGCGCTACATTCATTCATGGACGGGAAAAGACCCATGGAGCGCGGATAAACCGATTCTGCCCGGCGTTACCGACTTTTATCGCGTGGAAGGCGAGCAGGTTCATGAGGTCGGCGTCGGCCCGGTGCACGCGGGCGTCATAGAGCCCGGGCATTTCAGGTTTCAGTGCTTTGGCGAAGAAGTGTTTCATCTTGAGATCGCGCTCGGGTATCAGCACCGGGGCGTTGAGGAAGCCTTGATTCGTGGGCCAAATTACCGAACCCTGCATTACATGGAAACGCTCTCCGGCGATTCGACCATAGGACACGTAACGAACTATTCGCAAATTATGGAATCTCTTTCACGCACGCAAATTCCGGCTCGAGCTCAAGTGATCCGCGGTATCGCTCTTGAGCTTGAAAGGCTCGCCAATCATATCGGCGATCTGGGCGCGCTTTCGCTTGACGTCGGTTTTTTGCCGACAGCCAGCTTTTGCGGACGCATCAGAGGCGAGCTTTTAAACATGACTGCGCTTCTGTGCGGTAACCGTTTTGGACGTGGAATGATCCGGCTGGGCGGCACGGGCTTTGACCTTGAGCTCGAGCGAATTTGCGAACTTTTGCGCAGGATTGAAATAAATGAGCGGGATGCCCGGAACGCGATTAATCTTTTATGGGATAACCAGTCGGTGATGGCGCGTTTTGAGGATACGGGACCATTGACGAAAGAAAACGCCATTGAGCTCGGTCTCGTCGGTCCAGCCGCGCGCGCTACCGGCGTGGTTCGCGACGTCAGGTATAATCAGCCGTCGGGTATTTACAGCTTTGCGCAAATACCCGTATCGAGCTATGACTCGGGTGACGTTTTCGCGCGTGCGTACGTACGTTGGCTCGAGATCCAGCAGTCGTTTACGTTTATCCGCGATCAGCTTTCATGCCTTCCCTCAGGCCCAGTGATGACGCCGGTTAATACGGTAGCCGGCGACAGCCTTGCGGTTTCATTGACCGAAGGATGGAGGGGTGAGGTGTGCCATGTGGCGATTACTGACGAAAAGGGTCTTTTCCACAGATACAAGATTGTTGATCCTTCGTTTCATAATTGGATGGGTCTTGCGCGCGCATTGAGGAATCAGGCCATTTCCGATTTCCCGATTTGCAACAAGAGTTTTAATCTGTCCTATTGCGGACACGATCTTTAAATGCTAAGGAACACGCCATGCTAAAAGAAATATTGACGCGCTTGCAGCAGGGAAAGCGGACGATGAAATTCCCGAAGGGTCCGTCTCCCGTCCTGCCGGACAGGTTTCGCGGTCTCCCGGTCATTTCGAGGGAAAAATGCAATCCTTCGTGCAGAGCCTGCTCGTCTTCCTGTCCCGTGGGCGCCATCGATCCGGTTGCGAAAACCATCGATTTGGGCAAGTGCCTGTTTTGCACGGACTGCACGCAAATCTGCCCGACCGGCGCGATTATGTTTACCGGGGATTACCGGCTTGCGACACGAAAGAAGGAGCATCTTCTTTTGCGGAGCGGCCAAAAAGAACTTGAACTCGCAGCCGAGCTTGACCGCAAGATGAAAAGAATTTTCGGACGCTCGCTCAAACTTCGCGTGGTCAGCGCGGGCGGTTGCGGGGCGTGCGAAGCCGACGTAAACGTGCTCAATACCATTGGTTGGGATCTCGGACGTTTCGGTATCGGTTACGTAGCCTCTCCCCGACATGCCGACGGAATTCTCGTGACGGGTCCCGTCTCGAAAAATATGGAACTTGCCCTTCAAAAAACATGGGATTCTGTGCCTGAGCCAAAGATAGTGATAGCGGTTGGAGCCTGCGCGATAGCAGGCGGCCCCTATGCCGGCCACAAACAGGTACTCGGCGGCGTTGATTGCATGATTCCCGTCGATCTTTTTATTCCCGGCTGCCCGCCTCATCCCCTGACGATTCTCGACGGACTTTTACGGCTCATGGGAAAACTGGAAAAAAATAAATAACGCCGCGATAAGGAATTTTACATGGAAAGCGGCGGGCATTTGTTCTCCGACAAAAAATTGTTTATGCTGATTTGGCCATTGATGATCGAGCAGACCTTAGCCATCACGCTTGGTATGGCCGATATTATAATGGTTTCTTCTCTTGGCGAGGCCGCAGTCTCGGGCGTATCGCTTGTCGACACCGTCTTTATTCTCATCAACGGCCTTTTCGCGGCTCTCTCTACCGGCGGTGCCGTCGTGTGCGCGCAATTCATCGGAAAAAAGCGCAATGACATGGCTTCGAAGGCGGCGATCCAATTGCTCTATACGGTTTTGGCCGGCGCCATGCTAATGGTTATCGCGGGATTTTTTTGGGGTCGAGGTTTACTCTCGCTTCTTTTCGGTAAAATAAATTCGGACGTAATGGCAAACTCTCAGATTTATTTTAAATTCATGCTGGCGAGTCTCCCGTCAGTCGCCCTCTATAACGGATGCGCTGCTCTTTTCCGCGCGCAGGGAAACTCGAAGGTTTCGATGTCAACCGCGCTTTTGATAAACATCATCCACATCGGAAGCAATGCCTTCCTTTTGTTCGGCCTTCATTGGGGGGTGTACGGAGTCGCCGTGTCGACGCTCGTTTCGCGAACGATAGCGGCCCTTGTTCTCCTGTCATTGCTCCGCGGGAAACGTCGCGCCGGAAGGAATGCGAACGTTCCCTCTTTCGGTGGCGGCATCATGAACGCAGAGTCGGCAAATGCCGAAACGTCCCGTTTTGCGATCAGCATCCGCGGAATACGAAAGGTATCATTCGATCTCTCCCTGGTTAAAAAAATTTTGGGAATCGGTATTCCGAACGGGCTTGAAAACAGCATGTTCCAGCTCGGGAAAATCGTGCTTCTTTCGCTCGTGTCGGTATTCGGAACCGGAGCCATCGCGGCGAACGCGGCGGCAAACACGATATCGTCCTTCGAGGTTCTTCCGGCAAGTTCGATCAGCCTTGCGCTCCTTACGGTAGTCGGCCAATGCATGGGGGCGGGCAGAAACGACGAGGCAGTGTACTATACGAAAAAGCTTTTGCTGATTGCCTACGTCGGAATGGCGGTTTTAAATGTGCCGCTGCTCCTTTCGTCGAAATGGATAATCGGCATTTATCATATGAGTCCCGAAACTTCGAAGCTCGGCTGGCAGATGCTCATGATACACGGCGTGTGCGGCATGGTTTTTTGGCCGGCGTCGTTCACGCTTCCGAACGCCCTTCGTGCCGCCGGTGACGCGAAATATACGATGATGGTTTCATTGCTGTCGGTTTGGATCGTGCGCATCGGAATGAGCTACGTATTCGGCGTAGGACTCGGCTTCGGGGCTCTCGGCGTATGGATGGCCATGATTTGCGACTGGGTCGTCCGCGTGCTTTTTTTTACCGGCCGTTTTGCTCGCGGGAAATGGAAAATGCTGAAATTGGTCTGACGGGGCAGCGTCGGGCATTTGTAATAGCTGTGTAAAAAAGCATGTAAACCTCTTGTACCATCGAGGCTTGAAGTTTAGTTTAGGGTTACAGGAGCGATGAGGCCGCGCTTCATCGAAGTATATGAGTAAAAACCTGCTGATATTCGCGTTCTTGTTTGTTTGTATCGGATCCGGAATGGTATTTTCCCAGGACGATACACCGGATTTAAAAGGAAATAGCGTCGGCGACGGCGCGTCCTTTCCGCCAATCACTATGTCTCAGGTACTGGAAGAGGCCAGCCATGGGGATGCCGACCTTCTTTATCTGGATCAGAGCGTTGTCGTAGCGAAGATGCAACATTCCCTTGATCTCGCGAAGCAGGGTATCGCGTTGAGCGCTAACGGTGCATATTCGCTTACCGATGGCCTCAGTCCGGATAAAACGAGCGCCGAGCAATCATTGCTCAGCAAGGCAGAAAGTGCCTCGTCGACCGGAAGTCCGGGTTCTGCCTCAAGTGTGGCGGGTATCGGTCAGGCAGCTCAGGGAAGTTTGGCCCTATCGACGCCGCTTTCGAAACTTACGCTCAGCGTATCCCATTCCGTTCCGGTACCTACCGCTGCCTCAAATACGTCTTCCAGCGTTCTTGGATTGACCGGCTCCCAGACCATTTGGGATGGATATCCCGGAGGCCAGTTCAAGGCGACTCTCGAAAAAAGCGATCTGACTTTTCGGGGGAAGCAAATAGCCGACGTTCAAAGCCGGTCATCGGCCCTTGCAAAAGTCAAGCAATCATATATTTCCATGCTCGCGGCACAACGCGATCTTTCGATTAAACGACAAGTGTTCGAGAAGCAATCAAAATTGCTCGCACAGATTCAAAAAGTATTTGATCTCAGGCAGGCATCCGCTATCGACCTGAAAACATCGCAGATAAACGCGCGGAGCGCGGAGATCGACGTCGCGACGGCTGATAAAACACTCAAGCTCGCAAATGAGCGCCTCGCGGTAATGATAGGAAGGAAAAGCGACGAGCGGTTTACCGTCGCAGAGATTCCGGATCCCCAATTGCCGGCCTCAACTATCGATGAGGCAATCAAGATAGGGCTTTCCCGGAGAAGCGATCTCGCGCAATATCAGATTTCGGCAAAGTCGGCCGCAATAGACGCGACGCTCGCGAACGCCCAGAAAAGTTTGGTCTTCAGCCTGACTGGCGGCGCAGGGGTCGCGATCAGCTGGACAAATACCCCCGCTTTTGGCCAGGCTCTGAGTTTTGGCGGGAAAGTTTCTTTGCCGGTTTTCGATTCGGGATTGGCCGATCTTCAGGTCAAGATCAGCAAAGAGCAAACGCTTATGTATAATATGCAGGTTGAACAGTTGGGCAAAACCCTCGCGTCCGATATTCGCGATTTTTATGAGACAACCCAATTACTTGCTGAAAAGATGGATTTGGCGAAACAAAGCATGGACCTTGCCGAAGAGCAATTTGAGCTCGTCAAGACTCAGAATTCATTCGGCACCGCTACCATGCAAGATGTCCTTACCTCGTCGGTCACAGCTGCCACGGCAGAAGTGAATTACGGAACGGTACGGAACTCATACATTCTTTCCGAGCTTAGCCTCGAAACTGCCATGGGATTATAGGAGTTATAGACGATGAATTTACGATGTAAGGCGAAAATAGGTTTATTTGTAATAGTTGTCGCTCTTGTTGCCTCGGGTTGTTCGAAGTCGTCGACGGAGCAAGGGACAGGCGCAAACACTCAAGGCGGGCAGAATGGACAAGGTTCCCCAAGCGGACAAGCCGGGCAGGGTAGACAAACAGGACAGGGTGGACAGTCTGGACAAGCCAGACCAGGTGGAC
>Ga0302289_1000716_pt1 | contig 12588 bp, 13 predicted proteins | sample III_Fen_N1_2_FD_194552 | JGI IMG/M metagenome (GOLD analysis project Ga0302289, IMG submission 194552) | Peat permafrost microbial communities from Stordalen Mire near Abisko, Sweden - III_Fen_N1_2 | ecosystem: Environmental > Terrestrial > Soil > Wetlands > Permafrost | place: Sweden: Abisko... | reverse complement strand
CCACCGCTCCCGCATCATTGCCGCCAACAACATCGTCAACGCTCTGTTTATGGTGGTCGCAGCACTCCTTGCCGTGTTCCTGCTTTCAGCCGGTTTCACCGTCCCTCAAATTTTCCTGGTCACTGCCCTGCTCAATATCACGGTGGCGGTCTACATCTATACGGTCGTACCGGAATACTTGAATCGTTTTATAGCCTGCGCCTTGTCCCTGCTGGCTCTCATTACCCGCAAATTCTGAGGACGCTCTCATGCTGCGCAAACTGCTTCATCCTTTATTGAAAATAATCGCCCAAGTGATATTTCGGGTGGAATTCCGCAATCCTCATCACACCTCTTTCGATGCCCAGAAGCTGCTCATTGTCGCCAACCACGAATCGTTTCTCGATGGTCTTTTGCTAGGCCTGTTTCTGCCAATCAATCCGGTCTTCGTTGTAAACACTCAAATCGCAAAAGTGCGCTGGTTCAAGCTGATCCTTAGCCTCGTAGATCACCTTACCGTAGACCCGGCCAATCCCATGGCCATGAAGACCATCCTCAAACTGGTGGAATCAGGTCGGCCTGTTGTGATTTTTCCCGAAGGACGCATCACCATCACCAGCGCCTTGATGAAGGTCTATGAAGGACCGGCCTTCGTCGCCGCCAAAACCGGTGCCACGGTCATTCCAGTCCGCCTGGATGGCCCGGCCCGCAGCTATTTCTCCCGCCTTACCGGTGCCCACCCACGCAAGCTTTTCCCCAAGGTGGTGATCTCGGTACAACCCGCCACCAGCCTGCCCATGCCCGAGGCCCCCAGCGCCAAGCTGCGCCGGCACAAGGCGGGTGAAGTTCTGCGCCGCATCATGCAGGAAATGCTTTTTGCCACCCGGGCGCCGCAAACCCTGTTCGACGCCTTCATGGAAGCCTCAGACAACTTTGGTCCCGGTCGCAGGATGGTGGAAGACATCAAGCAAATCGAATACAGCTACGCCGACCTGCAAAAAATGATCCTCATGCTGGGCCGCCTTGCCAGCAAATTCACCGCGCCTGGCGAACGGGTCGGCCTGCTGCTGCCCAACCTGGCTCCTACACTGGGCCTGCTGATCGGCCTATCTGCCTTCCGCCGGGTGCCGGCCATGCTCAACTACACCGCCGGCACGGAGGGTATGCAAAATGCCTGCGTCGCCGCCGGCATCAAGACCATCATCACCTCCCGCGCATTTCTTGAGCAGGCCAAGCTGGTGGACAAGGTTGCCGCGGTGAAAAACGTCCGCATCGTCTACCTGGAAGATCTGCGGGAAACCGTCACCCTCGGCGATAAGCTGTGGTGGATTGGCTTTGCCCGCTGGCTGCCCCGGGTTGCCGGCAAGCATGGAGGACTGCCCGATGAGAGCGCCGTGGTGCTGTTCACCTCGGGCTCCGAAGGCAAGGCCAAGGGCGTCGTGCTTTCCCACCGCGCCATCCTTGCCAACATTTCCCAGATCCGCGCCATCGTGGATTTCAACGTGGAAGACAAGGTACTCAACGCCTTGCCCATCTTCCATTCCTTCGGCCTCACTGCAGGCTGCCTGCTACCCCTGATGACTGGCACCCGGCTCTTTCTCTACCCCTCGCCCCTGCATTACCGCGTAATTCCCGAACTGGCCTATGACCGCGGTTGCTCCGTCCTCTTCGGCACCAGTACCTTCCTCGGCCATTACGGCAAGTTTGCCCATCCCTACGACTTCTTCCGCCTGCGCTATGTCGTCGCCGGTGCCGAGAAACTCTCGGCCGCCGTCAAAGAACTCTGGTTCGAAAAATTTGGCGTGCGCATCTTCGAAGGCTACGGCGCTACCGAAACCGCACCGGTGCTCGCCGTCAACAATCCCATGGCCTACCGTAGCGGCACCGTCGGCCAGTTCCTGCCAGGCATTGCCCACAAACTCATTCCCGTCCCCGGCATCGACCGCGGCGGCATCCTTCACGTCAACGGTCCCAATGTCATGAGCGGCTACTACCGTTATGACAACCCCGGCGTCATTGAGCCCCCGAAATCCGATGCCGGTGCGGGCTGGTACGACACCGGCGATGTGGTCGATGTGGACGAGGACGGCTTCGTGCACATCCTGGGCCGGGTCAAACGCTTCGCCAAGATTGCTGGCGAAATGATCTCTCTTGAGGTGGTAGAAAAAATCGCCGTTGGCGCCAGCCCAGTCAAACTCCACGCCGCCTCCAGTCAACCAGATGCAGCTAAGGGCGAAGCGCTGGTACTGTTCACCACCGACCCGGAACTAAGCCGTGACAAACTACAAGCGGCAGCAAAGGCCAGCGGACAGCCTGAACTAGCTATTCCACGCAAGATCATCAAGGTCGATGCCCTGCCCCTGCTCGGCACGGGCAAGACCGACTATGTCACCCTGAAAAAAATGGCAGAGGCTGCCTGATATGGATAAACGTCCGATTTACCTCATCAAACAATTTGTCCGCGTCGTGAGTCTGTTGGCCGCGACAGTACTCACCTTGGGAATGGCTACCTTCAACCTGTCCCTGCTCTTCGACTTGATCCAGGACCCAAGCTCCAGCGACATGGGCACCATTGTCTGGCCGGTATGGATTGTGGTCTGGCTGTTGATCATCGGCTGCGCGTTCTCCGCCCGGGCCACGTGGCAGCAAATTGTTGCCGCCTACAAGGTGCAATCGCAAACCGAATCCAACCCGCCACTAGCGTGACTGGAACACGTGGGATGAGCCGATAAGCGGCCATCAGCGTCATAACGCACATCACAACGGACTGGAAGTCCATACTATCCAGTCCTGTCGCTTACGCTAATCTGCTTTTACGCATTGCGTGAAAAACGGCAAATGCCCCTTGAGAGGAACAAAAATGAAAACAGTCCATAAACTATGTCTTGCCCTGATCGCCGCCACCCTGGCATCAGGCACCGCCTTTGCCGACAAGCCCTCCTGGGCTGGCGGCGACAAAGGGGATCGACATGAACGGGAAGACCGGGATGACCATGACCACGGCCATAACCGTGATCATGACGATGATCGTGGCCGGGATAAGCAGGAACGCCGCTCCGGCTTTGATGATGATCATCGCTCTCGCATTCGTGATTACTACGGCCAGGAATTCAGCCGGGGTCATTGCCCACCGGGCCTGGCAAAGAAGAATAACGGTTGCCTGCCACCCGGTCAGGCCAGGAAGTGGGCCATGGGCCAACCGCTACCCCGCGGCGTTGAGTTTTATCCGCTAGCGCCTGAGTTGGCGCGGCAATTGGGCAGAACACCGGAAGGTTACCGCTATGTACGGGTTGCTTCCGATGTGTTGATGATCGCCATCGGCACCAACCTAGTGGTCGATGCCATTACCGATCTGAACCGCTAGGCAGATCAGCTTTCCTGGCCGACGCCGAGTCGGCCCAGGATGCCGTCAAGCTGATCGAGGCTACCGAAACGAATAGTCAAGCTGCCGGCACCTTTGCGATTGGCAGCAATTTTCACCGTGGCGCCCAGATTGTCGGACAAATCTTCTTCCAGCCGCATGATGTCGCGGTTGGGCTCCTTGCCCGGTTTGACGGCAGGAGGATTGAGCTCACGACTGACGATGCGCTCGGTTTCCCGCACAGAGAAACCCTTATCCACCACCAGTGATGCAATGCGACCCTGCTCAGCTTTGGGCAGAGGCAACAGGGCGCGGGCGTGGCCCATTTCAATGTCGCCGGCCATCAACATGTCCTGAGCCGGTTTGGCCAATTGCAGCAGGCGCAGCAGGTTTGAAGCGGCGGGCCGGGAACGGCCCACGGCGTCGGCGGCCTGTTGGTGAGTCATGCCGAATTCGTCGATCAGCCGCTGCAGACCGGCGGCTTCTTCCAGGGGATTGAGATCTTCCCGCTGGATGTTTTCGATCAGGGACATGGCCAGGGCCGCATCGTCCGGGATTTCCCGGATCAGCACCGGCACTTCGGTCAAGCCGGCGATCTGGCTGGCACGCCAGCGACGTTCACCGGCAATGATTTCGTAGCGGTCACCACCAACAGGACGTACCGAAATCGGCTGGATCAGGCCCTGGGATTTGATGGACGCCGCCAGTTCCTCCAGGGACCCCGGGTCCATGCGGGTGCGGGGCTGGTACTTGCCGGGCTGCAATGCACCCACGGGCAAGGTGTCTTGGCGGCTGCCTTCAGGACTGTTATTTGCGGCCAGCAGAGCGTCAAGGCCGCGGCCAAGACCTTTGAGTTTGGGCGGATTCATCAGGCTTCTTCCTTCCAGTTCTTGACGCGTTCAATCATTTCTTCAGCAAAGGCCAGATAGGCCTGGGCACCCTTGGCGGCACGATCGAAGACCACACCAGGCATGCCATAGCTGGGGGCTTCCGCCAGACGCACATTGCGCGGCACCATGGTCTTGAACACCTTGTCGCCAAAGTGTTGTTCCAGTTGGTCAGACACCTGTTTGGACAGGGTGCTGCGGTTGTCGAACATGACCCGCAGCAGGCCGATGATCTTCAGGTCGCGGTTCAAGTTGGCGTGCACCTTCTTGATGGTGTTCACCAAATCGGACAGACCTTCCAGGGCGTAGTACTCGCACTGCATGGGGATGATCACGCCGTGAGCGGCGCAGAGGCCGTTCAGGGTCAGCATGGACAGGGACGGCGGGCAGTCGATCAGGACGAAGTCGTAATCATCTTCATGCAGTTTCAACGCCGCTTTGAGGCGCATTTCGCGCTGGTCAAGACTGACCATTTCCACTTCCGCACCGGCCAAATCACGATTGGCAGGCAACACGTCGAAACGGGCTTCGTAGTTGCCAGTGGTAGAAGGAACCCGGGCGTCGGCCAGCTGGGAAAGGCCAAGCATGACGTGATAGACCGAGTGCTTGAGCCCCTGCTTGTCCACCCCGCAACCCATGGTGGCATTGCCCTGGGGATCAAGATCCACCAGCAAAGTACGCTGGCCGTGCTGGGCCAAAGCGGCAGCAAGATTGACGGTGGTGGTGGTTTTACCCACGCCACCCTTCTGATTAGCGACAGCAAATATATGCACCGGACGTTCTCCCCTGAGTCCTTGAATCGAACTAAATCTTATTTAAAACAATTAGATGTCGCTTTGCATCAAGGCCGGGCACCTTGAGTTCGTGGCTTTCTGCCACTTGCCAGCCCTCGGGCAGACGAGCAATTTCCTCTTCAGGGTAAACACCCTTCATGGCCAGTAGATGACCACCGGGCTGAAGCAGATGGCCAGACCAGTTCACAAAATCCGCCAACTCGGCAAAGGCCCGGGAGGTGACAGCGGCAAACTGGCCTTGGGTCTTTTCCACCCGGGCACCGAGCACGGCAAAGTTGCTCAGCTTGAGTTCGATCTTGGCCTGCTGCTGAAAGGCCACTTTCTTTTCCACAGTTTCGATGGAAGTCACTTTAAGCCCCGGACACACCACCGCCAGGGGAATACCTGGCAAACCGGCGCCACTACCTACGTCGGCAAGGGAATCCAGACCTTGAACAAAGGGCACCATGGTCAGGGAATCCAGCAGGTGATGGCTCACCATTTCGGCTTCGTCACGGATGGCAGTCAGGTTATAAGTACGGTTCCATTTCGCCATCAGCCGCAAATAGGCCATGAGACGCGCCTCGACTTCGGTTGTCAGTGTCAGGCCCAGGGCAACGATGCCCTCATGTAATTGTTGTTCAAGACTCATGCTGCTGCCGTTTTGTCGGCCAGATTGCGGCGTTTCAAGTGGACAAGGAGAAGAGAAATTGCTGCCGGCGTAATGCCCTGGATGCGGGACGCCTGGCCCAGAGTTTCCGGTTTGAACTGGTTGAGCTTCTGCTGCACTTCAATGGAAAGCCCCCGCACTTCGCGGAAGTCCAGATCCGTAGGCAGACGCATCATTTCGCTGGCCTGGGCTTTTTCTACTTCTTCCAACTGCCGGTCAATGTAGCCCTGGTACTTGGCCTGGATCTCGATCTGCTCGATCACGGCTGGGTCCGTCATGGCTACCCCTGCATTGGGCAGAGACAACAAACTTTCGTAGCTCACTTCGGGTCGGCGCAACAGGTCGAAGAGACTGTATTCCCGTTCCATGGCCTTGCCCAGGACCCGTTGTTGCTCGCTGGGAGCCAAGTTGCGGGGATTTACCCAGGTGGATTTGAGACGCTCCGCTTCCTTGCCGATGGCGTCGCGCTTGCGGTTGAAAGCCTCCCAGCGGACATCATCCACCAGACCCAGCTCCCGCCCGACTTCCGTCAAACGCAGATCGGCATTGTCTTCCCGCAAGGAAAGCCGGTATTCGGCCCGGCTGGTAAACATACGATAGGGCTCGGCCACGCCGCGGGTGATCAGATCGTCCGCCATTACGCCAAGGTAAGCCTGATCACGACGGGGTGACCAACCCTCTTTGCCCTGGGCAAAACGGGCAGCATTGACACCGGCCAGCAAGCCTTGGGCGGCGGCCTCTTCATAACCGGTGGTTCCGTTGATCTGGCCGCCGAAGAAAAGACCTTGAATATGCTTGGTTTCGAAAGTGGCTTTGAGATGGCGAGGATCGAAGAAATCATATTCGATCGCGTAGCCGGGACGGAGGATGTGCACGTTTTCCAAACCACAGATACTGCGCACCAAAGCCAGCTGCACATCAAAGGGAAGACTGGTGGACACACCCTGGGGATATATCTCGTGGGTGGTCAGACCCTCCGGTTCCATGAATACCTGATGGCTGTCCTTGTCGGCAAAACGGTGAATCTTGTCTTCGATGGATGGGCAGTAGCGAGGCCCCACCCCTTCGATTACCCCGGTAAACATGGGGGACCGATCCAGGCCGCCACGAATGATGTCGTGGGTGCGGGTGTTGGTATGGGTAATCCAGCAGGGTACTTGGCGTGGGTGTTGCGCCGCATTGCCAAGGAAGGAAAACACCGGGACCGGATCATCGCCAGGCTGACACTCCATCACGGAGTAATCGATGGTCTTCCCGTCCAGCCGGGGTGGGGTGCCGGTCTTGAGGCGACCGACCGGCAACTTGAGTTCACGCAAGCGTTGCCCAAGGGAAACCGATGCCGGATCACCAAAGCGCCCTGCCCTATAGTTTTCGAGACCGACATGGACCAAGCCATTAAGAAACGTTCCAGCGGTCAACACCACAGCAGATGCTTCAAAACGCAAACCCAACTGTGTGACTGCACCGGTTACTCGCTCCCCCTCCAAGGTAAGGTCGTCCACCGCTGCCTGAAAGATCGTCAGGTTTACCTGGTTTTCGAGGCGAGTACGAATGGCCTGCTTGTATAACTGCCGGTCAGCCTGAGCGCGAGTCGCCCGTACTGCGGGGCCTTTGGATGCATTGAGAATGCGGAACTGGATCCCCGCTTCGTCGGTGGCCGCTGCCATGGCACCACCCAGTGCATCAACTTCCTTAACCAAGTGACCCTTGCCGATGCCGCCAATGGACGGATTGCAGGACATGGCTCCCAGCGTTTCGATATTGTGTGTCAGTAGTAATGTCTTGGCCCCAGCTCGCGCCGAAGCCAGCGCAGCCTCAGTTCCAGCATGGCCGCCGCCGATTACGATCACATCAAAACGTGTGGGAAACAACATGGGATTTGCCTGAACGGAAGCCAAAATGGCAGCCTTAAAAAGAGGCGCAATCATACGCTTACCGTTTACAAAGTGAACCTGGAACGAGGCTCACCGATGTTTCACATGAAACATCTCACATCAAAACCACAACATGTTTCACATGAAACATACTAACGCTGACTTTGCTGCTCCAGACTCCGGTACGACAACTCGGCAAGATGCAACAACTCCTGCCGCGGCAAATCACCACTGAGTGCATACCCCGCCTGACCATCCACCCAATAGAACACGGCAAGTCCCTTTTCATCGGCGTAACGGAAAGCAGTGTCCCGATTACCGGAGGCTTCCTTTCGAACGTACAAAGTCACCCGTCGCCCAGAACCATCCTGATACATAAACTGCGCCGCAGCAGTTGCATCCCCAGGAAGCAGTCGACCACCCAATAGTTGGAAACCCGCTGACTGGAGATCAGGCGCAAGTACCGGCGTACCCAAACGTTTGGACAACCATTGCGCCAGATGGGCTTGCTGCTCAGCTCCCACCTCAACGGGATGACGAACTTCCGGCGAATAGACCACATGGGCAATAGCCGCCGGATGAACCAGGGTGGTCAAAAAAGAATCCTGGGATGACGATTTCCCATGCAAGCCGTATCCAAGCACGAGTCCCAAGGACAACCACGCCACAGCGGCAGCTATCCGCCAGGGTATGTTGGTGGCGGACACCCTGGCTACCCGACTCAGCCTATCTGGCACTGACTCTTCCACCACCGGGTTAAACAACAGGCGCAGACCAGTAGTCTGTTGTTGCCAGTGCGCAATCTGTTCCGCCTCTTTCGGATGATTCTGCAACCAATACTCAACACGCTCCCGGTCATCACTTGCCAGACGCCCATCAACATAGGCATGGATATCTTCCTCGGCAGGCCTGTTCATTTGACCACCTCCAGTTTCACGCCCTTCACGTCCAAGGACTCCTCCCCCGCAAGAATCCGGGCCAGCTTCTGCCGGGCACGGGTCAGCCGAGACATCACCGTGCCGATGGGAACACCGAGAATCCGGGCGCACTCTTCGTAAGTCATCTCTTCCACTGCCACCAATAACAATACGCTGCGATGCTCCTCGGAAAGGCAGTACAGAGCCGCCGCCAAATCCTGCAGAGCCAGACCATCACCTTGCTCAGACCGAACTTCAAGCTCCGGCAGAATGCCATCAACAGTCGTCTGTTCCAGTCGTTCCCGGGCAGACCGTTTCTGATTTACAAAATGGTTGTGCATCAGGGTCAACAACCAGACCTGCGGATTGGAACCGGGCCGCAGCAAGGCCCACCGGGACAAAGCCCGCTCTACGGTGTCCTGCACCAGATCGTCGGCAGCAAAACGATCTCCCGTCAAAGCCCTGGCGTAACGCCGCAGCCGAGGTAGATGATCGAGGATCGCTTCGCGGGAAAGCATGGGCAGGATTTACTTCGCGACTTTCCAGACACCATTGAAACCATCACCGGTCTTGTCGCCGGGCTTTTGATCCTTGGCCCAGAAATACATGGGCTTGCCCTTATAACTCCATTGTCGCTTGCCATCATCACGGGTAATTACCGTAAAGTCACCCATGGATTTGTCACCTTCCATGGCCAAAAAAGGTGGCCAGTTCTCAGCGCATTTGCCGCTACAGGCACTCTTACCGCTGTCAGCAACATCCTTGTCAAAGGTGTAAAGCGTCATCCCGTTGGCCGCCACCAAAGCACCATCCTTGCTGGTGGCAGGAGTCGACATGGAATACATGGAGGCACAGCCGGCAGCCAAAAAGCCGGTAGTGATCAGGGACAGGACTAGTTTGCTCATGGTTGTACTCCTTGAAATGAGGGGAACTACAACCTGTAAACAACCGGGCTTAGTGGATTATTCCATCAGGCCAGAAAAAAGTATCAAAACCAATCTTGAACATCAGGCCCGTTGTCACCAGCAAAAAAACCAGACGGACAAAGCCGGCGCCGTGTTTAAGGGCAAGTCGACTCCCCAAGGTGGAACCCGCCACATTGCAGATGGCCATGATCAAAGCCAACTTCCAAATAATCTGGCCATGGGGAATGAAGAATGTCAATGCAGCAACATTAGTCGCCACATTCACGACCTTGGCACAAACCGAAGCCCGCAGAAAGTCAAAACCAAAAAACCGGATGAAGGCAAAGATAAGAAAGCTACCGGTACCCGGGCCAAAGAAGCCGTCGTAGAAACCTATGAGACCACCCACAAACAAAGATGGCCAAAGGGGGTTTTCCGGCATGTTTCCGTGGATCTTGCCGAAGTCCGGTTTAAGCAGGGTGTAAATCAGAACGGCCACCATGAGGATGAGGACCAAAGGCCGCATCACATCTTTGGACAACCAGGCTACTGCTGCTGCTCCGAGAAAAGAAAAAACCAAAGCTGCTCCGGTCGCAGGCAACACCACCTGTTTCCAGGGAATGGCGATTTTCCGGCCGTAGCGCCAAGCAGCATTAAGGGAGCCAGAAACACTGGCCCCCTTATTTGTGCCAAATAGAACGGCAGGAGTTTCTTCGGGTAACACCGCCAGCAAAGCCGGCACCTGGATCAGACCGCCACCGCCCGCTACTGCATCAACAAAACCAGCCATCAATGCAGCCAAGGCGAGGAACAGTAATTCCACAAAAAACCCTGCCGTAAAGAACTAGATCAGTGAAGCTGACTCGGCGAGGAGCAAGGCAAACACTTCTGTCCGGGACTCAAACCACTCGAGATCGAGGGAAAGTTCAGAGGCAAGATTGCTATCGATTCCTGAAAACAACTTCTCTGATCCATCTCCTACCTCAAGACCCTGGGCAATAACAACGGAAGCATAGACAAGACGAGCCATGGCACTGCCCTTTTCAAGGGTGCAATAGTTGGCAATGATGTCTTGTATCTCGACAGGAAAATGCCAACGCCGGGAAAGTTCAGCGCCGACTTCGCAATGATCAAATTGAAGAATCTGGCGTTCGATCGCTTTTCTTTCCCCGACACTGGTGCCCTTGCAGGACTCGGTGACGCGCATTGCGCCATCAGGAAAAGAGAGGTACGTCAGCAAAATACCTATGCCACTCATCATGGCCCCGGTAAACGCAAGCTCGCTATCCAGCTTGCGGTGACGAGCCAAAGCACGGGCAATATTGGCGACCAGAAGACTATGTTTCCAAAAAGCCGACAGATCAAAAGCCGGGATTTTTGGAAAAGCAGCTACAACACCGCTGGCAATGATCAAGGTTTGAAAAGCCTTGAGACCAATCAGGGTAATGGCATCTTCTATGGTGGCAACCTTGCCGCTGGCGCCGTAGTAGCTGGAATTTGCCAGGCGCAGTACTTTGGCTGAAATGACCTGATCCTGACGCACCTTGTCGGCAAGACGAGAAAAATCAACGTCCTCATCCTTCAAGTGATCAATTACTTCCTGAACTACCTTGGGTATTTGCGGCAAGGAAGTTGCGCTGGCAAACATTTTTTCGACGGCTGGGTTCATGAGTTGTTCCTGTCAGGAAAAGTAAACGTCATTGTTATAGATAAGTCACATATCGCATTCTGACATGCAAATAGCAAACGCTACTGACTTAACCCAGCCTGAACAAACAAAGACAGCTTATTTACCAATACAAAAACGGGAGAAGATTTCTCCGAGCAGATCATCCGGCGTGAATTCACCGGTAATGCGGGATAGTGCATCCTGAGTCAGGCGCAATTCCTCAGCACAAAGTTCGATCTGCCCTAACTGACCAAGGGCAAGATCAAGGCGCTCACTCGCTTCAGCCAAAGCTTCAAGATGGCGCTCACGGGCAAGAATCACATCTTCACCATGACCCTGCCAGCCAGCCTTTTCCAGCAAAAGATCATGAAGAAGATCAATGCCAAGATTCATTTTGGCGGAGATAGCCAGATGAGTGCTGCCCCCCTCATCCCAACGCTTAGCTTCCTGCTGGGCCAGATCGCATTTGTTATGAATCACGACCCGGCGCGTACCGCTCGGGAGCCGCGTGGTAATGGAACGATCTGCCGGAGTAACACCAGTACGAGCATCAACCAAGTGCAGTACCAGATCGGCTTTTTCAATTTCCTGCCAGCTTCGCTCGATGCCGATTTTTTCCACAGGATCATCACTCTCCCGCAAGCCGGCGGTATCGATGATGTGCAAGGGAATACCTTCGATCTGGATCGTCTCTTTGAGAGCATCCCGGGTGGTACCCGCGATATCGGTGACGATAGCCCGCTCCTCCCCTGCCAAGCGGTTGAGCAGGGACGACTTGCCGGCATTGGGCAACCCGGCCAGCACAACATGCAAACCTGTCCGCAACAAACTCCCTTGCCGGGCTTTTGCTCGTAATTCAGCCAAAGATGTGCATAAGGTTTGTAGACGTTGCGCAGCATCGGTATCGCGGATAACGTCGATTTCCTCATCCGGGAAATCAAGGGTGGCTTCCACCAGCATGCGTAACTCGACGAGTTTATCCACCAAGTTATGCACAGACCGGGAAAACTCACCGGAAAGAGAACGCAAGGCTGATCGGGCGGCAGCGGCTGTCGACGCCTCAATCAAATCAGAGACCGCTTCAGCTTGGGCCAAATCCAGCTTGTCATTCAGGAAGGCACGGCGGGAGAACTCACCGGGTTCAGCCAGCCTAGCGCCTAATTCAAGACAACGGGCCAACAGCATCTGCATTACAACAGGACCGCCATGGCCTTGAAGTTCCAGTACGTCCTCACCGGTAAAGGAATGAGGAGCAGGAAAATACAGAAGGATGCCCTGGTCGATGGCATTGCCATGACCGTCTCTAAAGGTCGCTAGAAGGGCAAGGCGGGCTTGGGGCAGGCGGCCACAGAGTTGTTCCGCCAGAGGGAGCAGCTGCGGGCCAGAGACCCGAACTACACCGATGCCGCCACGGCCAGGTGCCGTGGCAACAGCGGCAATGACATCATTAGGCAGCTTTTTTGCCACCTTCAATCATGCGGTTGATCTGCCATTGCTGAGCAATGGACAGGGTGTTGTTGACGCACCAGTAAAGCACCAGACCGGAAGGGAAG
>Ga0302289_1000714_pt1 | contig 12606 bp, 9 predicted proteins | sample III_Fen_N1_2_FD_194552 | JGI IMG/M metagenome (GOLD analysis project Ga0302289, IMG submission 194552) | Peat permafrost microbial communities from Stordalen Mire near Abisko, Sweden - III_Fen_N1_2 | ecosystem: Environmental > Terrestrial > Soil > Wetlands > Permafrost | place: Sweden: Abisko... | reverse complement strand
ACGTTTTGACGTAACCAAGGGATACCATTTTATTTCGTATGCCGTGTGGTGGATACGCCAGGCAATCCTGAAAGCCGTATGCGAAAAATCGAGGATGATACGCTTGCCGCTCAACAGGGCGAACGAGCTTGTTCAGATTGAAAAAGCGCGCAAGGTTGTGGTTAATAACCGCACCGAGGAAGGCGAGCTTCTTGAGATCGCGGGTCTATTAAACATGACTCCGGAACATGTACGGGATATAGTCAATATCTCCCGCGATATGGTTTCACTGGATACTCCGTTGTATGCAGACCGCGATTCCAGCAATATGGGCGACTTCCTTGAGGATGAGCAGTACGAGAACCCCGAGCAATATGTGATCGCGAACAACCTTCGCGAGGATATCGACAGCGTGCTTTTAACCCTGACTCCGAAGGAATCCGAGGTTATCCGCTATCGCTTCGGCCTTAACGGATACAAAGCGATGTCCCTGAAGGAAATCGGCGATCTTTTCAACCTGACCAAGGAACGCATCCGCCAGATAGAGAAAAAAGCTATCAGAAGATTGCAGCACCCGAGCAGGATGAACAGACTCGAAGCGTACGTAGCGTAAATAGTACTTTTTGGATATACTTCGCCGTATGTTGCAAGCGGCGATTTTTGATATGGACGGACTTTTGTTTGATACGGAACGCCTGTGCTGCGAAGCATGGCGTTCCGTTTCATTTGAAGCCGGTTACAAAATGGACGATGCGCTGTTTTTCGCGTGCGTCGGGCGGAATAATCGCGACACCCGAACGATAGTTCTGGAGTCTTGCGGTCCTGACTTTCCGTACGACGATTTTAGCGATAAAGCGCGAGCATGGATGACCGAGCGCATGAAAGTGAACGGTCCTCCTGAAAAGAGCGGCATCCGCATTCTATTCGATTTTTTATCCGCACTTTCAATACCGATAGCGCTTGCGACCTCAACCAGCGAAAAATCCGCCCGGTGGATGATCGAACGCGCGGGACTTACTTCGTACTTTTCCGGATGGGCATTTGGAAGCGAAGTTGAGCGCGGAAAACCCGAACCGGATATCTTCCAGCTCGCGCTTTTGCGACTTGGCGTGGCTGATCCCTCAAAATGCGTTGTATTTGAGGATTCACCCGCCGGGCTCACGGCTGCGCTAACTGCCGGAATGAAGGCGGTTTTCGTCCCTGACATGATCGTCCCTGACAATGAAATACTCGGGAAAATTTGGAAACGAATCGATTCTCTTGACGAAGCAGCCTTTGAAAGTTTTTATTCAGATATATAACCGATATTTGTTAGAATAAATATGCAAATAGAGCGTTATTAATGAATAAATATACTTGAATATTACTCGTTTCTCCGATATGATTCTGTAAGAAGAGATCAGAACGAAGACGTTTCTGCACCCGGTGTGTAGAAACGTCTTTTTTTTATCCCGCAGAATATGGAGGTATGAATGAGCATATTATCCGGCGCCGATATCGCCCAATTAGTTGAGAAAAATGACGTAAGCTTTATCAGGCTTCAATTTACGGATCTGTTCGGCCAGCTTAAAAACGTGGCAATTACCCCGAGTCAGTTGGCCAAATGTCTCGCGAACAAATGTACCGTTGACGGATCTTCTATTGAAGGTTTTGTCGGTATCGAGGAATCGGATATGTTTTTATATCCTGATCTTGATACCTTTATAATTCTTCCCTGGAGACCGCAACAGGGAAAAGTCGCCCGTCTGATGTGCGATATTTTTTATCCTGACGGCAGTCCTTTTGAGGGTTCACCCCGGGCTATTTTGAAAGCACAGATCAAGCGCGCGCAGGCGCTTGGTTATACATTCAATGTCGGTCCTGAACTCGAGTTTTTCCTGTTCCGCACCGACGCCGAGGGAAATCCGACTCTGGAAACTCATGATAATGCGAGTTATTTTGACCTTGGTCCGATGGACTTGGGCGAAAATGCCAGGCGGGAAATGGTTCTGGTTCTCGAGCAGATGGGATTCGAGGTAGAGGCTTCCCATCATGAGGTTGCGCCGGGCCAGCATGAAATAGATTTTCGTTTTGACGATGCGCTCGTAACGGCGGACAGGGTAATGACCTTCAAGATGGCGGTAAAAACGATCGCCCAGAGGCATGGACTGCATGCGTCTTTTATGGCAAAACCGATTACCGGAGTTAACGGTTCCGGAATGCATACAAATATGTCCCTGATGAAAGGACAGGTGAATGCGTTTCAGGATGAAAGCGATCCCTTGGGACTCAGCTTGACGGCACGACGGTTTATTGCGGGGATTTTAGCCCATATCAAGGGAATGACGGCCATTACTAATCCGACGGTCAATTCATACAAGCGTTTGATTACCGGTTTTGAGGCACCTGTGTATATCGCATGGTCGCCCTCAAACCGGAGTCCGCTTATCAGAATTCCCGCCGCGCGCGGAAATTCGACCCGTATCGAGCTGCGAAGTCCCGATCCGACTTGTAATCCGTACCTGTCATTTGCGATAATGTTAGCAGCGGGTCTTGACGGTATCGAGAAAAAAATGCCGCCGCCGCCTTCGACCGAGGTCAATATTTTTAAAATGACCGGCGAAGAGCGAAAAGCGCAGGGCGTGGAAAATTTACCGGGAAATCTGGAACAGGCTATACTTCTCATGAAACAGGACGAAATGGTCAAGAGTGTGCTGGGTGATCATGTATTCTCGCATTTTGTCGAAACCAAGGAAAAGGAGTGGGATGATTTCCGTACCCAGGTTACCCCTTGGGAACTGGAGTCTTATCTGACGAAGTATTGAAATGAAGACTGTAATAATTGCCTTTTCAAATCCTTTACTCACAAACTGGATGACTACCGTGCTTTCCCGCGGCGGATATGCCATCGAGTATACCTGCAAGACCGCGGGTGACGTCGTACGGGTTGCGGACTTTTGCACCAGTCCCGTCGTCGTGTGCGGGTATCAGTTTACGGACATGAACGCAGAGGAACTTCTGTCTGTTTTGGACGGTAGGCTCGCGATGCTGACCGTAGTTTTGCCGCACCAGAGGGATTTGATCGAGCGAAATGATTTGCCCTTTGTAAGTTATCCGGTTAGTCCCCATGAGCTATTACAGTCGGTCGAACTTTTGGAGCAAAAGGCAGCTCGCGATGCCGTGAGTCCGGGCGTTGCGCCGATATCGAATGCCCATCCGACCGAGCGCCCCGCAGAGGAAAAATTGCTTATTCTCAAGGCTAAAACTATACTTATGGACGGTAATCAAATGACCGAGTCCCAGGCTCACCGCTTTTTGCAAAAATCAAGCATGGATCGAGGCTTGAAACTGATAGACGCCGCGAAAATGGTCATTGAAAGGAAACTTGTGGTTTAGATTTAACGGGATTTTTTAAAAATCCCGAATATTTTGGAGGTGTACATGAAAAAGCTGGAAATTATCATCCGGCCGGAAAAGCTTGAGGTTGTGAAGAATATTCTCAACGATTCCGGTGCGTCTGGCATGATGGTAACTAACATCATGGGGTTCGGTAACCAGAAAGGTGTCACGCATACCTATCGGGGAACTGAGTATACCGTAAATTTGCTGCCGAAACTCAAAGTCGAGACGGTAGTAGCAGACGAAAACGAGAAAAAAATCGTTGATGAGCTGTGCAAGCAGGTCGCGACGGGTAATCATGGCGATGGAAAGATTTTCGTGTACGATGTGCAAAACGCAGTGCGCATCCGTACTGGCGAAAGCGGTAAGGTCGCCCTGTAAACGATTTTTTTCCAGTTTTTTTCACCCTCAAAGAGGATGGTGTGGGCTTCATCTTTTGAATGACCGTATGCCATCCTTTTTTTGTTTCATAGATTGGAGGTATTTTGAATGAAACGCTTTTTTAGGTATATGAAATATATCAGCATGGCGGCCATGATTGCGACGGGCGCCGCTCTATTCGCCCAGGTATCGAATGGCGCAGATCCAACAGGAGCCGGATATGCGGCAGCGACGGCGGCAACGGATCCGACTCTGCAAGGTCTTGCGCTTGCCGTTGGCAATGCGACTTATGGCGTCAATTTCGTATGGGTAATGATTACCGGCTTTATGGTGTTCTTCTTTCAGTGCGGTTTTGCGATGGTTGAAACCGGACTCTGTCGGACTAAAAACGCCTCGCATACGATTACCATGAACTTCATGGTATTCCTGGTTGGCTGCATCGGCTACTTTATCTGCGGTTTTGCCTTCCAATATGGCGGTTACAGCACTTCCGGTCTTGCTCCGGCGAGCCTTGGAACCGGCGTCGCAAACGCATTGAACGGCATGATCTCGATTCCCGGCTTTGGCGGGATAATCGGAACGAAGGGCTTCTTCCTTCAGAGCGGCGGGACCTATGACGTCGGTATTTATGCGCTGTTCTTCTTCCAGATGGTGTTTATGGATACCACCGTCACGATTCCGACCGGAGCCGTGGCTGAGCGCGTCAAGTATTCGGCTGTCATCATCTCGTCGTTCTTCGTTTCGATGTTCTATTACCCACTGTTCGGAAACTGGATGTGGGGCGGCGGCTGGCTTGCCCAGATGGGAAAGAACTTCGGTCTTGGAAACGGCGGTGTTGACTTTGCCGGATCCGCTGTCGTTCATGCAATGGGCGGTATGATGGCCCTTGCCGGTGCAATCGTCATCGGACCGCGCATCGGAAAATACAAGAAGGACGGTACGGTTAATGCATTCCCTGCCCATCATATCCCGATGGCAGTTATCGGAACGATTATCCTGTTTTTCTGCTGGTTCTCGTTTAACGCGGGTTCTACCCTGAACGGAACGGACTTCCGCCTTGCCGTCGTCGCGACCAATACCATGATCGCAGGCGCCATCGGCGGTCTCGTCGCCCTGTTCTTCGTGTGGGCCCGGTATGGCAAGCCTGATCCGTCAATGACGATCAACGGCGCCCTCGCGGGCCTTGTCGCGATCACCGCGCCTTGCGCCTTCGTTCCGGCATGGGCTGCGTTCATTATCGGCGGTATTGCGGGCGTGTTCGTATGCCTCGCCGTTCCCTTCATTGACCGTAAGCTCAAGATTGACGATCCGGTCGGCGCGATTTCCGTGCATTGCGTAAACGGCGTGTGGGGTATTCTTGCTCTCGGTCTGTTCGCCGACGGTTCTTATGGCGCTGGTTGGGGCGGCGTTGCCGGTCCGGTTACCGGACTTTTCTACGGAAACCCGAGCCAGTTCGTCGCCCAGCTAGTCGTGGTCGGCGTCCTGATCGTCTGGGGCTTCGGACTTTCGTTCGTGTGGTTCAAGCTTCTCGACAAGGTATGGGGACTTCGCGTTCCCGCATCGGTTGAGCTTGAAGGCCTCGATATCCCCGAAATGGGAGCGCTTGGCTATGCGGATTTCGTCGTTGAAAAAGGCGAACTCGACAGCATGAGCCCGTCGTTCTCCGAGGTCAAGGAACTGAAGCACGTTAAAAACATTTTTGCGAAGGCGAAAAAGTAAGGGGTCACTCCCTTGCGGCGGAAGCCAAAATCGTGTATATTTCAGTGACACGAGCTTGAAAAAGAACTGTGGAGCCCGGTCGTATTGGCCGGGCTCTTTTTTATTTTTTAAAGGTTTTGACAAGATCTCCGGGCAAGCGAACCGGGGGCGGGGGATTGCATGAAGGCGAAATTTATTTTTATTACGGGCGGCGTTGTATCATCCCTGGGAAAGGGCATTACCGCCGCGTCTATCGGACTTTTGCTTAAAAGCCGCGGTATAAAGGTCGTCAACCAGAAGTTCGATCCCTACCTCAATATCGATCCGGGCACGATGAACCCCTATCAGCACGGCGAGGTATTCGTCACCGAAGACGGAGGCGAAACCGATCTTGACCTCGGGCATTACGAGCGCTTTACCGACGTGCCCCTGCATCGTTTCAACAATACCACCGCCGGCAAGGTCTATCTTGCGATTCTCGACCGCGAGCGTTCTGGCGGCTATAACGGAAATACCGTGCAGGTAATCCCGCACGTCACCGACGAAATCAAGAGCCGCATCCTGAAGACCGGGGAAGAAACCGACGCCGACGTCATCATTACCGAAGTGGGCGGCACGGTCGGCGATATCGAGTCGCTGCCGTTTATCGAAGCGATCAGGCAAATCAAGTATGCCGTCGGCAAGGAGAATTGCCTCTTTGTCCATTTGGGTTTGCTGCCGTATTTGAAAGAATGCGGCGAACTCAAGACAAAACCAATGCAGCACAGCGTCAAGGAATTGCTCGGGTTCGGTATCCAGCCCGACATTATCATGTGCCGGAGCGAAAAGCCCCTGACCAAGTCCATCCGCGAAAAACTGGGACTGTTCTGCAACGTCACGCAGGACGCCATCATCGAAAACCTCAGCGCAAAGTCGATTTACGAAGTGCCGCTGATGCTCGAAAAAGAGGGACTCGGAAAAAAACTGTGCAAGGCACTAGGCCTTCCGGACACCCAGCCGAATCTCGATGAATGGAAAGTGATGGTCCAGAAATTTTATAATCCCGTGCATGAGACGACCATCGCGCTCGTCGGAAAATACGTCGAGCTTCATGACGCGTACCTGAGCGTCGCCGAGGCTTTGACAGCAGGCGGTATATTTCATAACGCCAAAGTGAAGATCGAGTGGATCGACTCGGAAAAATTAACCGATATGGCAAAGACCGCCGAGATTCTGGGCAAGGTAAACGGCATTATCGTTCCCGGCGGCTTCGGGGACAGGGGAACGACGGGAATGATACTTGCGGCGCAATACGCGCGCGAGCATAAAATTCCGTATTTCGGAGTATGTCTCGGGATGCAGATCGCGGTGATCGAATTTGCGCGGAACGTGCTTCATATGACGGACGCGAACTCTTCCGAGTTCAACGTCAATACCGATTATCCGGTCATTGACCTGATGCCCGACCAGCAGGGCGTAAAGCTCGGCGGTACGCTCCGCCTTGGCGTATGTAGATGCGTTATCACCGAGGGAAGCCTCGCGGAAAAAGCGTACAAGATTCATGACATACAGGAAAGGCACAGGCACAGATACGAGTTCAACAACCTCTATCGCGCGCAGTTTGAGGATTCTCCTATGAACCTCACCGGGCGCAACCCGGAGCGCAACCTGATCGAGATCGTCGAGCTGAAGGATCATCCCTGGTTCGTGGGCGTGCAGTTTCATCCGGAATTCGGCTCGCGCCCGAACAGGCCGCATCCCCTGTTCAGGGATTTTATCGGCGCTTCGCTTCAATGAAGGAAAAATCAAACCCGCGTTGGCGGGTTTTTTTTTAAGGATACGATTCGGAGATAGCGTCAAGCCTGAACGCGAGGTAGACGCGCAAGTCTCGTGAGGCGTCGAATTGGCTATGATCTAGTTTGCATACAAGTCCGAGAGTCGTGCGGCTCCTTCCTGCCACCAGTTCCATCTCGGCGCCCGTATACCAGCGCGGGTCAATATAATAATTGATAAAAGTACCGTTAACGGGCGTATTCATTCCCGCGGAGTTCGTTCCCGTCGAGATCATTTTTTCCGCGTAGATTCGCGTATTCCAGATATTCGGCAAGACGATCGCCGCCTGAAATATAGATCTTCCCGGATAGAGGCAATTGACGATCTCACCTTTCGGGTTGACGAGAGTCGCGGGCTGTGCCGCGTTAACCGGCAGGTCGAACCAGCGCGAACGTATGGCTAATTCGCCGAGTACCTTGTCGTTTCCTGTCGAGAATGCGCCCTCAATTTCCGCTGATGGATAGAAGCGGGACGAGAGCGTAGGGAACGATGATACGAGAGCCATCGCGCGCGCGCGCGCGGATATAATCATCCCGGAGTGTTTTTCCTCGCTGAATACCAAATCGACCCCCGTTTTCCCGGTGACAGCGCCTTGATAGGGAATATCAGATTGAACCGCGAACGCGGAAATATCCCTGCGTTCCGTTCCCGCGTTAAGTCCGATTACCAGGGCGATATCAAGCGCATCATGAAAGAAATACCGCGAGCGAAGCGGAACCGAAAGCGAAAGCGTGCCTTGCGTCGATTCAAGAAAATTATCGGTATCGGTTTCAAGCCCAAGCGATCGTTCCACTATGCCATAGAGTTGACCGGTGTGGATTGGAATCATGGACAAGATCGCAAAGTCGGCTTGGGCGATTGACGGGTACCAGTTTCCCCCGAGCGCGAACAGGGTCATTCCCGCGCCGTTCTGGAGCGGAAGCCCGTTGAAAAAAGCATATGCGCCCGTTCCGAATGCGCCGGCGTTGACGGGGTTGCCTGTGTCGGGAATATAGCTGACTGACGGAAACCACAAGGCGAGCGTCGGGATATTGACGAAGCTTTTTTCCGCACCGAGTTCGCTCGCTATTTTTGTCGTGCGCCCCGCATAAACCGGAAGGATGGTTTTACCGTTTTTTGGCGGAAAGGGAACATAATCCGGATAATCCGACGCAAGTTCTCCAAGCGTCACTTTTGAACCCGGAGCCGACGGACCCGGGAAGTCGGGAACTTTTCCCCAATCGGAAAGGGGTTTGATCTTGATGACATCGCCCGTTCCCGCGTACGACGCATACCATATGCCCTCGCCCGTGCGTTCTGCCCATACGGCTCCTGCCGGATCGGAGACGACGGGATTTTTTTCGCCGTCTTTCAATCCCCACACTTCCAGGCGACCGCGTTCGTTCGAGGCAAATAGAACGGTATTGTCGCCCGTCCATGACGGCAAGGCGATATCGATGATCGGACCCGACGCGTTTACCGGACGTTGTATGCAGGCGGTCTCAATGGGCGACTCACTTCCTTCCGGGGGCATCGGCGCGACGGCGAGGGAGGCTCGCGTATCCGACACCGCAAGAAAGGCGATAGACGTACCGTCCGCGGAGAGCGCGGGCTGAATATAGCTTTCGTTGCCGGATTCGACGAGGATCGTACGTTTGCCCGAAGTGAGATCGATTTCGACGAGGCGGTAGTGCGTCCCTGAAAGTTCCACGGCGACGAGTCTGTTTCCCGATTTGCTCAAGGCCGGAGTGAATAGGCTCGTACCTTCGGTCAGGCGACGAAGTCCGTTTTTTTTCGACCATGAGTAAAGGTCTGACGAAACCGCGTATCCCGGCATACGATCAAGGCTTTCGCCTTTGAGAGACGCGATGATTTTTCCGTCGGCGCTCGCGGCCAGAGAGAACTTGTCCGGAAAGTTTCCTTTGAAAAGCACGGTTTCCTTGCCCGTCGAAGGGTCATACCGTACGGCGGCGTTTCCTTCGGTTCCGGCGTCGCGTATGGTAATGATGCCGTCAGCGTTGACCAGGGCAGGCCGGTAATAGTAGGTGTTTTTTTTGCGGGGAGAAACGGTAACGCCTTCCGGTATTGCGCGCTCTCCCGAATATTTTTTTTCGAGGGCTATGCGCACGTCCGCGAACAATTGTTCCGGCGTGAGACCGGTGACCATTTTTACCGATTTCGCGAAAGTGACGTTGTTTGCCCTGTTTCGCTCGATTGACGAGAGGGCGCTGATCCCGAAACGGTCCGCGATGCTGCGCATAATAAGGTATCCCATAATATAAGCTTGGCCCTGCGGTGCCTGTTTTTCGCTGCCTATCTCGTCGAAGTCTATGAATGAATTTTCGAGTGAAAGGGCTTTGTAGTACAGCTCAAAGAAGGGACTGCGCCCGCGGCCTCCCGAGGTTAACTCGGTTTCGAGCACGGTAGAAAGCCCTTCACGGTACCAATTTGGTTCCTGCGTCGTATCATATAGATTGGCCATGGGACCAAAGATCTTCGCGGGCATCCGGCTTTTCCCCTCAAACGAGAAGTTTGCTATATGCACGAGCTCATGCGCGAAAAAAAGCGCGGACCAGTCTTCTCTGTATCCGAATTCGGGAGACAATGGCGGATTCGTAAAAAGGCCGATATAAAAAGACAATCCCTGTGCGTATGCGTTCACGGTGTCGGTTCGTCCGGTGACGATCACGTCGGTCCTTTCCGGCGGCGACGCATAGATTTCCGATATTTTGTTCCATGCGGTATCCGCGATGCGCGCGAAGGCTTCCGTCTGCGCGCGGGACGCATTCTCGAATATAAAACGGAAATGTTCGGTCGAGGCGGTTTCCCATCCCGTGAAGGGCGGATAAGCTTCGGCGCTCAGGTTATGCGAGAAAATGGCCGGGATAGCAAGCGCGAAAGCGAGCGCTGTCAAACGCGTACAGGTATGCGCAATGTATGTGCGATTCATGAGTATAAGGATATCATGCTTGCTTCGTTTGTTCGAGAAGGAAATCGAAAGCCGCCTGCCGCGCCTCGACGAGAATGGCGTAGTCCCGGATGGGATCGGCAAGGTTGAACGCGACGTAGCCCGACTGCTGGATGCCTGTGACGTCGCCGGGCCCGCGTATCTTCAGGTCCTCCTCGGCGATCGCGAACCCGTCCGTAGTTTCGTGCATGACCTTGAGTCGCGCCTTTCCGTCCTCGGTGAGGCTCTGCGAGTACACGAGAAAGCAGTAGGATTGCAGGTTTCCGCGCCCTACGCGCCCGCGAAGCTGATGCAGGGCGGAAAGGCCGAAGCGCTCGGCGTGCTCGACCACCATGCATGTCGCGTTCGCCACGTCCACTCCGACTTCGACCACGCTCGTCGCGACCAGTATCTTTATTTTTCCCGAGCCGAAGTCGTGCATGATCGTCCGCTGCTCGTCTTCGGGAATCCGCGAGTGGATGAGCGCGACGGACGTTCCGGGAAAGGTTTTTTTCCCGAGATGCGCGAACATTTCCTCGGCGGACTTAAGCGAAATCGCGTCGGATTGATCGATGAGAGGGTAGACGAAATATGCCTGATGGCCGGCCTCGAGTTCCTTCCGGATAAATTCGTAGACCTTGGTTTCGTTGCCCTGCCGGGCAAGATGCGTGATGATCGGCTTGCGCCCCGCAGGCATCGTGCGTATGGCGGAAATGTCAAGGTCGCCGAATACCGAAAGCGCGAGGGTTCGCGGTATCGGGGTGGCGCTCATCATCAGCATGTGCGGGGCTTTTTTTTCGGCGTTGCTTTGCGTGCCTTTCTCGATAATCGCAGAGCGCTGGCGTACGCCGAAACGGTGCTGCTCGTCGATTACGACGAACCGGAGATTCCTGTACTCGACTCCGGCCGAAAAAAGGGCGTGGGTGCCGATAACGAGATCGATATTGCCCTCGGCAAGCTCGCCGAGAAGCCGCGTGCGTCCGGCGGCCTTCAGGTTTCCGGTGAGATACGCAAGGCGTATGCCGACCGGCTCAAGTAGGCGGGCCGCGTTTTCCGCATGCTGGCGAGCGAGGAGTTCGGTGGGCGCGAGAATTGCGCATTGTCCTCCGCCTTCGATGATCTTCAGGCAGGCAAAAAAAGCGATAAGCGTCTTTCCTGATCCGACGTCGCCCTGAAGAAGGCGGGCCATCGCGGCGTCGCCTTCGAGATCGCGGTTGATTTCCGCCAGCGCGGAAACCTGACCCTGAGTGAGAATGAACGGAATCCGCTCCGCCAAATGCTTTTGGAGGGGGCTTAGCGCGGTGATGGCTTCTAAATTCGTCTCATCGCTTTGCGCGTCGGAAAGCGCAGAGATCTCCGGAAGCTTGCCCCGTCGCTCGAGTGAACGCTGACCGATCGCGCACTCAAACAAAAAGAGTTCTTCGAATATAAGCGCATTTTTCGCGCGCGATGCCTCCGCCAGGCTGCCGGGATTGTGCATCAACGCGATAATATCCTGCTTTGGCGGAAGCTCGCGATCAACGCGTATTTTTTCGGGGATTTCCGACTCGATGCCCCGGTTGTAATCCGAAATGGCATGCGAGATTATTTTCCGCAGTTGCGCCTGGGTGAGGCCTGCGGTGAGCGGATAAACAGGAAGCACGCGCGCAGGGGATTCGCCTATATGCTCGATTTCAAAACTCGAAGACTGGAGGTTTCCGTATTTCAGGCTGAAGGTTCCGTTAATCGAAACCTCCGTTCCGACGGGGAATCCTTTTTCGAGGAAGGGCCGGTTGAAGCACGCGAGCTCTGCGATCGTACCCTCGTCGTCCTCGATGATGATTTTAAGCGTTTTCATCCGGCCGAAACCGAACCAGTCGTGCGCCATGACGGTCGCGCGCGTGTTGATCTTGTGGACTTCCGCGAAGCGCGAAAGGGGAACGAGTATCGTCCTGTCGTCCCAGTCGCGGGGCCAGAATGTCAGAAGTTCGCCGACAGAGGTTATCCCGAGCGCCTTAAGCTGTTCTTGCGTAGCGGGTCCGACCCCGCGAAGGCGCGAGACCGGGACCTGAATTTCCGATGCGAACATCTATATCGGCAGCGCGTAGAGAAATGCCAGAAGATACCGGATCGCGAAGTCAAGACCGACCCGAAGCACGATCATGAAAACGAGCGTGAGAATAAGCGATGCCCGATAGCCTATTACGCGTCCGCGGGTAAAAAGCCCCGTGACGTATGAAATGGGATGGTTCAGAAAACGGTCGAGCATGGTCCAGAAAGGGGAGAAACCGTTTCTGTTTACGAGATCGTAGATTAGGCGGATTGCGAGGAAAAGTATCATGATATTGAGGAAGAAGCTGACGAACGACCAGACGATTTGCACAAGCCCCGCGAGTATAAGACCGAGCGTAATGTGACCCGTAGAGGCAAGCGTAATCTAAGATCTCGTAAAC
>Ga0302289_1000709_pt1 | contig 12655 bp, 11 predicted proteins | sample III_Fen_N1_2_FD_194552 | JGI IMG/M metagenome (GOLD analysis project Ga0302289, IMG submission 194552) | Peat permafrost microbial communities from Stordalen Mire near Abisko, Sweden - III_Fen_N1_2 | ecosystem: Environmental > Terrestrial > Soil > Wetlands > Permafrost | place: Sweden: Abisko... | reverse complement strand
TGCCTGGCGACCACATCGACATGAACATCCAGCTGATCAATACGATCGCGATCGAGCCGGGCCTGCGCTTCGCTATTCGCGAAGGCGGCAGAACCGTTGCCTCCGGCGTCGTCACCGAGATCCTGGATAAATAAGAGACAAACAACAAGTAAGAGGCTCGCTTGCGCGAGCCTCTTTTTGCGTCTGGAATATAAATTTACGGAGGCTATTGAATGAGATTTTGTATTGTAGAGGAGCAATTTTGATTTCTAACCGTTCGTTAAGCTGCCGTCACCTGTGATCGGGATGATATCGCCAAGATAGGTCGGTAGCGGCTGAAAGAGCGAATAGAGCACATCCTTGCATCGGGCAAGCGTCTCACGTACGTCGAAGAGCAGATACGCGTTGTATTCCCGCGTGTCGCAGGAAACGCCGTATGCGTCCAGCCCCAGCGCGCGGGCGATGTAGAGCGCGCGATACAGATGGTATTGCTGGGAGACGATGACGACGGTCTTGACTTGGAAGACATCCCGCGCGCGATAGAGGCTCTCATAGGTGGAGAACCCCGCGTGATCCATGAAGATCACGGCGGGAGCCACGCCTTTCTCTATGGCGTAATCCTTCATGGCGTTGACTTCGTCATACTCATCCTGCCCGTGATCGCCGCTCATGAGCAAACGGTCGGATGCACCCGCTTCATATAAATCGACGCCAGTGTTGATGCGATCTTTCAAAATTCCGCTCGGTTGCCCGTTGTCCCATACGCGCGCACCCAGAACGAGTATCGTGTCCGCGTTCATTCCCGCGGCTTCGTCTAGCGTGATGATTCGGTCTTGCGTTGACGCCATAACATAATAGCTCGTGGCAACCGGCAGCAGCACAGCAGCAATCAGCAGCACGGCGAGAATGATCAGCACTCGTTTCTTTTTGGATAATTTTGTTCGATTATCTTTTATCATGGCTTTATGATACGGTATTTATGTGGAGTGAATACGGAATAAAGCAGAACAAAGTGTTAATAGTGGTTATAATGATCAAAATTCAAACAGATAGTAGCATTGCAGACGATAAGATCATTTAGAAAGTAGAACCCTGACGTGCATTTGTCAGGTTTCTTTTGTTATACTAATCATATTATGCGGAAGGAGAGGAGAACACATGCACTACGCCGATTATAAAACCATCCTCTCTCCACAAAACGGCATGAACCTCTACCGCGGTTGCACGCACGGCTGCATCTACTGCGACAGCAGGAGCAAATGCTACCAGTTTGACCACGACTTTGAGGATATCGAAGTCAAGCGCGATGCGGTGAAGCTGCTGGAGCAGCAATTGCGCAAAAAGCGTCAGCCTTGCATGATCGGCACAGGATCGATGTGCGATCCCTATATTCCACTCGAAACGGAGTTACAGATCACGCGGCAGAGCATTGAGGTCATCGAGCGGTACGGCTTCGGCCTCGCGATTCTAACAAAGTCCGCAAGATTGCTGCGTGATCTCGCCCTACTCAAAAGGATCAACGACCGCACCAAGTGCGTCGTGCAAACTACGCTGACCACATTTGACGAAGCGCTTTGCAAGAAGATTGAACCGCATGTTTCCAGCACGCGGGAGCGGTTTGAGATGCTGATGACGCTAAAAGAAGCGGGTATCCCGACGGTGGTCTGGATGACGCCGATCCTGCCGTTCATCAACGATACGGAGGAAAACATACGCGGTTTGCTGGACTACTGCGTGCAGGCAGGCGTAAAGGGTATCCTGTGCTTCGGCTTTGGCGTCACGCTGCGCGAGGGCGATCGCGAATACTTTTACGCCGCGCAGGATCGCGAGTTCCCCGGCGTGAAGCAGCAGTATATCCGCACGTTTGGCAACGCCTATAGTTGCGACAGTCCGAACAATAGAAAGCTCATGGAGATTTTTACGTGCGAATGCAAAAAGCATGGAATTCTATATCAGACGGAAGAAGTGTTTCGGTATCTTTGGACATTTGAAACGAAGGAAAAGCAAATCAGCTTATTTGAAGCGTAAGAATTACGTTCCCGATTGTCCGTGCGCATAATCTAAACAAAACAAATAAAGAAGATCCCGCACAACGCCGAAACAGCGTTCTACGGGATCTTTTGTCTTCCCCCGCGCGCAAATCGTCCGGGGGGGGGTGGACGAAATGCGCGCATGGTTTCCTGGGGGCCGCCGCGGGAGGGGACCTCACGGCGTTATGTCATCACCCTTTATAAATCAAGGGTGAGATGACTGTTGTTCTCCACTTCGGAGAGAGTGTGGGTAGTTACTGCTCGGCGGGCTTGTATTCGCCGAAAGTGACGGAAACGGTCTGTTCATTGCCGTCGCGCTGAATGGTCAGCGTTGCGGTGTCGCCCGCGTTAAAGCCGCTGATGATGCCGGCGAGCGTTGTGTTGGAATCGATCGAGGTGTCATCTACCTTGAGGATCAAATCTCCCACTTTCAGCCCGGCTTTTTCCGCCGCACTGCCGGAGACGATCTGCGCAATCTGTACGCCGTTGCTTCCACCGCCGATGTAGTTGCCAAAGAAGCCGTTGCCGCCGTTGTTCGTGCCGGAAGAGAGGGTGACATCCTGCGTATATACGCCGAGGTAAGCTCTGCCGAGCACGTAACCGTGGTCGATGAGGTCAGAGATGATGGTCTTGACACTGCTCACCGGAATCGCGAAACCTAAGCCCTCGGAATTGCTGCTGCTGGCTTTCGCGTTGACGATGCCGATTAACGAGCCGCTGGCGTTAAAAAGTCCGCCGCCGGAGTTACCCGGGCTGATGGCCGCATCGGTCTGGATCAGCGACATCTTGATGTTTTCTACCGTGACTTCGCGGCTGAGCGCGCTGATGATGCCGCTGGTTGCCGTTCCGCGCAGTTCGCCGAGCGGGTTACCGATGGCGATGACGTCCTCACCCACTGTGAGCATGTCGGAGTCACCCAATGTCGCGGGAGAAAGGTTGGTTGCGTCAATCTTGAGCACGGCGAGGTCGCTGCGTGAATCGGAACCGATCAGCGTTGCCACATGCTCCGTGTCGTCGTTTAGAATGACTTTGATGGTCTCAGCACCGTCGACAACATGCTTACAGGTGACGATGTATCCGTCGCTCGTGAGAATAATGCCGCTACCGCTGCCAACCGGAACCTGCTGATTGTCGGTTGAGGAACCATTGCCTCCGCCAAATGAGAAGCCGCTGTTGGCGCTGGCGGTGTAATAGGTGTCGATGCCTACGACGGAGGGCGCGGTGAGTTCGATGATTTGCGCTTTGCTAAAGGTGCTTGCAAAGCTGCTACTGGAAGCGTTTGCCACTCCTGTACTGCCGGTACTTGGCTGCGCCTCGGTCAGCGCGCTGGCTACCGTCTGTTTACTGAGCGCGGTTAATTGTTCACCGACGTACTGCCGCGTATAAAGACCGCCGAGCAGACCGCCGAGCAGAACCGCGACCAGCATAAAAACGATAAGCGTTGTGATGCGTACACCGTGTTTTTCGCGGTGCTGTGACGCGTGCGCGCCGCTGTCCGGAGGAGAAGGGGAAGAATACCGTTCGTACCAATCGTTGTTTTGATCCATAGTAATTCGCTCCTTTCGAGTGATGTCTGCAAAGAGATGCGATCGGGTTGATCCGTTTGACCGTTACCGTTTATCTTGCGATCAGTCGTCGATTCAGTCTCTGCGCGGAGGCATTCGCGCTCTGCGCTGCCGAGATTGGAACGAAACAAATCACAATCGCTACTATTTGTTGTGCTTTTAGTATAGAAAATCAATATGAACTTTCAATACTAAGCATTTGAAGTTTCTATGGAAGATTTAGGCGCGATTGTGGCAGTCGGCGTTTATGATAATCGCGCAGGCTCTCATTGCACATATCATCGACTGCAAATGCAGTGAGAGCAATTTTTCGTGCAGGAGTTCTGCTCAAAATTTGCGCAAAAAAAAGCAGCGGAGGAAGTGAATTCCCCGCTGCTTTGCTCATGAGTCGGTGTTACTTTGTCAGGGTAATCGTGACATCACTGGTGTCCACGATCGGGTCGAGATGTCCGGCGTTGATGCGGGCGATCTTGAGGTCGACGGTCACGCTGGTGGCGTTGGTCAGCGTACCTTCCGGTGAGCCATCCGCCCAGAGCAGTATGTAGCCGTGCGTGGTCGGGTAACTATTCGTGCAATAGGTCATGAGCGGATAAGCCGTTCCGTCAATCGTGATTCTGGGGCTGGAAGCATACGCGGTGAGGTCGAGCTTCTTTTTGTAATTCTGCGTGATGTTCTCAAAGTCCAGCAGCAGCGCCTCGTGCCCGTCATACTGGGTCACGCCCATATTGCGCAGAATGAAATAAGAAAGTTCGCTCTGGTACACAATCGGTCCAGCCTCCGGCGCGCTCATTACCGTTTCTGTCACCTTCGGATCGGTGATGGTGGCGATGACCGGGCGATTGAGTCGGCCGTCAAACAGATTCAGCGAAAGATAGAGGTCGAGCTTGGCGAGTTTGGTGATGTTCTCTCGCGTCATCACCTCTGTGCCATCGAGCGCGAGCAAACGGTACTTACCCGCATCCATCGGATAGGTGCGGTTGATGGTGTTTGTATACCCGGCGTAGACCGGATCGATGGTTACACTCATCCACAATGCGCCCGGCTTCTTATAAAGAAGCGCGCGTGTGTTTTGCAGTGATCCGTCGATGCCCTGTAGATAAATTGCGAGGTTTTTGTCTTCGTAAACAAGTGTTGTGCCTTCGGCGGGAGAAGTAACCGCTACTGCGTCCGGCATGGCAACAGAAACGCTCGCTTGCTTGACGAGGATTGTTCCGCTTGCGTCGTCGACAAGGCTCAAGTCGAGCGTAAAGCCCGCAAGGGTGGTGAGGTTCATGTAGACCGCGTTCGGATCGTCGACAAAACTGACGACGACGGAAGCCGTGCGCGTTTCGCCAGCTGCGATTTGCGCCGCATCCTGCAGTGCGCCATCTACTTGCCAGTCGTTGAGGCAAACGCCGTCGAGACTGAGCGAGACCGCGGCTGCGGAAGCATTCTCAATCGAAAGATCGATATAGGTCATATAGTTTGCGCTAAATCGAACGCCGGTAACCGTGACGGTAACTTTTCCGGCAGTAAAGAGCAGCTGGGACATCGCAGTCTCGATGAATACCGGTTCGGGCGTGGGTGTGGGGGTAGGCTCCGGCGTCGGCTCCTGCGTGGCCGCGAGGGTTGCTTCCGGCGTGGCGGTGGTGAGCGGGGTCGCCTCCGGCGCGGCGGGAGAAGCGCAGGCGAAGCATGAAAGCGTAAGGATCAGCGCAAAACCTGCAATCAGGATTTTCTTCATAGGAATTAGCTCCTTTTTATCGGTCAAATAGAACACCATAACCTTACAAATCTGTCGGTCAAATGTCAAGCGAAAGTCTTGATGAAACGTATTGCATGTGACCCAGATCTTTTGTTAAAATGCAAAAGATGGCGCAAAAATTCACGGTAGACGACCGTTCACCTTGATTTTACTCCGATTTGAAGCATCCCAATTCGTACTGAAACACAGTCATGGTTCAATACAATATCACACGGCAAGAAGGATCACATGAAACAAAGAATTGCAGCGGTGTTTTCCATATTATTGATGCTCATGACGATGCTCTCGTGTTTTCCCGCACCTGGAATACAGGAAACACACATCCGCCAAGAAACAATAGTATCGCTAAGCGACGCTACCCCCAGCCCTTTGCCGGAGATACAAACGCCTAGCCCCACACAAGAGGCGAAAGAAAGCCCAACGCCAGATTTTGACGTGCCGTGGTATAGAGAGCGGAACACGGAGTTGGCCGATCTCATCAAACGATATAACCCGACAGAAGCGGACGATCAGATTGAGCAGGACATTGCGCGGATGGCGATCGATCCTGACAAGCCAATGGTTGCGCTGACGTTTGACGACGGCCCCTACCCCGGCAGTACCGACCAAATATTGGATGTATTAGAGGAAAATAACGCACGCGCAACATTTTACGTCTGCGGGTGGCACTTTGAACACGAGAAAAATCAAGATATTCTTCGCCGCATGGCTGCGCTTGGTTGTGAAATCGGAAACCACACCTGGTCGCACCGGAATTTATTAAAGCAAAACTATGTCAGCGTGCGGTATGAGGTGAAGAATACAAATGATATCATCTATCAAATCGCCGGGGTACACCCGCGTACCCTTCGCCCGCCGGGCGGACGATACAACTACGAGGCCATTCGCGTTGCGCGGGAAAACGGCATGGCGGTCGTACTCTGGTCGCAAAGCGGGAATGTTCACGAAAGCGATCCCAGTCGCATTGCTCAAAACGTAGAGAAACAGATCGTCGATGGAAAGGAATTACACGACGGCGATATCATCCTGCTGCACGATTCGCAAACCAATATGGTAGATGCGGTAAAGATCATCGTACCCCAGCTCATTCAGGAAGGATATCAGCTTGTCACGGTGTGGGAGTTGCTAAACTGCTCGGACGAAGGGTTTGTCCCGGGAGCGCTGTACGATCGACAACAGACAAATGCTTCGGCAGACCGTTAGTTAGAAGCATTTGTATCAAATGGTGAACAACTTAGCGGTAGCATCAAAAAAACCAGAGAAAACAGCATAATATGAGGCAAAATTTGCGATTATCGGCTTGACTAAATGTTGAACATGTCATACAATTGCAACAAGATCCCGAAAGGCACAGGGTATGAACATACATTTGCAGCCGACAAGCGTACCAGCCTATGTAGAAATTTATAACTCCCTGTTTTCGGACATCGTAAACGGTGTTTATCCGCAGGGCGAATGCCTGCCCGGCGAAATCGCGCTCGCGCAAAAATATAACGTCAGCCGCAACACGCTGCGGCAAGCCATGGCCATCCTCTGCGAGGATGGTCTTTTGATTCGCGCGCGCGGCAAGGGTACCATGGTGGTGGAGAAGAAGAACGAGCCGGGCAACGGCGCTTCCTCCAATCCGCTCACCGCGTTTCCGTCTGTTTCAATCGACAAAACCGATATTCAATATAATTTCACTGCGCCGACGGACATTGCGCAGGCAAAGCTCTCGCTGAGCAAGAGCGACGTGCTACTGGCGAGCTATCTTGTTTACCAGAGCGGGGATACGGTCGTTGGCTACTCGTTTGTGCAAGTTCCGGTAAAGTTGCTTTCGCGCATGCAGGTGGATGTATCCTCTGCGGACGCGATGAACCGTTTCCTCAACGAGGAGCTTTACACGGCGGCGAGCTATCAGACGATCTCCTTCAAACTCATTTTCGTCAATGAAACGGAGACGGAGTATTTGCAGGTGGAAGAGGGTACGCCTGTCCACCTGTTGGAGTGCATCCTGTTTGGCGCGGACGCGACACCGCTTGCCCGATGCAAGCACTATATGCGGCCTGAGTATTATCAAATTTGCTATACCGTGCGCATCTAGCACGACAAAATATCTGTTCTTGCGCCAAATGATTTATTGCGGCGTAAGGAATCGAATCAAATTTAGAAAGCAGGGAGAGCGATTATGAAACCCCTCGTCATTATGTCCGACTTTGGTCTTGCGGACGGCGCGGTCAGCGCCATGTACGGCGTTGCGTATTCCGTTTCCGAACAGATCAACGTCTCCAGCCTCACGCATGAAATTCCGCAATACAACGCCTGGGAAGCGAGTTACCGCCTGATCCAGACAGTCGGTTATTGGCCCAAAGGCACTGTGTTCGTCTCTGTTGTCGACCCGGGTGTGGGTTCCACGCGCCGCAGCATCGCGGTAGAAACGCGCGCGGGGCAATATATCATTACGCCGGACAACGGAACGCTCACGCACATCAAGCGCATCAGCGGCATTGTTGCCGCGCGGGAGATCGACGAGAGTATTAACCGCCTTCCGGGTTCGGGTGAGAGTTATACCTTCCACGGGCGGGATATTTACGCCTACACGGGCGCACGTCTTGCTAGCGGTGTGATCGATTTTGACGGCGTCGGCCCTGCGGTCGATCCCGCGAGCGTGGTGGAGCTGCCGATGGACGAGCCAACGATTGACGGCGCATGGATTCGCGGGGATATCGACGTGCTGGATGTACGCTTTGGCAGCCTCTGGACGAGCATTCCGCGCGCAATGTTCCTCAAACTTGGTGTCAAACACGGGGATTTCGTCGAGATCAAGATTCAAAACGGCGCGCGCCTGGTTTACCGCAATTCGCTGATCTTTGCCCGCTCGTTTGCGGACGCATTCGTCGGTGAGCCCCTGGTCTATGTCAATAGTCTCGATCGTATGGCAGTCGCCATCAATCAGGGTGACTTTGCGCGCGCTTATAATGTTGGCACCGGAGCGCCCTGGACGATAGCGGTGCAAAAGTCCGTGGGAAAGGAGCCGCAACGTGGAGAATAGCCGAAAGCCGGTCATCGAATTTCGGGATTTTTCGTTTCAATATTTTTCGCAGGCGGATCCGACGCTGCACGACATCAACCTGACCATATACGAAGGGGAAAAGGTGCTCATCGTGGGACCTTCCGGTAGCGGAAAGAGCACGCTTGGCAATTGCATCAACGGACTCATTCCGTTTTCCTATCCTGGCGAGATCAAGGGCTGCCTCACGGTCTGCGGCATCGAGACGGCTACGGCGAGCATATTTGCGCTGAGCCAGCATGTCGGAACCGTCTTGCAGGACCCGGATGGACAGTTTATCGGTCTTTCCGTCGGCGAAGACATCGCCTTCGCGCTGGAAAACGAATGTGTCAAGCAAGCAGAGATGAAGGAGATTGTCCAGCGCGCAGCTGCGATGGTGGACATGGGCGGGCTGCTGAGCGCATCTCCCTTTGAACTCTCCGGCGGGCAGAAGCAGCGCGTTTCGTTTGCGGGCGTGATGGTGCATGAGGTAGAGGCGCTGCTCTTTGACGAGCCGCTGGCAAACCTCGACCCCGCAACAGGCAAGACCGCAATCGATTTGATCGACCGTATCTCGCTGGACTATCACAAGACGGTCGTGATCATTGAGCATCGTCTGGAGGATGTGCTCTACCGCCATGTGGATCGTATTGTCGTCATGTCCGAGGGGCGGATTGTCGCGGATCTTTCGCCGGACGCGCTCATGGCGGCGGATATTCTTACGCCGCTTGGCATTCGAGAGCCGCTCTACGTTACCGCACTGAAATACGCCGGCGTCCCAGTCACAGAGGCGCTCCACGCGGGGCGTATCGACACGCTGGACATCGCCGCCGTGCGCGACGCTATTTTCGATTGGGATGCGGCGCAGCCGGAGCGCGAGAAGAAACCCGCGCATGAACCGATCTTACAGGCAACCGATCTGAGCTATCGATATGTGCAGCAGCGTCCCATTCTCAAAAACCTGAGCTTCTCCATTGAAGCGGGTGAGATGGTCAGCCTCGTCGGCACCAACGGTGCGGGCAAAAGCACGCTGGCAAAAGTCATCACCGGCATCTGCAAAGACCCGGAGGGCAAAATGCTCTTTCGCGGAGAGCCAATGGACGACTGGACGATTCACGAGCGTAGCGGAAAAATCGGCTACGTGATGCAAAACCCCAATCAGATGATCTGCAAATCCATGATCCATGACGAGGTTGCGCTTGGATTAAAACTACGCGGACTGAGTGAAGAAGAGATCAAACCCCGCGTCGAAAAGGCACTCAAGATTTGCGGACTGTCGCCGTTTCGAAAGTGGCCGATTTCCGCGCTGTCATTCGGGCAAAAAAAGCGCGTGACCATAGCAAGCGTGCTTGTGCTGGAGCCGGAGTTGATCATTCTCGACGAACCCACTGCCGGGCAAGACTACCGGCACTATACGGACATCATGGAGTTTTTGCGTCAACTCAACGAGAGCGGCACCACGATTCTGCTCATTACGCATGACATGCACCTGATGCTGGAGTATACGCCGCATGCGATCGTTCTGCACGCGGGCGAGATTCTGCACGACGGCACGGCGGTGCGCGCGCTCACCAGCGAACAGATAGCAACGGCGGCGAGCCTGAAGGTGACCTCGCTCTATGAGCTGGCGACCCGCGCGGGCGTTGCGGACTGCGAAGCGTTTGTGCAGCACTTTATCGACTATGAGAGGAGCACAGCGCGATGAAAGCGAAACTCTTTGACTATGTCGAGCGGCACAACGCCATTTATAATCTCTCAGGCGTGACAAAACTGCTGTGCTTTTTGATGCTGACCGCAGCGGTGATGTTTTCCTATGATATCCGCGCAATCGCGGTGATCATGGTGCTCTCGCTGGTGTTTCTCGGAATGTCGCAGATTCAGTTTCGCCAGATCAAGCTGATGCTGCTGTATGTGCTTTTGTTTCTGGTTCTCAACTTTATTCTCACGTTTGTGTTCAGCCCTACCTATGGCACGCAGATCTACGGAACGGAGCATGTGCTCTTTAGCATCTTCGGGCGATATGTGGTTACGAGTGAACAGATGCTCTATCAGGCGACCAAGACGCTTAAGTATGCTTCCGTCGTGCCGCTGGGCATCATCTTTTTTCTTTCGACCAACCCGAGCGAACTCGCCGCGAGTATCAATCGCGCGGGGGTCAATTACAAGGCGGCTTTCGCTTTTTCGCTGACGTTGCGGTATTTTCCCGATCTCATTCGGGATTATCAGGACATCTCCGCCGCGCAGCAGTGCCGGGGGCTGGATCTATCGAAAAAAGAAAAACTTGGCAAACGCCTGAAAAACATCCTCAACATCACGATTCCGCTGATCTTCTCCACGCTGGAGCGCATCGAGACCATCTCCAACACGATGGATCTGCGCGGCTTCGGCAAAGAGAAAAAGAGAACCTGGTATGCGGCAAAGCCGATGAAGGGCAACGATGTGTTCGCCATCTCGATTGCGATGCTGCTTTTGCTCGGCACCGTTGCCTTGAGCATATTCGTGAATCACAGTAAATTCTGGAATCCGTTTGTTTGATTGATCTCAATCATCCTATTTACACCTGATAAGGAGAACACACATGAAACCTATTCTCGTCTTCCAGACCGACTTTACGTATAAAGAAGGCGCGGTCAGCTCCATGTACGGCGTGGTGAAAACCGTCGACCGCGAACTGGAAATTTTCGACGGCACGCATGAGCTGCCGCAATACGACATCTGGAGCGCGAGCTACCGCCTGTATCAGAGCCTGCGCTTCTGGCCGGAGGGGACGATCTACGTCTCCGTAGTCGATCCCGGCGTGGGTACCGCACGCAGAGCCTGCGTGGCGAAGGTTGCGGGCGGCTACTATGTCGTCACGCCGGACAACGGCGCGCTCACGCACATCGATCGCGAGATGGGCATCCTCGAGGTGCGCGAAATCGACGAGTCCGTCAACCGCCTGCGCGGCAAGGATACGGAAGGCGTCGCGATCTTCCACGGGCGCGACCTCTTTGGCTACACGGCGGCGCGGCTCGCCAGCGGCATCATCGACTTTGAGGGCGTTGGCCCCGCCTATCCCGTGAGCGAAATTGTGCGGCACGAAATATTGGAGCCCAAGGCGGAGCAAGGCAAGGTGGAGGGCATCTTCGAAATCGATGATCCGAACTTTGGCAATCTCTGGACGAATATACCCACACGACTGTTCTTTGAGTGCGGGTTTGCTTACGGAGATACGGTGCGCGTGCAGGTGACGCATGATGACCGGATGGTGTTTGATCAGAACGTGCTGTTCCACAAGAGCTTCGGCTTTGCCAAAACAGGCGAACCCATCATCTATAACAACGAGTTGATGAAGCTCGCGCTCGCGGTGAGTTGCGGCAGTTTTGAGAAAAAATACGATTTATCCTTTGGCGCAGACTGGCGCGTCAGCTTCACCAAGATATAACGAAAAAAATCAGGTCGCATCGCATTTGAACAAGCCCGGTTGGCTTGACAAATCGTATACGATATGGCTAATATGAAACAGAACTCATACAATTCGAATGGATGAGACTTCATTTTAGTTGTTGCTCAGTCAAACAAAATAAGGGGAGGTAATGTCAGATGAAGAAAATGTTCAAAGTCACGACCAAAACCATCGTTGCAACCGGCCTCGGCGCGGCGCTGTTTGCGTTGCTGTTCATGTATGTGAAGGTGCCGACAGGCATTCCTGAAACATCCATCCAGACGGCGTACGGCCTCGGCGCATTCTTTGCGGTACTGTTTGGGCCAATCGCTGGCGGCCTCATCGCGTTTATCGGACATGCGATCTCGGACGCGCTACAATACGGCTCTCCCTGGTGGAGCTGGGTCATCGCCAGCGGCGTCTCGATGTTCCTCGTCGGCCTTGTCTACACGAAGAGCCGGGTGGAGGAAGGCGAATTCGGCTGGAAAGACGCGCTTCGCTTCAACATCTACCAGATTCTTGCAAACGTGGTCGCTTGGATCGTGGTTGCCCCTGTGCTCGATATCGTCATTTACGCAGAACCGGCAAACCTCGTCTTCACGCAAGGCGCGGTTGCCTGCCTCTGGAACGCCATCGCTTGCGGCGTAATCGGCACGCTTCTGCTCTTTGCCTACGCCAAAATTCGCCCGAAGAAGGGCAGCCTCACGAAAGAACAGGAATAAGTAGAACACTGACGCCGAGAAAATTAAGCATAATTCAAAAAGCAGTTTCTCGTGGTTCAACCTTCAAAAAAACGCCGTTCGGACTTTTGTCTGCGCGGCGTTTTATTGTGCATTGCGTTCTGGAAAATGACCGGAAATCTCTGATAAGATGGGGATTGATCAT
>Ga0302289_1000702_pt1 | contig 12752 bp, 23 predicted proteins | sample III_Fen_N1_2_FD_194552 | JGI IMG/M metagenome (GOLD analysis project Ga0302289, IMG submission 194552) | Peat permafrost microbial communities from Stordalen Mire near Abisko, Sweden - III_Fen_N1_2 | ecosystem: Environmental > Terrestrial > Soil > Wetlands > Permafrost | place: Sweden: Abisko... | reverse complement strand
CGATATCGCGCACAAAAAGAAGTGTCGCCTCATCCTCTTTACCTGTATTGCAAAATACTAAATGAGTGCCGTCAGGTATTCCGCAATTAGCGTCAATCACTTTCTTGACGAGATATGCAGAAGTTCTTCCACCACTTACATTTAAGCAAGTATTGCCGCTTACTTTGAAATAGCTCATCATCAATCCTTCGCAAAAAGAGCATCAAGGCCAATACCAACAAAAAACAGGCCTACCGCCACGCCGAATATCCAGTCGCCAAAGCTGGCCGTAACAGCAGCGGCCGATAGGGCGCACCAAGCGGCAAGGGCGATGGTTTGTAGGACTTTCATTTGACGCCCGTAAGACGACTGTGCAAATGTTTGGCGATGGCGATGGCGATGGCCGGATCAGTTCGGCTACGCTCTTTTTCTCGGTTCGGCCCTGGTGGCATCAGATGACAGGCCGCCTTGATTTCCCCCTTGGTATAATCGGCTTTCGTGTGCGTAGTAGGCACTTCATCAATACCCTTGAGCCAAAGATAAGCGCCTTTAGTGAATGGCGATCCAAGCATCCATGGCTGCAAAATCTGGTTGTATCGACCAAGGTGCTGCATTGCCAATCCATGAGGCTGTGAGTTCTCGATAATTTGAATTGGAATTTCGCTTTTTTGATGCGCCTTGAAAAATTCAATGCCCTTGAGGAAGTCGTCCATTCGGCTGGGGTAGCGCGGATGCCGGCGCCTCCGCTCGGGATTCAATGCCGTATCTTCTGGATGATATAGCCATTGCACTCCAGATAGCGCATTGAAAGTACAATAAGGATGCGCCACCAGCGCATCAAAGCTCTCTGCGCCGCTGCGCAATACATCCACCACATCGCCTTGAATATGCCAGCCGCGTGTTTTTGCTGGCCGCAAATCGCACGATACTGCTGTGTGGCCAAGGGCGGTAAGCGCATCGCGAATTCTTCCAGAATATTCGCATGAAACAAGAATTCGGCTCATGTTTGCTCCCTCATAGCTGGCCCCGATCCAAACAGCGCCGTAACAAGTTCATCCCTGGCGCAAACTACTTTCGGCCGCTTGATCTGATAATGCGTGTCATCGCTCATGATGTGGACAGTGACGCCGCAAGGTTGAGGCGAACCATTCTTTACTGGCAACGCCGAGCGCGGCTTTTGCGCCAGCGCTAGAGCAGACTCAAATGCTTCCACCAGGTTTGCACTGTGCAGCGAATAAACACGGTGATCGACCTCGCGTAAGACATCGGCATCGATCAATTCGCGCACGTATTTGCGTGTGCCGCTGGGCGACATGCGCAGATGCTCGCTGATGCTGTCAAACGTCATCTTGTCGTTTTTGCGAAGCACGGCAATCAGGCCGGTGATGTTCGCCGTGCGCCGCGCCGTCGCCGATGTGACGCGAGTTCGGATATGTGGACTTTTACCGTGCATGGCTCAGTCCTTTATGCCAGCCAGAAGACGGCGCACGCGAGGCAGCGAGAAGTGGCCATGCTCGATAGCTGCCAGGATGATTGTGGGGCCGACCTTGACGCGGCCTGCGCGCATGTTGCTGATCGTCGGCGGAAGCGATTCCAGCAGCTTTGCCAAAGCAGCATCGTTCTTGAGATTCAACTCTTCGATCATCGTGTCAAACAGCAGGTTTGCGTCGTTAATTTCTTGGTTCATATAGGCTCCGTAGTGGATGATTGGTCACGGCCCTATGTTAGCATGATTGAATTGGATTATCTATGTTGTTTGCATTGAATATTTCAAATAAAGTTGTTGACATTAAAATGCAAGTGGCGATATAGTTTGTCTGTCGGCGGCAAGTGCTGCTTGAAAAATCAACCAACATGGAGGCGGCTATGACAGTTAAAGATTTGATTGATCTTCTGAAAAAATTCCCGGAAGATATGCCAGTGGTATACCAAGAGTACAGTGATTATTCTGAATTAACCGAAGGGGCAATAACAGTCCAAGAATTGCAATTTCCTCGCGGAGATGGCTATGTTGGAGGCTTTCGCGCCGACAAGCCATCACAAAAATGGCTTGCTATCGCATGAGCCGCGCCTACATCACCGCCAGCCTGATTTACGTTGCCGCCAGTGCTGCCGCTCTTGCGCTGATGTGGGCAGCGCCGGAAGTCGCGGCGCAACTGGTATCGTAAAAAATAACCGTCAGGCCCGCGCTTCGGGCCGCACATTGGAGAAGAGAATGAGTAAAGAATCAGTAAAACGTGTGAAGGAATACATTGCGCGCCGCAAGATAGTGCGCGGGTTGGATTTCGAGCACATTCATGCTTTTGATCTTGGTGGAAATCATGGAGTTGAATTATTGCTGTCTGATATGGAGGCAATTATTTCCGCCGCCGCGCCCCAAGTGGTAGCGGATGAACTGACTAATGAACAGATTAAAGCGCTGGTCATTAAAGTAGGAAACGAAGTTTTTGCAGAAGGTTACGAAAACTACACGCAAGAAGACGAGGAATTCTATCCAGCATTGATCCGCGCCGCCTTGCAAGCCGCCCCGGTGCAGGCGCAAGAGCAGAGCAATCAAACGCTGATGAATAAGGAAATTGAACTGGCTATTGCGCTGGGAAAAGCACAAGGCACCCTGCGCTTTATCGCCACGGTATCGAAAGATAAGCACATAGCAGAAAAAGCCCTGGAAGCTGCGACAGCATCGCCAGATTTCGCCCCGGTGCAGCCCGTGGCCGTGCCGGATGGCCCAAGCGCCGAGGATTACAGCGATATGCTGCGCGACTTCTTTTTTCGATACGCTGCTGGCGGCTACAACGATGACGGCGGCCTTGTCCCTCTTGCAAAGGCAAAGGACAAACTGCAATGGGTAATTGACGAAGAAGGCAAGCATGCCGCCCCAGCAGCGCAGGGCGATGCCGAGACAGATATGTTCCTGCGTGGCGTCATTGCGGCGCTTGGCGCGCTTGCCCCGCACTGCCAGCACGGCGACGTTATACATGATGAAATAGTCCGGTCCGTAGGTAAAGAAGCGCTCTACCGCACGGCTGAACCTGAAGATGTAGTATGGGCGGGCCTTGACCCTGAATTCTACGCCGCTATCTCTGCCAAGGCGGCATCATGAGCGAAGTGAAAATTATAGTATCTGGCGACGTAGGCTGCGGAAAATCGGCACTTTTAGGCGAAATTGAAATAATGCTGCGCGCCATTGGAATTCCAGTGCGTTATGAGAATGAAGCAGCGGCACAGGCCGAAAAGAACATGACGCATGCAGACTGGATTGGGGAGCTTGAGCGCACAAAGCCAAGCGTTGTTCTTGTGGAAGATATGCCTTGGTTGAAAGGGAAGAAATGAAGTTACGTACAAAATACGGATGGCCTGTAACGACGTTTTCAGGTCATCGCCCAGTTTCAAATTTCATCCGCAAGATGATCCACGCCAATCTGCGGATGACCTGGAAATATCGAAATACATTGGGGAATGCCCCTATCCCGACGTGTTCAAGTGACGTTACAACCCCAGCGCCCACGGGCGAGAAAGGAAAATAAAATGATACACAAATGTGATTTTGCTTGCAACCATGACCCTATCGAGGCCATCGCCCCGCCAGTAGATGCAGGGAGCGTGGATACGGAAGAGTTCTCCGCTTTGGCGGCGCGGTATGGGAATAGCAAGGCAGGCAAGGACTATATGGCCCTGGTAGCCAATGCCGCCGCCTGGGGCGCGCAGCAGCTACATGAGGGCGCGCTTATATCGTTAAAAAATTATGATGTGGCATGTGACGATTACCGAAAGCAGATCGTAGCCTTAACCGAGCGCGCCGAGAAAGCCGAAGCCCGCGTGAAGGAGCTGGAAGCGGAAGTGGAGAAGATTCGATATAGCGAAAGTGTTTGGCAGGAAGCCCACTCAATCGCTGCGGCTCGTATTAAGAGGATGACGGTGGATATGGCCGTATCGTGCGATTGCCACTCATGCCATCCGATCACGATGGACAACAACCGTATGATCCTGTGTTCGACATGCGGCAATAAACGTTGCCCACATGCGAACGATCACCGGAACGCATGCACGGGCAGTAACGAGCCTGGACAGGCTGGAAGCGCCTACGCATAACCCGCCACCGCGACGGCCTCGCGGCTTAAAGGAGAACATCATGGAGTACGGCTTTGAATTTTTTGCACTTGTTTTATTTGTTGTGGTGTTGGCTGCGGGTCTGGAGGTCTGGAGCCGCATGTCGGAAGCTGGGCGCAACATCATGGCCACGCTGGATTCGGTGGATAGTGACGAACAGCAGGTTGCCGAAGACTTGGCGTACCGCAATCGTGTTATCTACGAAGCTGATCAGTACAACGAAGCATGCGGCAAGGAACCACTTCCCATGACCACTTTAGCCAAGGAGATTTAAATGTTTGGAAACTTACTCAAAGCAGCAGTTGCTGTAGTCGCCGCGCCAGTTGCGCTTGTCGTAGATATTGTGACGCTGCCGGCTAGCGCAGAGCATCCAACACGCGGCGCATTTGATCGTACTGCCGCGATGCTTGATGCGGTCGGCGACAATATTAAACAAGCCATTGAAAAGGATGCATGAATGGACGTTATAAACTGGCTAGGGGAATCGATTCCTATTGCTCGATGGGAATGGGGTATTATGGTGGCGATTATAATTTGCCAAACATGCCAGAGACGTAAGTGAAAAATTCTCACTATATGGAGATTTTCATTTCTTGATGGTCATTTCTCTAGCGTCGTCATATTGCTGGTAGCAGGCGGCAAGGGCGGCGCGCTGTTCGTCGGCTCTTGCAGCGATCCGCGCAAGAAATTCGCCATCGCCTCGGTATAGCTCGGCCCCAGTGGCGCCCTTACAATCGGCGGAAGCGCTGGACAACTGACCGGCAGACGCGGGACGCTCGGGGCGGTTCCGCAGGCTTGCAAGAGCAGCAGACAGGCGAGCATTGATAGTGGCGATTTCATTTTGCTTTCCTTGCTCGGTGGCGATTGCTTTTGTGGATAAGTCATGCTCATTTGCTCGGGCGATACGCTCATCATCTGCGCGCACGGCCTGCATCTGGCTTTCAGTTTCGGCCTGCATTTGGCGCATTTCGGCGATGACGGCGCCCAGCCGCCAATGCTCAACGCCAAAGCCGCCAGCGAAGCCCAGCACAAGCAAAAGGAGCACCGTAGCGACCTTTGCATAGGCTGTCACGACTGCTCGCCCATGCAAGTGTTGTATCGCGCCTGGGACCGCAACCAGACGCCACGGCAGTTACTTGATGCGATAGAACAATCGCGGCCGGAAACCATCTTGTATTGCAAATATGCCGCGCAAGCCTGCGCATAGTTTCCTGCATTGGTCAAGCGCACCATACTGGACTTGCAAGTGGTGGCTACGCCGTATTGATAGCTAAAATCCACCAGCAAATCATATTCACCCTGAGTGAGAGGCGCCGTGATGCACTGCTTGAGGCCGCGCTCATCCTTCTGGATATGCCACAGCGCACGCGCAGCAGCTTTCTGTGGCGTGGTCGTGTCGGCCATCGTTACGGGCTTACCATCCTCGCGCACAGTGGAGCCAAAGCCGACTGTCGGAACGTCGCCCTTAACGGGGATAACGGCGCGATCAGTGTAACCCTCATGCGCAATCAGGCCAATGAAGGCGCTGGCACTCAGCACAAGACCGGCTATCCCGGCGCGCTGCTTATTGGTCGCCATTGCCAGTTACCGAAGGTTGCGAAACGATACGTGCGAAGGCAGCGCAAAGCGAACCAAGGCCCGCAGCAATTACCAACTTAGGGGCCGTGCCAGTGGAATACATATTGAACGATACCTCAGCAGCCGATGCCAGCGCGGCCAGGAACGAGAAACGCACGCTCCACAGTTTTGGAAATTGCTTCTTCCAGTCTTCAATGAGTTCCATTTTTATCCTCTTCACGCGTTTCAATTGACATTGCGCGCATCTGTTCGCGCACGATACGCTGCTGCATCTTGGCTGTTTCAGTTTCAATACCTTCACGCTGTGCCTTTTTCCAGTTGGCATGCGCCAAAATAATAGTTCCGATGAAGCCGGCCAGCATGCAAAGATTAGGCAGGACTCCAACAATCCATCCCATCACCGAAGATAGTCCGCCCATGAATGTATAAGAATAGACGGCAATCGACGGCTTAGGCGTCTCTATCAACTTCTCCAGCCCGATCTGCAGCAATTCCCTTGAGTCGTTCAGTATGCTTGATAATTTCATTTTTCCGCCTTTTGAGCCATGTAGCTCTGACGTCGTAAAACAACCCCACGAAGCAGGCCACGCCAATCAGTGTTGTTAAAAGCATTACCGCCGCCTGTGGTGATGAGTTTAAATGCAAGTACATAGTTGATAGCCTTGATCGTCCAATTATGGAAGTATGGCGGATACCAAACCATGTAAAGTGCAAAACCAATCGCATGTGTGAACATCGACGCAATACACAGTAGTTCAACGTCCCTGCATAGTTTACCCGCAATTAGATGCGGGGTAGCGCGATACATCAGCCAGTCGATGGTTGCTGCGCCCACGAAGTACGCGACATCCCACTCTTCGCCAGGTGGCCGCAGCTTGGCGACAACCTCAAACAGTTTGAACGTCAGCCAAAACAAAACGGCCAGGACGACCACTGAGCGCAGCTTATTCATTTTTTAGGTGGAACAGGTTGCGTCGTCGGTGTTTGTTTTTTCGGGCGTTGCGGTGCGTCATCGCCCGTTGCAGGTGCAGCCATGTAGATAGGTTTCATGATAGTTAATCCCAGTTGATTGCGTAAATAGAAACGACGGTGGGTGCAGCATTTATTTCTACGACACGATCATCAAATTTCTGTTGAGCAGCGTCGCGGAACGGCATCCAATCGTCGTTGACCGTTTTGATTTGCGCGACAGTGTGTGGAACCATCACCCTGTCATCACCATCGATGCACAGTAAGGGCGCTGGCTGATTGGCGGTCATCGCATTTTGGAAATTGACTTGGTCCACATCGGCGGATGCGTACATGTGCGGGGTGCCGAGCGCAGACGACGAGAAGCCGCCCCACCATGTGTCATTTCGCTTCATGCGCATCTGCATCGTGCGAATCGCGCGGGCGTTGTCCATTTGATCAGGGTCCGCAGGGTCTGCGACATTCCCCTCGGCACACCATTGCAGGTAAATCTGGTATGCCGTATTTTCCGGGTCCAATGGGATGCTAGCCCTGTCGGATAGGCGAATGATGTTGTTTTGTCCAATGATGTACATAATTTTTATAACCTCGCGTCAAAAACTGCCACGCCCGGTGTGGCGGTCACTACGATAGAATCCCCTGCTGCTAGCCCTGTCCAGTTTCCACCAATACTAAAGGCTAACGCGTTTGAGGTGGTGCTAACAACAGCGGTGGTAGCGTTCGTCGTACTAGCTACGCCAACACCAGATTTACTGACTGTCATGGTCAATCCAGCAAGATTAATAATCGGAGTTGACCGGAACGATGTTGGCGTACTTACACATAACGAAACGAACGTCGAAGGGCCACCGTAAGTCCCGATCATCCCGATGAAGTTGACCACATAGAGATACCGCTGCGCCAGGGCTATTTCTGCCGATGGGAAACGCTGCTCGAATGCGGTTTTCATGGTCCCCGCTTCAAACTGGACAAAGTCAAGGGTTCCGTTGGTATATTCAGTTACCACATTCTGCGTACCATCGAGCGCGACAGTGATCGGCGAAGAGGCGTATGCCGGGGCGCTCGACCCGAAGTTGTACACGCGAGCTTGCGCGGTCCCCACCCATGACAGCGTATACTGCCCTGCTGCAATGTTTGGGCGCTCCAGCACCTGCTGGAACGATCCGACGACGGTCACTTGTTGGCCTTGGGGCGAAGGGGTAAAAGTCATTGACGAGTTCGTAGTGGACGACTTCCACAGGTCAAAGGCGTATGCGCCAATCGCCAATGCCGTACCGCTGGTATACGCTGTTTGGTTGGTTACGAAATGGCCGCCGATGATCTTGTTTTTGCCTGGAATCTGACCAATCTGCGGGGCTTGCACAGCAGTGGTTGCCGCGCCGACAAGTAGACCCTGTGCGGAGTTTCCTGCGGTCGGATTCAGGTTAGTGCCGTTGCCCCAAAAAAATTGTTGACCACCGCCTTGCGAAACCACCCCGCCAGTACCTGACGCTGTTTTGCATGTGACGCTGAACGCACCGGTCGTGTTGTTGATGACCAACCATTGCTGGCTCGCAGTCGGGAAAATGATTTGAATATTCCCCGTCAACGTGCCGGACAGAACAATGATGGATTTCCCATACTGCGCCGGGGTCAACGTCACATTCGCGTTAGTCAACCCTGACACGGATGCAGCGCCGTATGCATTGAGCGTTACCCAGTTGGCAGCGCCGCCTGAATCGGGGTTGGTGGTGTTATCTTCAGCCAAGTTCAGCCAGATCGTGGCCGAGTCCGTGCTCATCAGCATCGCGCCTTTCGGATAGCCCCCGATGATCGTGGAGAACGCCGAGTCGTATTTGAAAACGCCGCCTGCATTCTGCCATTGCTGGACAGCTGTGATGGCGTTAAAAATGCCATTCATGTCCAAGCCAGCAGGCGGAATGCCGCCAGCTGGAATCGGCGTACGCGTGAGCGCCGGGAATCCGTTTGGAAAGTCCGCGCCCCCTGGCGTTGGGTTGGTCGTGTTGGGGATGGTATTCTTCCCTCCCGTTGCAGCAAACGGAATGGGGATCAATGTTGGAAGTGCAGTGGATTGCATTTTGTACCTCGTTAGTTTGCCGTTACCAAATTTGATGCAGGATTATAAAACACCCCTGAGTCGAAAGGCTGCGCGTCCCCAGCTTCGCTAAAACCAAACGTCGTGCTTAAATCAATTTGCATCACTTCGGCCAGCACAGCTGCGGGCCTCGGAACGGCGGTTGATTTTGTCAAAATAGCCACCTCGTATGGCAACAGCGCGAATTCAAAGACAAAACGAATACGCATGTTTCCAACGTCCGTAACATAGCACCGGCCCCGACCTTTGAACATATTTTGCAATAAGCGGTTGATCGATGGAGCGCTACTATTGGAAATATTTAATAGCGCCTTCATGAGTATCAGCGTTCGATACGCATCATCGGCCAGCGTGTACACATCTGATTCGGGCACGCCGTTGTAGAACGGTGCTTGGTCAAATGGCAGGTAATCGATACCCTCGTTGAAACCAAAATACTTTATGTTTGCCGGTATCGTAAGCTGGCGGCCGATATTGACGATTCGACCCAGGATATCCAGGCCGAAACCTTGGGCCGTCTCAACATTCCACACGTAGTCATAAAATGCTGCAAAGTCCGTCGCCGGATCGATATACCCGTTCATGCTCTGAATCAGCTGTACGATTGTCGCGCTGTTCGCGTACTGACTGATAATCGTCTGTTCGACATTTTCCATGATTAGACAATCGTGACGGTTATATCGGAATCGGTGACAGTGGGTGCCTGGCCGATGCCCATCGTCAGTGTGTTCAGTGTGGGCGACGATGTGCCCAGTAGAATTGACAGGATCGATATGGGGGTGGGCGACGCCGCTGCGACTGGTGCATAGAATCGGCTGGCATACAACGTCGAACCGATACGGGCACGCTGACCGCCGTCACCGCCAAAGAACGCGTTGATGATCGCGGCTTTGACGAGTGCTACGATGTTACTTGGCAATGTCGCAGAATTGGCTATCTGCACCGAAAATTTGATGGGAGTTGGCGTCGGTATCTGGAACTTCACCGTGTACGATGGAACAGGTGCGTCGTATCCGCTGTTATCCCCCACCACGACGGACGTGTTTCCGTTCCAGTTTGCACCAACCGATTTCTTTTTCCATATTGCTGTTGCGATGTCCAGCGCCAATCCGCCGACTGCTGCGACATAAACGGAATGTGCAACAAGGGTCTGCCCGCCAACCGTGATCGGCGCATCAGTGACATTTTCAGCCACATAGACATCGACCACGCCATCGACATTGAACGCGGCGGCGTAGATGGACGGGAGCGACCCCACAGCATTTAGGGCAACGGATTGCTGACGGCGATATTCAAAGTCTGCACGGCTTTCAACGTTGCTTCCAACGATTCCGGCCAATGGATTTGTTGCGCTATCCCATCCAGGAATCGTTTGATAAATCGTTGTAATCGCTCCCGGAGGGCATTGAATCGGACCGGCAGTAATCGCTTGAAATGTCAGCGTGATAGAGCCTGATGGCGGTATCGTGTCGCCTTGCGTGCAAAGGTAGCGGACACTATTCAAATCAACTACTGACGCGCCAACCGGGATCACAACGCCGACTAGCCCTGTGCAAAGTACTTGCACCGTAGTCGAAGTTGCGGGAAGGCGATCAAGGAAATATATTTTCCCAATAGCATCCTGCATAAACCCGCTGGCTGTGGCGGGATCAATCTGAGTCAGGAAATATGCGAATTGGTCGTTTTTCTCGCCGATGATAGCCGCTGTACTACTGCAAAGTTGGCCTTGAGGCGTAGAAAGGCCGGGATTCAGATTTCCACCGAATGCAGCGTTGTAATCAGCTTGCACTCCCGCAAGTATCTCCGATTCAGATGGGAATACTGCGCCGGTCGGGGTGAATACAATATCAGGAACGCTACTGGTTGACATCGGGCGCCTTAAAATGTAACGGTTTGAACTGTGCCGGCAGCATCAGTTATTTGAACAAATCCGACAAGTTCACGATTTTCAAATTTTGTTATGGTGCATTTTGCAAGCACGATTGTCGGAACAGTCAATGCCGCCTTTTCAACCTGGATTCTAACATATTGCAGCGGAGGTCTATGTCCCAAGATATTCTCAAAATATGGAATGCCTTGTGTCGTGTCGTACCATAGCTCACCGATGAAAAGACGAATAGCGCTGGCTACGTCTTGCACTAGGGAGTATGGATCGGTGGCCATAGCTATATTCCCCTGTGCATCTGTTATCAGATCCCATGTAGATTGATCAAGAATTAGCGTTGAGGCCATTGTATTCCTTTAGACTGGGGTGCTAGTTTGCGACCCACCAGATGAAACACCGCCATGCTTATGCGTATGCAGCGAAGTTCCTTGCCCAGTTACATCGCCAGAGAATGCAGCGCCAGCAGTGCCAGTTACAGGGCCGTCAAGGACGATGCTGGCCGATTGTAATGTCACGCTCTCGGCGCCAATCATATTGATAGTGGGAGCGCGCATAGTTATATTTGTCGGTGATACAACTTCGATGCCGCTATCTGTAAAGCGAACGTATTGCGTAGGCACAGCATTAAGAAAGCCGCCAGTGTACAGGCCATCAGCTATATCAGCACGACGCTTAGAGCCTGGATTCGATATGGCGCGATTGGCTTTCACCGATGAAATATCACGGTCTGCAAACGTGGCCATGCCGATATCTCCCACTTGAGGATCGATGATCACGGCATTTGCGCCGCCCTGCAACCGGAAGTAAGGCACGTTGTTGACGATACCATGCGGCATTGAATTGCCAGCCGCGTCAATCTGATTAAGCATGATCTGCACGTCCACAAAGCCGACTGGCGCCACTTCGCCAGCGCTACGCACAGCCATAACCTGAACGAGCGTCGTGTAATTCCTTTTGTTCAGCAGTTGCGTAATGACGAACTCGACTGCGTTGAATTCATTGGCCCGCGACTCTGGGCCTTGCGTTCCGACATATCCCTCAGAAGACACGGTACACCTCAATTCTCGTGAAAAATGGACCATCCGGCATTTCGCAAGACAGGGAATGCGAGACGTTGAAAATATTCCATTCGCCGCATGCCATAGGAAGCGCGCTTTCCACCATTACATTCCCACCTAGGCGCATGTTCCAATTGAAAGCCATTCGGATATCCATCCCTTTACTCGATAGAGAAGGATAACCGATCATGCCAGTTTCAGACGATACAATCGGAACTTCGCCGCCTCTTGCGCCATTGCGCGGCCAAATAGCCAGAACTTGGCGATCCATTGCCCAACGAAAATCTGCCGCTGTTGCCAGGGCGCGCACGCGGTCAAGATTTGTGCCGGGCAGATAAGGGTTGGACAGTTTTACATCCACTCCGTTATTTTCAAAGATCAACCCCATTTCGTTTGAAATGGTTTGCATGATCCCGCCGACATCCGTTGCGCCCTGGTAGCTGATCGCGCCGACAGGCTTCAATGCCGCGTCATAGGCCGCGTAAGCAATCACGTTAAATGGCACGTCAGGGGCCGCATTGTAATCGCCGAATGCTTCGGATATGACGCCCTGAAAAACGTTCTGCATTCCTGTCTCGGCGTCGCCGGCCGCAATCAAAATCGTATTCTTGACACGAATGGCATTATTGATGACGCCGATTGTGGTCAGCTTGTTCATCATTTCAAATGGCAATCCGTAGACGCGCAATGTGGCCATACCCATCGATGGGCCGCCAGCATTGACGACATCGACCATCATGCGCAATCTGTCGTCCATGGAATTATTAATGGTCACTGTATCGCCAAGGTCGGCGCCAAAGTCGCCAACACCTAACGTAATCGTCAGTTCGATTAACTTTTTTGTGAATCCAGTATCACTCATGGCTGATACACCAATTTATAGCGGGTATTGAAGCCCGTATATTCAGGATCATTTCGGCCTTGAGTATCGACAAAGCGAAGCGTGCCAACCAGACCAGGCAGCCGCACAATCGAAACTCTGTCAAGGCATATGGATGAATTGCAAACATCAGTTGTTCCCACGGTCAAGCTCAGGAAGACGCCTGTACTCTTTTGCGCGATCTGCATTTTACAGAAC
>Ga0302289_1000700_pt1 | contig 12776 bp, 9 predicted proteins | sample III_Fen_N1_2_FD_194552 | JGI IMG/M metagenome (GOLD analysis project Ga0302289, IMG submission 194552) | Peat permafrost microbial communities from Stordalen Mire near Abisko, Sweden - III_Fen_N1_2 | ecosystem: Environmental > Terrestrial > Soil > Wetlands > Permafrost | place: Sweden: Abisko... | reverse complement strand
CATCGTGTTCGAGTATCTGCCGGTTAATGATGACAGCGAAAAGCAGAGTCTGATGCTCGCCACCGGTGACTATCCCGAGATTATCCGTCTGGAAGGCGGCGATATGGTTCAGGACTATATCGACGCGGATGCAATTCTTTGCCTGGACGATTACATCGCATCCAGCACGAATTTCAAGACTCGTTATGCTGAACAGATTCCCTACTGGCGTGCCAGCAGCAAAGATGGCAAGATTTATACCTGGCAGCGCTACGTCCCCTCCGACCTGACGAACGCGCCGGAAATCTTGGATATTGGTACCCGTACCGACATCCTGGAGCAGCAGGCTTGGCCGAATCTGGTTTCGGAAGATGATTGGTTCAATTACCTTCAGAAGGCCATGCAGGATAACCCCGAAACCAATGGACAGAAAACCGTTGGCATGGTATTGCCGCTTGCGGAGAGCTGGGGTCCGTCGCTGCTGACCGAGTTCTGCGAAAAGGGCGGCGAAACTAACGATCAGGGCACCAACGACGCAGTGGTCTGGAATCAGGTAGAGCAGAAGTGGGTTCCCACATGGACGCTGCCCGCTGTTGTTGACAGTTACCGCTTCTTCAACCGTCTGTATAAGGCGGGTATTCTCGACCCGGATTGCTTTACGGATACGTACGACCAAGTTCAGGAGAAAATCAACAGCGGCCGTGCTTTGAGCGTTTGGTATTGCACATGGATGGCGACGAGCGCCAACGCAACGCTGGTTTCCAATGGAAACAGCAATATGCAGTACATCAACATGCCCATCCGCAGCAACGCACAGGTGAAAGCTGGTTTGAAGCGTGAAATCCGCGTGGAAACCACCCGTCCGTTTGACTCCTACGCGATCACCAAAAATGCCAAGGATCCGGATCGCCTCTTCGCATTTTTGGATTGGGCGCTGTCCGATGAAGGCCAGATTCTGCTGCAAAGTGGCATTGAAGGCAAACATTATACCATCGTTGACGGAAAGCGTACTCCTACCGAGGAGTATATTAACGGTGTTTTGACCAACCCGAACTACTCGAGTGATGAAGGCTTTGACCTTGCTTCATTCTTTGGTTCCTGCAAACAAGGCGATGCTCAGGGTATCGCATTCAATCTGCAGGCGGCTCCCGCATACTATGATGAAATTTTCCTCTCCGACCGCCAGAAGGAAGCCTACAAGAATCTGGGTTGGAGCAACTCGCTGTCATACTGGACGGATACCAGTGAGCTTGCACCGACTGGCCTTGCCGCAACTTGCATACTGGATCCCGATAGCAATGAGGGCAAGCTGGACGAAAAATTCAAGGCATGGATCGCTGTAGCGGCTACCAAGCTGGTTACCGCAGATGACTTTGATGCCACGTGGGCTGAACTCAATCAGGAATACGAAGCGATGAACGTGGGCACGATCGTGGACAAGTACAACGAGATACTTGCGACGAATCAAGAGCATTACAATCAATATGTGACCACCACACCGTAAGTCTCGTCAAAATCGTCCCGATTCGCGCTCCCCTGCGACCCCCGGAAGCGGGTCACAGGGGAGCGGTTCATAAAGGAGGGCATTGCGATGACTCAGGGTGTTCAGGTTGCGGGCCGTAGGGGAACGCTACAAAAAATGGTTCGCCAGCGTCAACTGTATATGATGCTTCTGCCCGCGTTGGCTTCGGTAGCGATTTTTACCTATGCGCCGCTTTTTGGCTGGTGGATGGCTTTTAGCGATTACAAGCTCGGGAAACCTATCTTTGATGCGCCGTGGGCTGGTTTGAAATACTTTATAGAGTTCTTTACCGATACCGCAGGCGCGGGACATGTGATTTTAAACACCGTTGTCATGAACGTCTCCGCGCTGGTGCTTGGCCTTGTGTGTGCGCTGGCGTTTGCGATTTTTCTCAAGGAAGTGCGCTGGAAATGGTTCCGCCGCTTTGTGCAGTCGGCCAGCTTTTTTCCCTATTTTATGTCTTGGGTCATTATCTATGCAGTGATTTATGCACTGTTTTCAAACGACGGTGCGGTCAACGCATCGCTTCAGTCACTCGGGCTGATTGATAAATCCATCAATATCCTCGGTAATCCCAAAACATCCTGGGGTTTGATCATCACCGTAGATGTATGGAACATTTTGGGATACAACAGCGTGATGTTCATCGCCGCCATCGCAGGCATACCCGATGAACAGTACGAAGCCGCTCGCATTGACGGGGCCACTCGCTTCCATGAAATGTGGCATGTGACGCTGCCCAACCTGATTCCCACGATGATTGTGCTTTTAATTCTGGGTTCCGGCTCAATTTTCAATTCGTACCTAGATCAGTTCTTTATTTTCACAAACACGCTGAACATTTCTACAATGGAAGTGTTCGACTACTATATTTATCGGTTCGGCCTCAAGTTGGGCAATTTCTCCTACGCCACGGCGGTAGGTGTGATTAAGACGCTGATCAGTCTAGTTCTTCTGGTAGGTGTTAACTGGTTGTCCCGTAAGGCAACCGACCAGTCACTGTTTTAATTGTCCGGGAAGGGAGGCTTGATTCCATTGAAGAAAAAAATCAGTACGTTTGATGTAGTAAACGGTTTGGTGATGCTGCTCATCACCATTACCATGATCTATCCGTTCTGGTATGTACTATGCTATTCGCTCAGCGATATGGGGCTGACTGGGGGCAGTCAGCTGCTCCTTTGGCCGCGTGGCTTCAGCCTGGACAGTTATCAGGTTGCTTTCAGCAACGCTACCATCGTACACGGGTTTCTGATATCCGTTGCCCGCTCCGTTATCGGGCCGTTTCTGATGCTGGTCGTATCCTGCATGGCGGCATTCGCCCTGAGTAAAAATGATCTGATCGGCATAAAATGGATTCGTCGGTTCCTGTTTTTCAGCATGTATGTGTCTGCAGGTTTGCTTCCCGGATATATTCTGATCCGTATGCTCGGATTGACGGGAACCTTCTGGGTGTATGTGCTGCCTGGCGTAGCGAATGTATTTAACATTGTGCTCATTCGAGCATATATCGAAACCTTGCCTGCCGGGTTAGAGGAGTCTGCCATGATCGATGGCGCCACATACGCAACGGTTTTTCTACGCATCGTTCTGCCATTGTGCGTGCCGGTTATTGCCGCGGTGACGCTGTATGCCTGCGTTGGGCAGTGGAACAGTTACATCGACGCGCAACTCTATAATTACCGCAATCCCGAGTTGTACCCGGTGCAATACATCCTGTATAATTATATCGCGGTGAAGGCGCCCACAAAGGAAGCATCCGCGGCGGCTCACGGGTTGATTACCACGGCGCATAGTCTGCGTATGAGTGTTACGGTCATTACAACGCTCCCCATTCTTTTAGTCTATCCGTTCCTGCAGAAATATTTCGCGTCAGGGCTTTTGGTGGGAGCCATCAAAGCCTGAACGATTCCGGAGGTTTGTTTATGGGAAAGAAGATCAAAATCGGCGTTTTTGGCGCATACCGGGGCATGACGATGATCGATGTATTGAGCCGTCACCCGGATGCGGAACTGGTTGCTATCTGTGATAAATATCAACCGTTGCTGGATAAATGTAAGAAATCGTTGGAGCAGCACGGTGTGGATGCGGCGCTGTACGACAATTTTGACAAGTTCTTTGAACACGATATGGATGCGGTGGTGCTGGCGAATTATGCCAACGAGCACGCTCCGTATGCCATTCGTTTGCTTGATTCCGGACGGCATGTGTGCAGTGAGGTTTTGCCGGTAGAAACGCTTTCACAAGCGGTGTCGCTGGTGGAGGCGGTGGAGCGCAGCGGGAAGGTGTATACCTATGCCGAAAACTACTGCTATTTTGCCGCGACGCAGGAGATGAAACGCCGTTACCGTGCGGGAGATCTCGGTGAATTCACCCATGGCGAAGGCGAATATGTGCACGACTGCGAAGCTATTTGGGGAGACATCACCTATGGCGAGCGTGACCATTGGCGCAATAGGCTCTATTCCTGCTATTATTGCACGCACAGCTTAGGTCCGATTGTCACCATCACAGGTACGCGTCCGGTGCGCGTGGTCGGCTTTGAAAACCCCAACGTGCCAAACATGTGGCAAAAGGGATATGCCGGCGGCGCGAGCGGCATGCTTGTAATGCAGATGAGCAATAGCGCAACCGTCAAAAGCCTGAACGGTTACCTCAAGCGTGAGCCGGGGTCGGTATGGTATTCGATTTACGGTCAAAAGGGCATGATGGAATCCGACCGCTGGCAGCAGGGCGTGAACCGTGTGCATATTTTTCAGGAGGGCAATCCGCTCACGGAGCAGGATATTGCCTATGATCCCAAACCCGCTGTGGATACGGAGCTTTCACGATCTGTGGGTTCTCACGGGGGTGGCGATTTCTATACCATGCACTATTTTCTGGAAAAACTCCTGGGCAGACCGGGCGGGTCAGAAGTGATTGATGTTTATCAGGCATTGGATATGGCGCTCCCGGGCATTTTGGGCTACAAGTCCATCCTTAATGGCAACACGCCTTTTGAAGTGCCTGATTTCCGCAACCCTGCGGTACGGGACGCCTACCGCAATGATACTTCCTGTACCAACCCTGACATTGCCGGAGATAGCCTGTTCCCGCGTTGTTCCTTCCCGACACAGGAGATACCGGATCGTGTGTACGAAGCGGTCAGGCATGAGTGGGAGGAAAAGCAGAAATCATGAGGGATCTTCTGATCGGTGTGGATGTTGGTACCAGCGCGCTGAAGACGGTGCTGGTTTCGCTGGAGGGGCAGGTGATGGCATCCAGCGAGCATCGCTATCCGCTGGATCATTCTGTACCCGGCCGTGCGGAACAGCATGCAGAGGACTGGTGGGACGCGCTTGTGACCACTGTTCGCGCGGTAACCCGGAGCATTGATCCCGATCGGGTGTGTGCGATTGGACTGAGCACACAAGGCGGTACGCTTCAACCGGTAGACGCGCGTGGGCGGGTGCTTTGCCCTGCCTTTTCGTGGATGGATACCCGCGCATCTTTGCAGGAAACTGAATTCATCGCGCGCATCGGCAGTCAACAGATGCGCGACATTACAGGCTGGAGCATGTGCGGTGGGTTGAATGCGCTTCAGATTCTATGGCTCCGGCAAAACAACCCTGATATCTTCACAAACACCGCAAAATTCCTTTCAGTGCCGGGGTATCTGACGTTTCGGCTGACCGGGCGTGCGGCGGTGGATCGGTCAAGCGCCGGAGTCGAACAGCTTTTGGATGTAGGCACCGGACGCTGGAGCGAACCGATCTTGGAGCTTCTTGAAATTGAGGAAAGCAGGTTCGCGGATCTCGTTTCTGCGGATGAAAGCGTGGGCAAACTCACGCAAGAGGCGGCGGAGGCACTGGGCCTTTCAAAGGATGTGGTTGTGGCCGCTGGAGGTCATGATCAGTATTGCGCAGCGCTGGGAGCGGGCGCGGCCTCGAAAAGTGATCGCCTGATCGCTACAGGTACTGCGTGGGCCGTTGTCGCTGTTACGGACTCGCCGCTTGCAAATGGAGTATCAGGAGCATCGATCAGCCGACATGTTGTACCGGGTCTGTGGGGTGCGCTTTTATCGCTTGACAGCGGAGGAAGCAGTCTGGAATGGTTGCGCAATGCGCTTAAACCTGTCAATGCAGGGGTGCTGATGCCGCTTGAACAGATCAACCTTCTGGCATCGAGCCATCCGGCTGGTTCAGGCGGACTTCTGTTCTACCCGTATTTCTCAGGAGTGGAGTATCCTTCCGGACTTTTAAAGGCGAAAGCCGGTTTTTCAGGGCTTGCTCTCTCCCATGATGTGGGGCACATGGCGCGTGCAGTGATGGAAGGCGTAGCCTGCCAGGCAGTGTGGATGTTGCAGGCATTTACTCCGGCACCGGAAGGGGAGCTGATCCTGACGGGCGGCGCTTCTAAAAGTGCGTTGTGGACTGAAATCATCGCCGATATCGCCGGACGTACGCTTACGCTTCCCTCCATTCCGGAGGCAGGCTGTTTAGGCGCGGCGGCACTTGCGGGTACGGCGGGAGGGGTATTCGCCTCACCTGCCGAAGGTGCGGTAAGGCTTTCAGGCAACCGGAGGTTTGTGGAACCCAGTCCCAAAAGCGCAATCTACAAGGAAGTTTTGGCTAATTATAAAGAAGGCGCGTTACACATGGCACTCGCCTGAGAGGGAATAAAATGTCGCTTTTTGAAATCACCGAGGTGGATCGGCAGGTGTATGATACTGAGCTGCGCGATTTTCTGCCGGATGAAATTTTCGATATCCACAGCCATCTGTGGCTGGAATCCTTCTGGTCTACGCCGAAAAACACGGATATGCGGGCTGTCAGCTGGCCCTATTTGGTAGCACGGGACAATAGCGTGCAAAATTTGGAGGAAAGCTACCGGCTTTTATTTCCAAACCATCGCGTGGTGCCGATGGTATTTGCCAATCCAGAACCATCCGACGATACAAAACAGCACAATGACTATGTTCAAAATAGTGCAGAGGCGTATGGCTACCCGGCACTATACTTCAGCCATCCAAACCAAAGTGCAGCCGAGGTAGAACGGGGCGTGCTGGAGGGTGGGTTTCTGGGGCTGAAAAGTTATTTGAATCTCGCGCCTGCACACATCCCCGAGCCTTCCATCCGCATACTGGATTTCTTTCCGCCAAACCATCTTGAAGTGCTCAATCGGCATGGCTGGATCATGATGCTGCACATTCCCAGATCCGCGCGGCTGAAAGACCCGATGAATCTGGAAGATATCGCCTGGATCAAACGCAAATATCCGCGTATCCGCCTGATTTTGGCGCATGTGGGTCGAGCATACTGCCAGGAGGATGTCGGTAATGCACTGGAAGTACTGAGTCCCTATAACGACCTGATGTTTGATTTTAGCGCAAACTGCAATCCGGATGTTCTCGAAATGCTTGTAGGGAATGTGGGGGCTGAACGCGTAATGTTCGGAAGCGATCTTCCGATCACGCGGATGCGGATGCGCCGAATCTGTGAGAACGGGCATTATATCAACCTTGTGCCGCCTGGTTTGTACGGTGATGTGAGCGCTGATCCCAACATGCGAGAAGTGAGTGAGGAAGAAGGGAAATCGCTGACCTTCTTTTTATACAGGGAGGCTTTAGCCATGAAGATGGCGCTTCTGCGGCTGGGCTTCGGAGCAAAGGAAGCAGAGCGTGTATTCGCGGGCAATGCTCGGGATCTGCTCCGTACGGTACAGCGCGAAACCTATCAAACACCCGGAAGGTGGGAGAAAATATGAAGCCTGTTCACATCGGACTTTTACCTTTGTATATCAAATTATATGATGATGTAGACCCGGCATTGCGCACCCTTCAAATGCCTTTTTTAATGGATGCCGCACGTGCGCTGGAAGCCGAAGGGCTTTCGGTTACCGTATCGGAGGTATGCCGCGTGAGTGGGGAGTTTGAGCACGCGGTTGAGCACTTCAACCGGCTGGATGTGGATGCGGTTGTGACGCTTCATCTGGCTTATTCTCCGTCACTTGAAGCCATTGATGCGCTGGCTGCGCTGAAGGCTCCGATGATTTTGATGGATACGACGCCAACCTATGATTTTGTGGCTGTGGCGGGGCTTCAGGCGATTGACCGCAATCATGGTATTCACGGTGTTCAGGATTTATGCAGTGTGCTCAAGCGGCGAGGTGTGCCCTTCCATCTGGCGTGTGGGCATCTGGAACATTCCGATGTCGCAAACCGCGTTGCAGGATTGTGCCATGCAGCGGCGGCGGCGACAGCCATGAAGCATATGCGTGTGGGGCTTGTGGGGGATCCATTTGAAGGCATGGGCGATTTCCATGTCGAGCCTCTGGCACTTGAGACAGTCACGGGGGCGCAGATGATTCGGTTAGACCCCGCCGAGGCTATGGGCATTAACGATGGAATTACTGAAGCGGAGGTAGAGGTGCAGGTTGCCGAAGATCTTTCACAATTTGTTCCTGAGCTTGTAAACCCGAGAAACCATCCTGCAGCCGCACGTGCCGCGTTGATATTGCGCCGCTGGGCACACAACAACAGGTTAGGCGCGCTCAGCGTCAATTTTTCCCAAGTGACACGCGCGACCGGACTTGTTAAAATGCCCTTTGTGGAACTGTCCCGTATGATGGCACGTGGAATCGGGTATGCGGGCGAAGGCGATGTGCTGACCGCCTCGATGATCGGCGCGTTGATGACCGTTTATCCGGACACCGGCTTTGTGGAAATGTTCTGCCCGGATTGGAAGCGCGGTATACTGCTGATCAGTCATATGGCGGAGATGAATGTAGCGCTGTCGGCCAACAAACCGATTTTGGCGGATGTACCGTTTCCCTATACCGACGTGGGGGATACGGTGGGGGCATTTGGCTGCCATCGGGCGGGAGCGGCAGTGCTGGTGAACCTTGCGCCGCTACGGTCAGATCGATATACGCTTCTGCTGGCACAAGTGGACATGCTGAAACCAGACTGGGACGAAACCCCGCTCCGGAATCAGATTCGCGGCTGGATGAAGCCGCATGTTGCCTTGGATCGATTTCTGACATGGTTCAGCGAGGTTGGCGGAACTCACCACAGTGCACTTGTTTATGGTGGGGACATCTCGGTGCTTGCTGCGTTTGGCCGTATGATGGGCTTTGATGTTGTGATCGCAGAAGATTAATATGAAACCTGAGGGGAAACACGATGGGTTTTTACTTGCGAACCTCGTACCGCTTCGGGGTTACTTCCTGAATGAAAGGTGTGAACGAGTTTGCCCATGATCGACCTTCCACTGGAACAATTGCGCGCCTATCAGGGAATCAATCCGTGCCCTGCGGATATGGATGCGTTTTGGGAGCGTGCCCTTCTGGAAATGGAAGGAATCAATCCAGAAGTTGAATTAAAGCCGTCTGCTTTTCAAACGCCTGTAGCGGAATGTTTTGATCTTTTTTTTACAGGAGTGCGGGGCGCCCGCATCCATGTGAAATACCTCAAACCCAAAAATGCAGCTGCGAGTGCACCTGCGATGCTGATGTTTCACGGCTATACCGGCAGCGCCGGTGACTGGCAGGACAAACTGGGCTATGTGGCATCCGGCTTTCACGTGGCAGCAATGGACTGCCGCGGTCAGGGTGGTGAATCCGAGGATGTGGGTGGCGTTCGTGGCAATACACTGAACGGGCACATCATTCGAGGTCTCATGGATGGGGCGGACAAGCTGCTGTTTCGGGATATCTTTTTGGATACAGCGCGGCTGGCTCGGATCGTGATGGGCATGCCCGGCGTTGATCCGGCTCGCGTGGGCGCTATGGGAGGTTCACAGGGGGGCGGACTTACCCTCGCATGTGCTGCGCTAGAACCCCGCATTGCCCGCCTAGCCCCAGTGTATCCCTTTCTATGCGACTATCAGCGCGTTTGGGAGATGGACCTTGCGAAGGATGCCTATCAAGATGTACGGGAATACTTTCGGCATTTTGACCCGCTGCACGAGCGTGAGGAGCAAATTTTTCTGAGCCTCGGATACATTGATGCAGCCCAACTGGCTACGCGCATCCGGGGCGAGGTGCTTATGGCGACGGGGTTGATGGATAATATCTGTCCGCCATCCACGCAGTTTGCGGCATATAACCGAATGACCGCGCCCAAGGACATGCTGATTTACCCGGACTTTGGACACGAGGCGTTGCCCGGATGTGAAGACAGAATCTATCAGTTCATGGCTGCACTTTTGTAGCATAGGCAACAACGACCATACTGGCATAAATGGAACAAGCCCGCGCTTCCAAAAGCGCGGGCTTGTTGATTCCTGCTGGTCAGTCTGCCTTGATACAGGATACGAAGGATCGACGGTGCATGGACTAAGCCATCGTCCTGAACTGGGTCAATAGGCGGGTAATTTCTCAGCAAGCGCGCACCTTCGCTATTTTGGCCAAGCGTCCATCTCTATCTTTCTATTTGGTTTTCAGAGGCGAGTTCAATCCTGATGATCGCCGCTTTTGCGACTTTTACGGGAGAGCGCCAGCCCCCCAAAGCCGCTGATGATCGCCATGTAGTACCCGAAGTTGTACCAGAAGCCTACGTTGTTAACCTCATAGATATTGATGTGACTGTTGAACAGCGAAATCACAAGCGTGATAGGCGCAATCCAGCCATGCCACACCCCGGAGAAGAACCCTGCCGGATGTTCCACCGAGTTTGTGCCATCGCCGGGCGCGCACGCGGTCAGCAATACCATCATCAAGACCAACATCAGCCCGAGCAACAGGATTTTTTTGTTTTTCATAAGCCAATCCCCCATCTTTCCATACGATTCGTTTGATTTGCTTGCCATAGGATCATTCATCGGTTGATAGCTACGAGGCACAAATTGTTTTCTTACCCGATCTTTACTCGGGGACGACCTGCCAACGCTTTGCCTGTCGCGCTTATTTGCCTGCTTTTGTTTTAATTCCTGAAGATCAGGGTAACGGAAGAGAATCGCCACGCTGAATATAAGAACAAGACGTTTGAGTGAAAAAACCTGAACAAGTAACACCCGATTCCGTAGATGAGTATTCCATTCCTCTTTTTCGCCTGTGATGGCAATGATACCTTCTTTCGTTGCATTAGATTTTGATTAAATATCCAGCCTGAATCATCCTCCACCTGCAGGCACGCTTTGTTGCATTGGAAAAGCATCTTCACTTTTTGAACACCCGAATTCCTTCCAACATTGGCTAGGTTAAGATTCGTTTGTCTATGCTCATCGCGCTACGGAGTCCTTGTGCAATTGATGGTTGAGGCAGCAAACCTGTGAAAAGTTGATTTGAATCGAAAAACCATCTGCTTTTTGCAAGCATACGGGAATCTGCAAGCATGATGAGGGCTACATCCAGCAATCTCTGGATCATACGACAAGGTTGGGAGGGAAGCATCGCCAGGCCATGGGGGATACTTGAATCTGTCACGCAAAAGCATATACTATGATAGTGGCGTGAAGGCTAATCCATCTATTATGATGATTTGCTGTTTCAGCCTAAAATATGGAGACTGAATACCAACCGGTATTGGATAAAGGTTGAATGCTCTTGATTCTATAGATATTCGTGTAAGCTGTTCTTAGTAAACGGCATCCCGATTGAGGATACGCAAGAATGAAAGGAGAGACAAGATGGAGAAAACAGTTATCCTTGTTGTAGATGACGACAGCGAGATTCGTGAGCTTTTGGATACGCTTTTAACCAGTGAGGGATATACGGTTTGGCAGGCGGATGGGGGAACGCAAGCACTGGAAAAGATGAACAGCGCTGTGGATCTTGTCATTCTGGATGTGATGATGCCGGATATGTCGGGTTACAAGGTATGCAGCTTGATTCGTGCAGACCATAATGTGCCCATCCTATTTTTAACCGCTAAAGGGCTTGATTCCGACTTGACCATGGGATACTCCTGCGGTGGAGATGACTATCTGACAAAACCGTTTTCCTGCGCGGAGCTGCTGGCGCGTGTGAAAGGGCTTTTACGCCGATATCACATCTATATGGGGAAAGAAACCCCGATTCATGAATCCTATTTGGAATATGGGCAGTTAAAGGTGAACCGAGAGTTTAACGAGGTTTTAAAAAACAATATCGACCTGAACCTGACCGAAATCGAATATCAAATTCTGCGTTTGATGCTCACCAGAAAAGGGAAGGTTTTCACGGTTCAGAACATCTACGAAAGTGTGTGGAATGAACTTTATCTTTCGATCAGCGCGAACACGGTTATGGTGCATATCCGCAAATTGCGCGCGAAAATTGAGGATGATCCCAAGAATCCTGAGGTTGTAAAGACTGTATGGGGAAAGGGCTATCGCATTGAATAAATCGAATCGAAAGAGAAACAGGATTGCGCTGTACCGTTCGCGGTTGGGATTAAACTTCCTGGGGATTATCCTGCTGGCGTTGACAGTATCCATTTTTCTTTATATCGGGCTGTTGACCTTGGGGGACTATGCGGTCAACACGGCAATATTCAACAAATATGTGCAGGAAAATGACATCAACGCCATTCTGACTCATTTTCAACAGTATGTGACGGAGAATCAAATTCAATCTGATGACAGCATAGACATTCAGGTTTGGCTTTTCCAGAATACCGACACAGGTTTTTTTCTTGATTTTAACAGTGACGCCACAGGGGAATATAACATCCAATTCGCTGATAAAGCCGTTGCCGTTACGCCCTATATTTTTACAACCAAATATACGCTTTTCATCCAGCTTTGTTCCGTTTGGGTTGCCGCATTCTGCTTTGTAATGGCTATGCTTCCTTTTATTAAATGGGTTATCAGTGATATTAAAAACCTTTCCCGTGATATGGGGAGGCTAACGGGCGGTGATCTGGAGCATCAGGTCTGTCTGGAACGAAAGGACGAACTGGGCGATCTGGCGCAGGATATCGACGCAATGAGGCGTTCGGTAATTTTCCGGATAGAGCGCGAAAGTCAGGCACGCAAAGCAAACCAGGATCTGATTACATCACTCTCGCACGACCTGCGGACACCGCTGACCAAACAGATCGGCTATCTGGAACTGGCTTTAAAAGGACAATATCAGGATCCACAATCGATGAACGAATGCCTTGACAAAGTGTTGCGTTCCGCCAAACAAATTAAAACCTTGTCCGATGAGCTGTTTTCTTATTTTATTGCTTTTGATGAAAATGGAAGTGGAGCCAATCAATTTGAAAATGTTGATGGGGCTACGCTGTTTGGCCAAATCCTGATGGAACAGAGCGAACTTCTTGAAAGCAAAGGGTTTCACTGTGATTTGCAGCTCTCCACGGATTCAGCGTTTC
>Ga0302289_1000697_pt1 | contig 12796 bp, 10 predicted proteins | sample III_Fen_N1_2_FD_194552 | JGI IMG/M metagenome (GOLD analysis project Ga0302289, IMG submission 194552) | Peat permafrost microbial communities from Stordalen Mire near Abisko, Sweden - III_Fen_N1_2 | ecosystem: Environmental > Terrestrial > Soil > Wetlands > Permafrost | place: Sweden: Abisko... | reverse complement strand
TATGTCAAGGTTCATGTCACTGAATTGATGGTTTTTCATCAGGCTATCCAGTGAAGCATAGCGAAGGCTGAAATCGAGATCTATGACAGTATGTGCAGTGATCAACGTTAGTTTTTCGAGTTTAATAGCATGCTCACCCATGCTAAAATCGGTTTTCAGACTTTTAATGACAAATTGATGTTGATCAATGGCGCTGAATGTGTGTAGGACAATCGTTGTTCGTTCGTTCGAATAATAGAGGTTGGTCGCTTCTAATTGCATCATTCTGAATTCCAAATGGTTTGAATTGAACTCGTTTTCGATGTCTGGCGTCGAGCCGGGTAGAAACGAGTGGTAGTTCATGCTACTTTTAAACAGGGATATACCAGCAGCCATAAAAAGTGCTTTTTTTAGGTTGATGGTGATGCCACTTAGTTCACTTGTAGGAATGATGGCCTGGATGGAAAGCTGCCCGATTGAATCGACATAATTGATGGTGGAATTTTTTAGGCGAAACGTTTTGATCCCAATGAGTGGTAAAACAACCTTTGGATCATTCGTTGGTGGGTTTGTTGAACTTACCTTCAAAACGGATATGTTCAAGCCTTCCAAGATGAGTTTATTCAACGAATAAATTGATTTTTCGAGATTAAGTTCATCAATGTTCAGGTCTGAATGGCCGATGGCAACAAAAAGATTCATCCCTGCATAACGATCGTTGTAGGCAAGTTTAATCGTGCGTAGGTGCACGTTATCGAGGTGAAAATCCCACTTCGAAGCAGCTTTGGTGTTCGATTTGAGTTTGTTTGTTGTATCAGAAAATGCCGTTGTCAGAAAATCGTAGTTGAATGAGGGATTGGTTTTTGTACTCGACAGATGAATCGTTGCGTCGGTTATGGTAAAAGAACGAATGGTTAGTTGATTTCGAAACAAGTCGAAAAGCGCCAGGTTTATAGCAACCCTGTTAGCATAAAGCAACGTGTCTTTTTGGGTGTCTTCGAGATAGAGTTCTTCGATTACCAGCGATTTTGGAAACGAGAGGCTAAGCTTTTTCAGATCAACCTTGGTGTGCGTTTTATTACTGACAAAAGTGGTAGCAATACGCACAATTTTAGTTTGTATGGCCGGAATTTGAATCAAAGCAGCAGCGATAAGAAATAGGCAAACACTACTAAGAGCAATCCATAAGATCACTTTCATTGTTTTCACCAAAAACTTTTTGCCTGAAATCATTTTTTACCGGGTTTGCACATCCTTCGCAAATGGCATAAATGTACGTGCTTGTGCCGCAACGATTCATACAAAACGATGTGAAAAAGTTGTAGAATTCACACCTGTAAAACCGTTACTTCCTATCCGAGCGCCAGTTCAAGTTTTTTGGCGTGGATGTTGAGGTGTCGGCGAAACGGAAACACGATATTGTTCCGAAAAGGGCAAAAAAATACCGTGCCAATCAAATCGACACGGTACTTATTGTGTGAGAAAAAAAGCGTTACACTTAATGTTTCTTATTGTTCAACGTTTTCTTTTCATCATTCTTAACACGACGTTCTACTTTTTTGATGTCTTCTGCCCCCGATAGATTTTCAGGTACGATACCTCTATTTATCAACATCTTTCTTACTGCCAGATTGTTGTCTACATGTTCGTTTGAAATGGATGATTCACCTTGTAAATCCTTTGACTGAACGTTGACACTTGTCATCTCTGATGCAAAATCTTTTGCTTTTATGCTGATTGTTGGTAGAAAGTCTGCAACCGGTCGACTGTCGGGTATACCCATTTTTCGTTTTAACTGTGATGTATTTAGACGAAAAAGAGCTTGGTCTCCTTTTGAACGAATGGTAGCAAACCCTTTTTCGCTTATGCCACGTTCGTAAAGCACGCCCGAAAGCATCTTTTCTGTCTCTTGTAACTTTGTCCGTGCTTTTACACGTTCAACTTCTAGCAGACGTTGTTCAACCAACTCCGCTTTTCGTGTCTGAATCGCAAAATAGGTTTGAGCAAATGCTATCTGCTCTTTTCTTGTATCACCATTTTGAGCAATTAAGTAGCAAGCATAACGAGTAAGCAAAATATCATCTATTACCTTTTCAGCGCCTGAGCCTATCTGAACCATTTTCCTGACATCAGGAAAATGGTCTGAGACACTTTGTCCCGCGTTTTTGCAAGATTCCTTTGCTTTGTCCATTACCTTGTAAAAGTTTTCCCATTTAGCATAACCAAGCAGTATACACAATTCGCGAGCACTCCAACACTCAATTGACTCCAACGATTGAGAAGCTTGTTCAAACTGTTGAAAAAGGGCTTTGATTTCATCTGTTTTCATGGCATATGTATTTACTATATTAATGTTTATTTATACTTATATTATCACAAATATATGTATAAATAATTATTTTTTCTTCTAAATGAATTTTAAAATCATGTATTTTTTCACTGAAGTTAGCCCAATGGGGGTTGCAGTGGAGCTGGTGGGGTGTTTTATCCGGCTTCTTGGAATGAGGCGTAAAGAAAATGGGCCAAATGGAGGCGTAAAAAATCTCATCTGCCGAGGAGTGAACTGTATTCTCAGTTCGCGACGCTTTGAGATTTTAGCCGGAATGGCCCATTTTTAGCCGAGTGACCGAAGCCGGGGAAGACACACCCCACCGGCGAAACGGAAACACGATGATGATACAAAAAAAACCAGAGCGCGGAACAGAAACAGGTACTTGTTCCGATAAAATAAATACCGAGCCTTTCGACACGGTACCTATTGTGTGAGAAAATAGACGTTACAATTAGTGTTTCTTTTCCAACCCGTAGTTTTTGCGGGCATCCTCCCGTTTCAACGCTATCGCAATAAAGATAGACAGCAGCGCAAAGCCAGCAAAGATAGCCATGACAAGCGTGTAATCGTACGAAGGCGAGCCATCAGCCGCAACCGTCTTGCAGTAGCGGTCAAGCACCTTGCCAACCAAAAACGGAACCCCCATCAAACCAATGTTCTGAATCCAGAAGATCAACGCGTAGGCCGTACCCAATTGCTTTTCAGGAATGATCTTAGCCACCGAAGGCCACATAGCCGAAGGAACCAGCGAAAACGCCACACCCAACACGATCATCAAAACAACAGCCACAATCCAGTTGTCGAACGCCGGAATGGTAAACACCACATGCACCAGGAACAGCAACACCGCACCCAGAATCATAATGGAAGCCCCACGACCCTTTTTGTCGTAAATACCCCCAAACAACGGCGTCAACAAAATAGTGCCAAACGGCAGCAATCCAGGAATAGACCCCGCTAACTCAATATCAACATGGAACTTGTTCACCATCAAATCGGTGGCATATTTCAAGAAAGGAAACACGCTGGAATAAAACAGCAAACACAGGAGCGTAATCAACCAGAAACCCTTGTTCAACAGGATTACCTTCACGTCGGAAAGCTTGAACACGTCCTCATCATCCAGTATAGCAGCATCCTTGTCTTCAGCATCCAGCTTCCTGTCCATAAAGGAATACCCAATAAAGGCCAGCAGACCGATACACAAGAGCACCACGCCCAACAGAACAGGCGCAGGCACCGAATGAAACGCATTGGCAAAGGGAACCGTGATGATGAGCGCAAGCGCCGTGCCCAAACGAGCCAGTGACACCTGCACCCCCATGGCCATCGCCATTTCCCTCCCCTTAAACCACTTCACGATCACCTTCGTCACCGTGATACCCGCCACCTCAGCCCCTACCGCAAAAATAGCATAGCCAATGGAAGCCCAAAAAACAGGAGCAGAAATACCAAACACCTGAAGACCGACCAGTGAAGGAGAAGAAATGCCCCAATACTTGAGAACAGCCCCTATCACCATCAAGCCAGCCGAAAACTGACCCGTAAACCGGATGCCCTTTTTATCGAGGATATACCCCCCGATCAACAGCATAAACAAAAATACATTGAACCACCCGTAGGCACTGGTAAAGAAACCATAGTCACTGCTGTCCCAGTGCATTTCGGTTTCCAACATGGTCTTCAACGGCGACATCACGTCGGTGAAGAAGTAAGCAGCGAGCATCGTGAAAGCCACGATGCTCAGTGCAGTCCAGCGCGCTACGGCAGAGTCACGAATCGATTCGATTCGAGCAGACATCCGAAGGAGTAATAAAGGTTAATAACCGCGAATGGCTTCGATACCCGGCAATACCCGACCTTCAATGGCTTCCAATAAGGCACCGCCACCGGTAGAAACGTAGCTAACACCATCGGCCAGGCCAAACTTATTGACACAAGCAACGGAGTCACCGCCACCCACCAACGAGAAAGCACCCAGTTTGGTCGCTTCAACAATGGCCTCTCCCACTACCCGGGAACCGTGTGAGAAGTTGTCAAATTCGAATACACCGGTAGGACCGTTCCACAAAATGGTTTTGGAGTTTTTGATTACTTCGGCAAAGATGGCTTCGGTTTTGGGGCCGATGTCCATACCCTGCATATCGTCGGGAATTTCATCAACATTGACAAAGGCAGTCTTGGCATCATTGCTGAAGCTATCGGCAATTTTGGCGTCAACAGCCATCACCAGCTGAACGTTGTTTGCCTTGGCCTTTTCAATCAATTCAAGCGCCAAATCCATTTTATCGTCCTCGCAAATGGAATGGCCAATCTTGCCACCCTGAGCCTTGACGAAAGTGTAGGTCATGCCACCGGCAATGATCAGGTTGTCCACTTTTGACAACAAATTTTCGATGATTTCAATCTTGGAAGACACCTTGGAACCACCCATAATAGCGGTGAACGGACGTTGGGTGTTCGTCATCACTTGTTCCACGGCCTTGACTTCTTTTTCCATCAGGTAGCCGAACATCTTGCTGTTCTCGTCGAAATACTTGGCAATCAACGCCGTTGAAGCGTGCGCGCGGTGAGCTGTACCAAAGGCGTCGTTTACGTAGCAGTCGGCGTAAGAAGCCAACTTGGCGGTGAATGCCTTCTGGCTTTCCTTCACGGCTTTCTTGGCAGCTGCTTTTTCTTCTTCGGTTGCATCGTCGGCCAAACCGCGGGGTTTACCTTCTTCTTCCGCATAAAAACGTAGGTTTTCCAGCAACAAGGCTTCACCCGGTTTCAACGCAGCCACCTGAGCGTCGGCATGTTGACAATCAGGAGCAAATTGAACGGGCACACCCAATAACGAAGAAACATGGTCAACAATGACCTTCAGGGAATACTTACTATCCGGATTTTTCTTGGGACGACCCATGTGAGAACCGATAATCAGACTGCCACCGTCGGCCAGGATTTTCTTCAGCGTGGGAAGAGCGGCGCGGATACGGTTGTCATCGGTGATGGCGAAGTTTTCGTCTACAGGCACGTTGAAGTCAACGCGCACAAAAGCCTTTTTACCGGCAAAGTTGAATTGATCAATAGATTGCATATGATTAGCTATTTAAGATGTTCGTGATAGCTGCAAAGATAATTAAAATTCGGTTTCCTTACAGGGACACAACGTATGGATTTCTTCCATGATGCGACGTTGCTTCTTATCATCCATGCCCAACTTGGTCAACAGGTCGGGACTGTCTATCAGTTGGCGACACAGCACAATGTCCTGATCCAAGAGAAGCTGTTTTTCAGGCATAGACAGCTTGGTCAATACGGTGATGGGGAACACCTTTTCACGATCAATGAGCTCTTTAAGACCATTACCATGTGGATAGTCCCAACTTGTCAATTCCAAACCGGTGCATTCGCCAAACGAAACAGCATCCGAGGTAAACCGCGTGTTGGTAAAAACGCCTCCGTGAAACGTCACCTGCTCGTATTCAGGCAGTGTCTTGTGGTATTTAATCAAATCGTCCACCCTGGAACGGATGTACATGGGCACCTGCACGTTGGCGTTCTTTCCCGTATGTTGGTAATACTTGCATTCGATAAAATACAAGTCGTTTCCTTTCCTGGCAACGACATCCACTTCGTGCGTAACACAGTGTCCAATTAACGTCTTTCCTACCTCAACCTCATAGCCCAGTCGACGAAACACCTCGCCCACCAGTATTTCAAAGGGATAACCGGTAGGGCCTAATTCCATCATGGCTCTTTTCAAGCGGTAACGCGCCGCCAATCCCAGTTGCCTGTGTCGCAACAAGTAAAAAGCCCTTTCCCGAATCTTTCGACTGGAAACGCCATCCTGCAACCAAGACTCAATATCGTCAAGTATAGCCGTTACTTCCACCGGTGTTGCGCCCGAATTCTCCAACGAACTGGCCAATTTATAGCGTGAGAACGACTCCAACTCACCCGATTCTTTGCGAATCAACACATGCTTCTTCATAAACACTATTTTCGGTTTCTGTCAATCCAATTCTTCCAACCAGACACGTGCCTCCGCGTCGCTCGGCATGCGCCAATCACCGCGGGGAGACAAACTGATGGAACCCACCTTGGGACCATCCGGCAAACACGAACGCTTGAACTGTTGGGAGAAAAAGCGACGGTAAAATACGCGTAACCATTTAATGATTACTGTTTTATCATACTCATCCTGAAAGGCTATTGTTGCCATCCAAGCGATCTTACGCGGACTGAATCCGAAACGAAGCAGATTATACAGGAAAAAATCGTGCAGCGCATAGGGACCTACCAGGTCTTCCGTTTTTTGAGCAATGAGGCCATCTTTGTCGGCAGGTAGTAATTCAGGGCTGACAGGCGTATCAATCACGTCGGTCAGAATGGCTGCCGTTTTTGCATCCACTTTGTGATCAGCCACCCATTTGACCAAAAATCGCACCAAGGTCTTTGGCACACCGGTATTGACACCGTACATCGACATGTGATCGCCGTTGTAGGTGGCCCAGCCCAAGGCCAGTTCAGACAAATCGCCCGTTCCTATGACCAAACCGTTCACCTGGTTGGCCACGTCCATGAGAATTTGGGTCCGTTCCCTGGCTTGGGAGTTTTCGTAGGTCACGTCGTGAACCTGAGCATCGTGGCCGATGTCGGCAAAATGCTGATCCACGGCTTTCCGGATGGGTATTTCGCGCAAACTCACCCCCAACTTGCCGATGAGGTCTACGGCATTTCGGTAGGTGCGGTCTGTCGTGCCGAAGCCCGGCATGGTGATGCCCACAATCTGAGAGCGGGGTATACCCAATTTGTCAAAGGTCTTCACAGCTACCAACAAAGCAAGGGTTGAGTCCAGTCCACCGGAAATACCGATGACCACCTTTTGGCATCCTGTATGCACCAGCCGTTTGGCCAGGCCTTGAACCTGAATGGCAAACAATTCCTCGCAACGAACGTCCAATTCGGATCCTGCGGGTACAAAGGGATATTGATGGAATGAACGATTAATCTGATGCTCTTCCAACGGTGAAAGAGCAAAGGGAACGGTACGATAGCGGGGGCTATCCGGCAAATGGCCCGTCGTAAAACCGGTATGGCGGCGACGGTCGTTGTTGAGCCGTTCTACGTCGATGTCGGCTACAATCAATTGGCCTTCTAAGCTGAACCGCTCCGATTCGGCCAACTGGACGCCGTTTTCCACAATGTCGGCATTGCCGGCAAACACCACATCGGTGGTGGATTCACCGAATCCGCAGGAGGTATAGATGTAGGCGGCTATGCAGCGGGTAGATTGTTGGGCCACCAGTTGGCGACGGTAGGCGTTCTTGGCCACCAGTTCGTTACTGGCCGACAGGTTGAACAGCAGGTTGGCTCCGTTGAGCGCGTGATGACTGCTGGGGGGTACCGGCATCCATAGGTCTTCGCAAATCTCGATGCCGACGCACACTTCGCCGTTCTTCAACAGGATGTCGGTGCCGAATAGTACCCGTTGGCCGCACACGTCCACTTCGCTTGCACTGACCTCGAAGGCTGAGCTGAACCACCGTTTTTCGTAGAATTCCCCGTAATTGGGCAACCAGGTCTTGGGAACCACGGCCAGGATGCTGCCGCGCTGAAAGGCAACAGCCACGTTCATCAATCGGTTATCTACCCGTAAGGGCATGCCGACAATGATCAGGACGGTAAGATCACGGGTACGGGTCAAGAGCTCTTCCAACGATGACTCGGCTGCTTCAATGAGCCGCTTTTGGTGAAAAAGGTCACCGCAGGTGTAACCGGTAATTCCCATCTCGGGAAAGCACAGCACCTGCACACGACGCGAAGAGGCTTCGTGTATGTGAACCATCATCTGCTCAACGTTGTATCGGCAATCGGCCACCTTCAACAAGGGAACCGCCGCCCCTACCCTAACAAATCCGTAATCCATAGCTTTCTTTGGTTTGTTGCACAAATGTACACCGAAATCTGTTTCAATCGATTAGAAATACCCGTTAAAAACGCAGATATTGCTGTGTATCGCTTATTTAGATAAACAGAAGAACGAATCAAACGACGCGGATAGTTCCCTAGCCAACTGATGAATGCTTTTTGTATATCCCTTTTCAGTAAGCGAAGTAATAAATTCGGAATGAGTACGCCCCTTTCGATAAGCTGGTTCTTTAGATGGATGCTTCAAGTAGCGTTCAAAAGTAGTAGCAGGTTCTGCAACATTTATCACGGCATGATACAGGAGTACCTGTTTATTTTTATAGATAGCTGAACCTACTATCTTTTTTCCGGAAATAGCAATATCGGAAATGCCCATTGGGAACAAATGTTGAACGCCCGATTGCTCAATAGCAGCAATTATCTGTGCGTTAACGTGTTGAAAAACATCCGTGGAATGCAGTGTGAAACGGTCTAAAAAAACAGCCGAAAGAATCAGTGTGTTTGGAGTCAATACAACCGCCTGTCCACCGGAGGGTCGTTTGAGAACGGTAACATTATCCTGAACAACATGATCCACGTTTAAGGCTGTGTTTGGATCGTTGGAAGCTCCTAGTACAATGTAAACAGCATCCGGAATCCAAATGATGTATTGATTGGTTTTTTTATCCAGCAACTGACTATCCGGGAGACAATAATCGACTGTTTTAATCATAAGCCCTACTTATGTATGGCTTTATCAAAGGCATCAAACCCGGCTTCCATAAAAATTTCTGAAACCGTAGGATGAGCATGAATGGTAGCGGCAACATCGTACACAGAACCTTCGATTCTTATATAAGCACCGGCTTCTGCAATCATATCGGTGGCATTGGTCGCAACGATTTGAACGCCAAGAACCGTTCCATATTTCTTGTCGGAAAGCATGCGAATAAACCCATCCGTATTGCCTTCGATTTGTGCTTTTCCATTTGCTGACAAAGGAAACTCACTAATTTTGTACGCATACCCCTTTTCAATGATGGCTTGCTCGGTCAATCCAATCTGTGCAATTTCCGGACTGGTGTACACGTTGATGGGATACGTTGAACCGTCGAAAGGAAGGTTAATTCCTTTGATGGAGTTAATCACATAAATTCCTTGCGCCGAAGCCACATGGGCCACAAAACTTTTGCCACTGACATCACCTATGGCAAACACACCCTTTATGTTCGTTTCAAAACGATCATCGGTTTTTATAAAGCCACGTTCGGTAAGTTCCAGTGGCATTTCGCTTTCGGGTAAAATGGCTTTGCGCGAATTGCAATTGACCAACACGTCACATGTTATGGGTAATCCACCCACATAAAGTTCGCCCTTCTCGTATTTCTCAGGGTAAGCATCAACCATCAAATCAATCGTTTCAGCCTTCAGTTTTTTGCTGATGTAATCAATCAGAAATTGATCCAATCCCACTAAGAAGGAACGGCTATTGGCAACAAGTGTAACTTTCTTGTCAATCAGTTTAAAAAACTGTGCCATTTCGACGGCTGAAACTTGATTACCGGTTACTACAATATGCTCAGGAATGGTTTCGAGTTCAAATAGACTTTCCATTTCCACAACCGGCGCAGCGTTTAGTGTTGCATCCATAGCAGCCGGCTTGGAACCTGTTGCAATAATAATTGTTGTTGCGGTTATTTTTTTATCGTCAACATAAACCGTATGATCAGCACCCAGTCGGGCCGTACCGGTTACTACTTCGATTCCATTTTTTTTCAACAAAAACGATATTCCGGCGGTAAGTCTTCGGGTAATGCCCTTCGACCTGTCTTTTGCTTTTTTCCAGTTGAATGACAGTTTTTTCTCATCAATACCATCAATTCCAAATGCAGCCAAGTGCTTTGCCTTATCATAATTCCGTGCACTTTCCAGTATCGCTTTCGTGGGTATGCACCCCCAATTAAGACACATGCCGCCCATGTGTTTTTTCTCAACAAGTACGGTTTTTAATCCCAATTGCCCGGCTCTGATGGCAGAAACGTATCCGGCAGGTCCGGCACCAATAATCAATACATCGTAGTCCATAGGTAGTCTTAGTTGATTGTTTACTTATTCCATCATGAGCGAAACAGGTTCCGAAAGATAGTTCATCAATGTATTTAAGAACCGGGTAGCTTCTCCTCCATCTACAATCCGATGATCGACTGAAAGCGATAGGGATAATACATTTCCAATGGTTAGTTGGTCTTCTTTCACAATCGGCTTTTTCACCATCCGGCCTATGCCCAAGATAGCTGCCTGTGGATAGTTGATAACCGGAGTAGCAAAAATACCGCCTATTGATCCATAGTTTGTAAGGGTGAATGTACCACCTTTCAATTCCTCGAGTGTCAGTTTTCTATCTTTCGCTTTTTCCGATAAAACTGAAATGCGCTGCGCAATCTCAAAAATAGACAATCGGTCGGCATCATGAATGACCGGAACAACCAAACCTTCGGCTGTATCTACTGCAATACCAATATGATAGTTGTTGTTGTAGATCATGCGGTCATTTTCCATATCCAGTTGTGCATTGAGCTGCCGATGCTGCTTTAACGCAAGAACGGTTGCTTTCACGATAAACGGAAGAAAGGTCAGTTTTTCATTTTTTTCGGCATATATCTTTTTGTACTTTTCCCGAATTCGCACCAACTCTGAGAGTTCCACTTCCTCAAACACCGTCATGTGAGCAGCGTTTAACTTCGACGTGAGCATGCGTTTAGCTATGGTTTTCCGTATCTGTGTCAGCGGCTCGTATGTTACAGATTCGTTTGGCGCTAGGGTGTCTGCCACCTGGTTTACACGTGTTTGTTTGGATGCATGGTAATTTTCTATATCCACTTTGCTCACTCTTCCAAAAGGCCCTGTACCTATTATTTCATTGATGTCTAGCGATAAATCCTTTGCCATGGCCCTGGCAAGAGGCGTAGCCAACACGTTGCGCTTTGGCTGCTCATCAACCGGTTTTGCAGCATTCTCAGTACTAGCCGGTAAATAGGCCGTGTTACCGGCAACTTCCAGCGTGCCTACCACAGCCGCATTTTCCTCTTCTACGGCTATCACCTGAGGTGCTTTTGCCATTTCAACCGCTCGCTCGCCATAGACCCCTTCCATCTCGATTTCCACAAGGGGGTTTCCTACATGAATCACCTCACCTATATTTCCAAAGGTTGCCGCAATGGTTCCTGCTTTTGGTGAGGGAATATCAGCCACCACTTTGTCTGTTTCCACTTTCACGAGCGCATCTCCTGCTTGTACAGCCTGCCCTTTTTGCACATACCATTCCAGTACAGTACCTTCTTCGAGCCCTTCGCCGATATCCGGAAAATTGAATATATATCTCATGGGAAGAACGTTAAAATTTGACGGTTTGCTCTATTTCGTAAAAAATACGGTCGGGTGTTATCATATAGAACGATTCCCCTTGGGCTAGTGGAACGATGGTATCAAAACCCATCACTCTTTTCGGTGGTGCTTCGAGGTGCAAGAAAGCCTCCTCGTTGGCAATGGCCATCAGTTCGGCACCAACGCTGAATGATGTTGGTGCTTCAGCTACAATGATAACGCGTCCTGTTTTCTTTATCGAGTTTCGTATGGTTTCTTTATCAATGGGATAGATGGTTCGCAAGTCGATCAATTCGACGGAAATACCTGCATCTTTGGCCATCACCATTGCTTTTTGGCATTCTCTGATCATGGCGCCAAACGCGATGACGGTTACATCAGACCCTTCGGTCAATACGTTGGCCTTGCCAATGGGTATCGAGAATTTTTCCGTCGACACTTCTTGTTTAATGGCCCTGTAAATACGTTTGGGCTCCATAAAAACAACCGGATCATTGCTTTCAATGGCAGCAATCATCAAACCCTTTGCATCGTGTGGTGTTGAAGGAATGACCACTTTAAGTCCGGGGATGTGTGCATAGAATGCTTCCGGGCTTTCTGAGTGATGTTCCAAGGCATTGATTCCACCACCATAGGGGAATCGAATGACCATGGGTACGTTATACATCCCCCTTGAGCGATTGTGCATGCGGGAAACATTCGATATGAGTTGATTGAAGGCCGGATACGAAAAACCATCAAACTGGAGTTCGACAACGGGTCTCAATCCCGACAATGCCATGCCCAACCCGGCTCCTACAATGGCCGACTCGGCAAGGGGTGAATCAAACACCCTGTCACTGCCGTATTTTTTTTGCAATCCCTCTGTTACTCTGAAAACGCCACCTTCCACTCCGACATCTTCACCGTAAACCACAATTGTTTTATCTTCTGCAAGCTTAATGTCCAATGCATTATTAATGGCTTGCACGATTGTCATTATGCTCATTGTTTATGCTCCTTCCAACGTAAAAATTGTTCGTATGCTTCTTTTTGTTGCTTCAAATCATCGGGCGTATCTACATACATGTATTTAAATACATCTTCAAGTGCGTAAGGCTGTATGTTTTCAGCCTCTGCGAATTGCTTTTCGCCCTCTTGCTTGTATGCTTCAATCAGCTTTTTCTCGTCGCCGTATTGAATGCCTTTGTCATCCATGTACAGTTT
>Ga0302289_1000693_pt1 | contig 12857 bp, 10 predicted proteins | sample III_Fen_N1_2_FD_194552 | JGI IMG/M metagenome (GOLD analysis project Ga0302289, IMG submission 194552) | Peat permafrost microbial communities from Stordalen Mire near Abisko, Sweden - III_Fen_N1_2 | ecosystem: Environmental > Terrestrial > Soil > Wetlands > Permafrost | place: Sweden: Abisko... | reverse complement strand
CGAGTATTGATACCCGCTGATGGTGTTGAGTGTGATACTGGTCGCCGTTGCGCTTGCCATAGTCGGCGCTGCGGGAACGGTTGTGTTCTCCGCCTTGAGCACGGCGGCGGTGGCTGCGGAGAGCGTGCCGCTCTGGTCGCTTGCGCTGACATAGAGCGTGATCACCTGACCCACATCCGCACTGCTAAGCAGATAAGTCGCGCCAGTGCCGACGGTTGCGCCGCCGCGCTGCCAGACGTAGCTGATCGTGCCCGTAGAAGTGGAGCCGGAGAGCGAACCCGTCAGAGTTTTGCCGGACTGCACCGTGCCGCTGATGACCGCGGTTCCGGCGATGCCGGTGACGGTCTTGATGGTGGTTTTATCGCTGGTGGCGGAGGCAAGCGTAGTGCTTGTTTCCTTTACACGCTGATAAAAGTCATAGCTCGTGCCCGTGGTCAGCCCCGAAAACGTCGTGCTGTCCTGCCAATTCGATCCACCGAGCGAGTATTGATACCCGCTGATGGTGTTGAGTATAATGCTGGTCGCTGTTGCGCTATTCATCGTCGGCGCTGCGGGAACAGTTGTGTTCTCCGCCTTGAGCACGGCGGCGGTGGCTGTGGAGAGCGTGCCGCTCTGGTCGCTTGCGGTGACATAGAGCGTGATCACCTGACCCACGTCCGAACTGCCCAGCAAATAGGTAGCAGTCGTGCCGACGGTTGCGCCGCCGCGCTGCCAGACGTAGCTGATCGTGCCCGTAGAAGTGGAGCCGGAGAGCGAACCCGTCAGGGTCTTGCCGGACTGCACCGTGCCGCTGATGACCGCGGTTCCGGCGATGCCGGTGACGGTCTTGATGGTGGCTTTTTCGCTGGTGTCGGAGGCAAGTGTGGTGCCGGTCTCCTTCACGCGCTGAAAGAAATCATAGGTCGCACCCGAGGTGAGGCCGGAGAACGTGGTGCTGTCCTGCCAGGAGCCACCTGTGATCATATACTCATAACCGCTCACGCTCTGGAGCAACACAGTCGTGTCCGTGACCGTTAGCGCAGCGGGTTTCGTGACCGTGCCGGAATACGGCGCTTTGGTGATTGCCGCTGTCGTAGCGCTCACGGTACCCGTTAGGGTCGCGTCCGTAACGTCGAGCCGGATCGTCTTGCCAAGATCGTCCGCTGTGAGCGTATAGGTGGCGTCTTTGGTGCCGGTTGCTACCTGCGTTTCGGTTGCGCCGTCTACGCGAATCCATTTGAGCGTGATGCCGCTCAGATCCGGCTGATTGATGCCGGAAAGATTCGCGGAAAGCGTGCTGCCGACCGTAGCGTTGCCGGAGATCACGGGCGTGCCACCCAGTGCGGTGACAGCCGAACGGGTGATATAGACTTCCAGATCGCCCGTCAACGCCGCGCCGGCGAGGTTGAAGCTACCCGAAGCGCCGTTGACTTTGACGGCGGTATGCAGGTCATATCCTGCCTGTGCCGGGATGTTAAACGCAACCGTCGTGCCGCTGGCGACTGCCTGCCCGCTGACGATGGCGCTGCCGCCCGCGGTTGCGCTCTGGCCTGACGTTGCCGTGGTAAACACCACCGCGAACTGGGTGCCGTCCGCAACGGTCGTAAACGAGCCGGATGCTGCCGCGCTAACGTTGGGCGTTGCCGCAAGGTCTGCAAACGCACCCGCTTCGGCATTCACCGTATAGGGTGTACTGAGAGCAAGCGTAAGCGGCGTTGCGCCGTTGACAAAATCGCTCAGTTTGTAGACAGCGTACCAGCTGTCGGTCAACGCGTCGCCAACCAGCGTGCCTGCGCTCGCGTTTGCCGTATAGGTTGTGGTGTCATCGGAAACAGTGATACTCTTTCCGCCGACCAGCGTCACCTTCTCGCTCAGTGAGAAAATGATCTTCTGGTTTGCGGTTGCCGCAGCACTCGTTCCGCTCGGCGAATAAAGCGAGACTACTGGGGCTGTCGTGTCATCCGCAGCCAATGCCGCCGCAGGCAGCGAAACCGCCAGCGCGAGCACAGCTAAGATAGCCACCCATTTTTTATATTTTGTGAAGTTCATATGCACTCCTTTCCGCAACACGGCGGGTTTTCTCTGCCGCGCGCAGTGGGTCCTGTTTTGTGTCTTTTTTCGGGAGTTGAAGGTTCGATTTCCCTTGGCGGGAGACCATGGGAAGGCAATTCAAAAGTAGCGTGTTTCATGGACGAGTCGATTACTCTTTACCTGAGTATGCCACAATCATTTTTCGATTGCAAACCGCCAAAGGCGCTTCTATATACAACACTACGCAAAACCGCAAATCGTTGCAGAGTGTTTGCATTTTCTTCCAAATTTTCGCATGTATTTTTTTGAAGCGTGATTTCTATCTCAATTTCGATCAAGTTTAGCATCCTGTTTTTTCAAAAGAGTGTTTGCATTTTCTTCCAAATTTTTCTGTGATTTTCATCAAAATGCTTTTTATGTTGTCATGTTTGAACAGATTACCAATAAAGAAACCCCGTTCACAATCGTCAACGGGGGTATTCACTGGCTCGTGGTATATTGTTGCTAAAAAGTATGATTGGATCGTAAACAAAGGTCTCTGTCGCTTCATCAACCAATACTTGCGAGAATCGACGCAAAGGTACCCCAACAAAGGAATGCAACAAGAAAGAAGATCAAGATGTTCCGAATCGTATGCATGTCGTTGGACAATCGATTCAGATACATTGTCTGAGGCATCCTATATTCTTCCAGCACTTTTTGTTTTAAGTCGGCCTTTTCATCCTGCGAAAGATCATGCCACTCTTCGAACGTTACGCCCAGGTAGTGCATCTGAATATTGCAGGTTGGGCACGCCGGCGCATCCAATGGTGTTTTTGTCTCTTTGCTGAACACATCTTTGCACTTCGAACAAACAAATGCTGATATCATACACGTTGCATCCTTTCATGAAAATGATTTCATAGCCAGTATACTTGTTTTACGAGTATGAATCAATATAATGAATGGTCTTTTCAGTGATTTATAGTAAATATCCGTGTTTCCGTGTGAAACATAAATGAATTTTGAGATCGTTACAGCGAGTTCTTTATGGCGAGAAATCTGCGATACAGCGCATCGTATTCGCAGCCGCAGCTGCCGCATTCTTCGTTTGCCTGCTCGACTGCGCGGATCAGCTTTTCCTTACAACTTTCTCCGCACAAATATGCGTTCGCGGGGACGGAGATCAACTCCCACCCCGAATCCGCAAACCTTCTTAAAATCGTTGTCAGCTCATGTTCTTCCATCGATGTGTACCCTCCTCTTGCAAAAATTCTGCTTCGGGGGGACTTTGCTGGAATACCTGGCAGCTTATTTTTCGCTCTGCTTTTCTTTCTTCAGGCGGGCGGCTTCGCGCTCCTCTTCTTCTTTCATCTGGGAGTAGCGAATCGCGCCGTTGTCCTCGTCCCAGAGACGCTCCATGTTGTAATACTTGCGCTCTTCGGGATAGAAGATATGCACGAGGATATCCGCAAAGTCGAGTACGACCCACTTGCCCTCGCCATAGCCTTCGCTGCGGCGCAGATTGAGTCCGAGTTCAGATGCTTTTGCATCCACTTCGTCCGATAGCGACTTTACCTGTTGGGTTGCTCTGCCGCTGCAGATGATGAACCAGTCCGCTACGATGGTTTTGTCCGCTACATGGATGGCGACGATGTCGACCGCTTTCTTATTGTAGAGTACTTCGCAGACGGCAAGCGCCTTTTGTTTGATGGATTCGTTCAATTGTATTCCTCCGTGTTTTTGTTTGTTTTATTTTTTTGGTGCGGATGCACCGTTTTAAACCAGTTGTTTTTGTTCAGTCGAGTCTGTTCAGCCTTGTTTTCTAACTTTTACGCTGGCGCAGCTTTTCCTCATACCATTGCACCGCCCGTGTTGAGGCGGGGTGCGCCACCTTGCCTTTTTTCTCGATCAGCGCGGCAATGCGCTTGAGCGCATAGAACATGTACGCGTCGATATCCTCCGTCACACGCACGCGGTACTCCTCTACGCCGAAAAACACGCGCGTGGGTTCGATGAGATCCGCGGTATAGATCAACGCGTCAAAATCCGTCATGCCCCAGTCTCCCGTGGTATGCAGCCGGATGGCGCGGAGGATGGTTTCGTCGGTGATGCCGTACTCCATTTGCGCCACAACCGCACCCGCAAACGCGTGGTAGACGGGTGCAATCCCCAGCTCGTCGCCGGAGAGTATCTCCTGCGTGAGCGGGTCGAGGCACTTTGCGCAGTCGTGCAGTAGGGCAGCAATTCGCGCCTTTTGCGCGTCCTGCTTCCACAGCACCGCGAGCTTTGCCGCCGCGCGCATGGTGCCGCAAACGTGGCTGTATCGCTTGGGCGTCAGCGCCGCGCGGCTCTTTTCCTGCAACGCGCGAAACGAATCCGGAAAATAATCGCCGTCCTCATAGATCGCCTGCTCAACCAAATCCGGCATCAGCCCTTCGACAGGCAACCCCGCCGTGAGCCGCTTTCGAATCTCCGTGGACGCGATCATATCCGCCTTGGCGGAGAGCAGCCGCACTCTTGCGCCATATCGTTCGCGGAGCATCTGCGCGGTTGCCGTGTCGTTCTGGTCGATGCCCACGCGCGGCACGCAGAGTACATCCGCAATCGCGAGCACTTCTTCGGGGTGATACCAATTCGGCAGGTCGCTTAAGGTATCGCTGCCGATGATGATAGAGATACCCGCTTCGGGATACTGCGCGCGCAGCTCCTGCAAGGTCAACAGCGAGTAGCTCTTTCCCCCGCGCAGAATCTCCTGATCGCTTGCCTCAATGCGCTCCTCGCCGGAAACGGCGATCTGCACGAGGCGAAAGCGCTCATCGGCGGGTACGTCTTCATCCACGGGTTTGTGCGGCGGGTCTGCTGCGACCATGAGCAGCACCAAATCCAGCGCGGCTTCGTCCCGCGCGATCTGCGCCATCTGCACATGTGCGCGATGGATGGGGTTAAATGTGCCGCCGAGCAGTCCGATACGCATGTGAGCCGCCCTTTACCCCTCTCATCCGTTCAAAATACAACGCGCAACTTGCGTCATCCGCCTGCGCGGTTGAGAATCATCCGCTCTTCAGAACGTTTTGTTTTCCCATGTGGATTCCATTATTCGCGCATCTTCTACCTAATAGGATACCATGTTTTCCCGCGCGGTAAAAGAGCGGGTTTGTCGGGCGCTTTTTGCGCCGCCACAGAATTGACAAACGCAGGGCGGAATGCGACAATAATCCCGTATAAATATTAGCTTCGCCCGCATGCGCGCACAGTTTCATTCAGCGCGTGTGACCCGGGCAACACTCGATTCGGAAAGCGGGGAACAGTATGGGTATTGAGTACAAAAAGCTGCAAAACGGAAGCGACATCCGCGGCGTCGCGATGGATGGCATCGAAGGCCAGCCGGTGACGCTGAGCGCGGAAGCCGTGATGAACATCGCCAAGGCGTTTGTGCTGTTTTTACAGGAGCGCACGGGTAAGAGCGAATTGCGGCTCTCCATCGGGCGGGATTCCCGCCTCTCCGGCGAAGCACTGCTCAAGTCCGCGGCAACGGGCATCCTCGCGATGGGCGCGGATCTCGCGGACTTTGGCCTCGCCAGCACGCCGAGCATGTTTATGAGCACCGTCACCAAGGGGTATGAATACGACGGATCTATCATGCTCACCGCGAGCCACCTGCCCTGGAACCGCAACGGACTCAAGTTCTTCACGAAAGACGGCGGGCTGGAGAAGAGCGACATCGCCGCCATTCTCGCCAGCGCGCAGGCGGACGCATTCATCCCCGCCGAAGAACACGGCACGCTCACCAAGGTTGATTTCCTCTCCGTCTATGCGCAAGGGCTCGTCGAGCGCATCCGCAGCGGGGTCAATGCCGAGGATTACGAACATCCGCTCAAGGGATTTCGCATCGTAGTAGACGCGGGCAACGGCGCGGGCGGGTTTTATGCCGAAAAGGTTTTGCAGCCACTCGGTGCGGACACGACGGGCAGCCAGTATCTCGAACCCGACGGGCATTTCCCCAACCATCAGCCAAACCCGGAGGATGAGGCGGCGATGGACTCCATCGCGCAATGCGTGCTGAGTAACAAAGCCGACATGGGCATCATCTTCGATACGGACGTGGATCGCGCGGGCGCAGTCGCCAACGACGGCAAGGAGCTCAACCGCAACCGCCTGATCGCGCTGATCTCCGCCGTGCTGCTGGAAGAATACCCCGGCACGACCATCGTCACCGACTCAATTACCTCTAGCGGGCTTGCCGCGTTCATCGCGGAAAAAGGCGGCGTGCATCATCGGTTCAAGCGCGGGTATAAGAACGTCATCGACGAAAGCATTCGCATCAACAAGGCTGGCCGCGATAGCCAACTCGCGATAGAGACCAGCGGACACGGCGCGCTGAAGGAGAACTATTTCCTCGACGACGGCGCGTACCTGATCACAAAGCTGCTCATCAAAATGGCGCAGCTCAAGAAGGAGAACCGCACGCTGTTTTCGCTGATCGACTCCCTCGCAGAACCCGCGGAGAGCTCGGAAGTGCGCATGAACATTCTGATTCCGGAGTTCGCGGCCTACGGCAGCGGCGTACTTAAAGACCTAGCGGACTATGCTGCAAAAGAGAACTGGGACGTGGCGAAGGAGAATTACGAAGGTCTGCGCGTTTCGTTTGGCGCGGGTGAGGGCGACGGCTGGTTTTTGCTCAGGATGTCGCTGCACGATCCGCTCATGCCGCTGAATATCGAGAGCAACAGCGTCGGCGGCGTGCACCAGATCGCGCAAAAGCTCTACGCGTTTTTGAGCGGATATGACAAGCTGGAGACGAGTGGGTTGAAGAACCTTTAAGATACGTTAGAAAACAAAGCGGGAAGCGAAATGCTTCCCGTTTTGCGTCAGTAATGCAATTGTTCTATAGAATACCTATTGCAATTCCGATTATTGATAGAAAACTTAAGGTAATTATCAGAAATGGGATGCAACAACCACCGGTGACCATTTTTCCAACTTTTCTTTGCCGCCCTGATTTCGTTAACGGAATGCCAGTCGCATGAGAAATTTTAGACTTCACTCTCGTAACACCAAGGGCACGCTTCATTGAAAAACCGCCCCGATTTGCCATACTAAATCAACCTCATCAGTTTTTCTTTTTTCTCTTGGAACTCAGCGTCCGTAATGACGCCATCCTTGTGCATTTTTACCAGACGCTCCAGCTTCTTAGTGGGATCACCCTTTGTTTCTAGTTCTTCTGGCGCAGCAACAGCAACACGCTCGTCCTTGAACCGCCATGCAAAGAATCCAAATGCTGCTGTCCAAACAACAGTTAATATTAATTTTCCCCACGAGAATTGCTTCAGATCAGTTATGGTTGTTATAATACCTAGTAATCCAAATATTGCAAGCCCTAACATCCACTTAAATCGTTTTGTATGCATAAACTTCACCCCCGCATAAAATTGCTACTAATGGTATTCTACAATAATAGTTTTTACTTTTCAACGCTTAAGCAAGCAATACTGAAGATTCAACAGCTGTTTTGTTTTCTAATATTTTATTCAGTAGACTATAGCTAGAAAATTACTTAGTAACCACCAAAACCCCGCAGCTCACGCCGCGGGGTTTTGCTTTACTCCAAATTCTCTTGAAGGAATCCCTACCCCTTGCTAAACACCCTCTTAAACAGCCTCTGCACCGGCGGCAGGGCAACGACGACGACGCAGAGAATCGTATCCACGCCGATGGTGAAGAAATTGTAGACCAGCGAATACGCCCAGACATTGGTAAACCCGTAATCCGCCGCATAGGAGCCGAAAAATACGGCGCCGGAAATCGTGCTCGCCATCATGCGCGCAAAGCCGCCGACCGCCGCGCCCAGCGGGAGATTTTTCGGAAAGAAGCTTGCAAGACCCAGGCACGTAAACGCCACAAAGTAGTCCAAAATGAACTGAATGGGATGCACGATATACGCCCCCTGAATCACCTGCAACAGCGAAAACGCGAACGCCGCGGTAAAGCCGTTGACCGGACCGAAATAGGCGGCGTAGGCAAAGATCGGTAGCATCGAGAGCAGCGTGACCGTTCCGCCAAACGGCAGCGAAAAGAGCTTGAAGTAGCTCAGCACGAACGCGAGCGTGATGGACAGCGCGCCGTAAACGAGCATTTGCGTTTTGCTGGGTTTACCCGCCGGCACCTCGGACGCGATTGCGGCTTGTGCTCTTGCGCGCTTGGCATACGACCCGACCGCCCAGATGAGTAGCCCTAGAACGACCAAGCCGCCAAGCAGCATATACAGCTCGATTCCTTCGAGCGAGGCGAGTTTACTGAACAGATTGAATTCCATAGTTCATTTTCTCCTTTTTCCATAAAAAAATAGTCGCCATTGAGACGACCATCAAAAAGAAGCTGCGATATGTATCACTTTCCTTCGATGGCATAACCCAACAGGTTCCAAGGGTACATCTCAGTCCGGCTGTTCTCCGGACGCCCCCGTGATGGGAACAAGAATACACGCTTTCGCCATGGTTGTCAATCTTGACAATCAAAGTGATCCAACGTAACATGATTTCGTATTCCCGCTGCGCGGGACGGCGAACAAAAATCGATCAAGAAAGAGAAAAGCATATGCGTTTGGATAAATATTTGAAAGTTTCCCGCATCATCAAGCGGCGCACCGTCGCCAACGAGGCGGCGGACGCGGGCCGCGTGAGCATCAATGGCAAAGTCGCCAAGCCCTCTTCCGAAGTGAAGTAATGCGACACGCAGGATCTGCTGCTCGGCGGCAAGCACTTGTTTGTGCGCATCGAGAGCCTCAAAGAGAGCGTACACAAAGAAGATGCGGCGGGCATGTATACCGTGGTCAGCGGAGACGCGGACAAATGAGCGGCATCGTCGGCATCCTGCTCTGCGCGGGGGGCTCAACCCGCATGGGGTTTGATAAGCTCCTCACGCCCATCGCGGGAAAAACCGCCATCGAACGCTCGCTGGACGCGCTGATTTCCGGCGGAGCTACGGAGATCGTCTTCACCGTGTCCCCCGCGACACGTGCGTTTGTAGAATCTCTCGATTGCCCCATACCGAGTAAAATCATCGAGGGCGGGGAGACGCGCGCCGAGTCCGTCAAGCACGCGCTGGACAGTATCGAAAGCGCGAGTATCGTCGCGATTCACGACGCGGCGCGGTGCATGGTCTCACCCGAAACCGTGCGCGAGAGCATCCTCAGCGCGGAAGCGTTCGGCAGCGGCGTTGTCGCGGGAAAAGTCACGGACACGATCGTTCAATTGAACGAACACGGCATCACCACGCTGGATCGCAGCCAGCTCATCCGCATGCAAACCCCGCAGACGTTCCGCTTTGAGCGGATCAAGCACGCCTACGACACGGGAGACCTCAGCCGCGTGACCGACGACTGCGCGCTGTACATCGCGGCGGGCTACGAGCCGCGCTTTGTTTACACCGAAGGCGAGGCGGCAAATCAGAAACTCACCACGGGCGCAGACTGGCAGTTGGCGCTCGCGAGCTATGCGCGCTTCGGCACGGGCTACGACACGCACCAATTGGTAGAAGGGCGAAAGCTGATTTTAGGCGGGGTGGAAATTCCGTTTGAAAAAGGCTTGCTGGGGCATTCGGACGCGGACGTGCTCACCCACGCGATCATCGACGCGTTGCTGGGAGCCGCCGGACTCGGCGACATCGGGCGATTGTTTCCCGACACCGACGTGGCATACAAGAACGCGGACAGCATCCTCCTGCTGGAAGAAGTCGTGCGCAGAATCGAGCAAAGCCGCCTCCGCGTGTCGCATGTGGACGCGACGATCATCTGCGAACGCCCGAAGATCAAGCCCCACGCCGCCGCCATGCAGGCGCGGCTTGCGGAAGCCATGCACGTTTCCCCCGACGCCGTCTCCATCAAAGCCACCACCACCGAGGGGATGAATGACGAGGGAAAGGGACTCTGCATTTCCGCCAGCGCGATTGCTTCGGTTGTATAGTAATTTTTTTCGAAGCATCAATAAAACACCGAATAGTAAAGGCTGTTACATTTAAGCTTAGGTTTAGTTGTATCCAATTTTTTCTCTGGTTTGCTCGCGAAACTCGTCGACGCAGATGAATCTTTGTTACCAGCATTCGAATGCCTGTTATTTAACAAATCATCAAATATTGTATGGATTTGTGTCATTCATCCAAAACCTTACTGATTCGATCAGATAACTGGGTAAATGCAAGTAGAAATGCGTTGCGTTTTTGTTTCATACCCCGCAAAATATGTAACAAACGAGTATGGGTCATGTAACGCATACAAATGACTCACGTTGTTGATACGCTTTCTTTCTTTTTCATTCCGGCTTGTGTATACTGATGGGAAGCGGACAGCCGCGGCAAAGTTGCCCGAGTTTTTAATCTAACCATCCCCGCTGCCAAATCAAACCGGAGGGTTTATGAAGCGTTCTATTCCATTTAAATATGTAATCTGGATGAGTTGCTTGCTGCCCCTGCTGCTTGCGGGGTGCGCAAGCAAAGAAGAGGCGACCCCGACGCCCACGCCCGTCGTGGAGAGCACAACGCCGCACGTGGTGATGGTTGCGAGCACGCCGGAGCCGACCCCAACCCCTACGCCGGTGCCAACTCCCGAGCCTGTGGATCATTTGGGTCAGCGTGTGCGCGACAATCTGCTCACCAATATGGAAACCCTAAAGCTCGTGTCGTTTGCTGGGTCCATCGATCTTTACACCGAGGCCACCACAACCAGCGACAGCACCGCGTTGGTCAACCGCACCACCGATCGCGCGATCAGCGACTTGATCGTGCTCTCCGAGGTAACATCCCCGGAAGGAAAGCTATTTTATCAGGTGCGCGCCGCCTTTACAAACGCAACAGGCTATGTGCTCGAAAAGGACACGCGGGACAGCAGGCTCGCCCTCAGCGGGGTCAGCGGTTATGCGATGATGATCATTCCCGGTTGCTCCATGATGAAATCGCCGGACGAGGAGAGCATTGTTCTCTCGCAGGAGAGCTATCATGTGGCGCGTATTCTCGGCATGTATAAAAACTATTATTATGTCATCACCGAGGACGGCAACTGCGGTTTTGTAAAACCGGATCAGCTCAAGTTAATCGACAACGCGACTCTGGAGGCATATCTCGCTTCCGGCGTTTCCCCGGTGGCGCAGGAGCCGTTTGATATTGAATCCCTCATCACGTACGCCAATAGCCAAACCTCCGCCAGCTCGACCGAGGCGTTGATTTACGACGGGCTTTCCCGCCTTGGCATCTACTTTAACCCTGGCTATTACAAGTTCTTTCAAAAGGATCTAACCGATTTGGTACAGTACCCAATCGGCTACCGCGAAGATGTTTATAATTCCTCGCTGTTTAAACTCTGGAACTCCTGCGGCAGTCTTGCCTATTATGAGGATCACCAGACACAGTGGGTGCATATTGCGCGCGGAGCCACTTTGCAGCGCGGAGACTTGCTGTTCTTTGCCGAGTATGGTTCGGGAGATAAGGCGGAAGTCGATACGTATGAAGTTGTGCTGCGCGGGCCGGATTCCGGTTATATCACATCCTGCGGCATCTATCTTGGTAAAGATAGCATGCTTTGGGTCAAAAACGGTCAAGTGGAAACAGTCGATCAACTCAGCGCCTCGCCGCTCTGGGCCTACTTCGATTCCGCGCGGCGCGTTCAGCCCGAGGTAACCGACAATAGGTCATTTCTCATTGAGAACATGATCTCCTCCGCATATGATCGCCTCGGCACACCGTATAACAATTTTTGCCGCATGGGAGAGGCGAGCTATGATTGCTCCGGTCTGGTTGGCTGGTCTCTGCGCCGTGCCGGAGCCACGCAGATCAAGAGCGGCAACAAGCAGTTCCGCGAAACGACCGCCTCCGGTCTGGCTCACCTTGAGATGCTTTACTACAAAGGCGAATCCTTCGCGTTGAAGTACGTCTCGGAAAGTTCCGGCGATGAATCGACCATCCCGCTGCTGGAGCGCGGGGATTTGGTTTTTCTAATCGGCGAAACGCAGCCGCGCATCTCACACGTGATGATCTATCTTGGCGACATGCGGGAGATCCACTCCACAACGGTAACGGATTTTTACCGCGGCACATTGGTTGCGGGGTTCCGTCCGGAACTACAGAAACTCTATACCAATGCATTGCGCATAACGGCCAGCGATGATTGACCGGGCGATCAAATTTCAAACGAACGGGAGCAAGCGCTCCCGTTTTTTGATGAGAAGATCAAAGGCGGCTTCTGAATCGAGTTTTGTGTTTTTGCGCACACTCATGTATACTGATGTTCAAAAGATAGTATCAAGAGAATCGCCAGAACAGACTGCAAAGCGTTTCTTTGCTCACATAGGAGACTTATGAATCGATCCCTGTTTCTGCCAAATTGCATCATGATCCTGTTTCTAGCGGGAAGCGCCATCGCCGCGCCGCAAGTATTTGCCGCGCCGCCAACGCTGCTCGCCGAGGCAACCGCCACGCCGGAGGCAACGCCCTCTCCCGCGGCAACCGCCACACCAACGGCACAGGCTGACGCAACTACAACAGCAAACCCCACGGGCGAGTTCGTCCTGATAGACGTTGCCGCGCGCATCCGCGAAAATCTGATGACCGATCAACCGCAGCTGAAACTCATCTCGATGAGCAGCGCGATATTTCTCTATCCCGAACCCACGACGAAATCGACCAAGGTCAAACTAAAAAACGAGAATATTCACGGCGTCAGTGAGCTGATTGTCCTCTCAGAAGTGACCTCTCCTGAGGGCGCTCTGTTTTATCAGGTTCGATCCACGTTTTCCAGCGACACGGGCTATGTGCTCGCCAAGGATGCGCACGACAGCAGGCTCGCAAAGACGGGTGTTTCGGGTTATGGCCGCATCGAG
>Ga0302289_1000676_pt1 | contig 13049 bp, 7 predicted proteins | sample III_Fen_N1_2_FD_194552 | JGI IMG/M metagenome (GOLD analysis project Ga0302289, IMG submission 194552) | Peat permafrost microbial communities from Stordalen Mire near Abisko, Sweden - III_Fen_N1_2 | ecosystem: Environmental > Terrestrial > Soil > Wetlands > Permafrost | place: Sweden: Abisko... | reverse complement strand
AAAAATGATACAGAAAATAATCGAAAGGACACAGAAAATCTCAAAAAAGACCATAAGAGCAGGCATTGCATTTCTCATTGCGCTCAGTATCTTTCTCCCAAGCATTCCCTTTCAGGAGGTCCAGGCCGCAGCCGCAGTTACACAGCTTGCCGCAATAGATCTGCCGGTATTCCTCGGAGCGGGAACCGGCATTGATGACTGGATGCGAGTATATGTCATGCAGGATTCGCAATCCGGTTCCGCTGTCTACTGCACCCGAAAAGGGTCATCCCTGCCCAGCAGCAGTTTTGCTCTAGATCAGGCAGACTTGAATAATAACCCGCTTCTTTTCTATCGTCTGAACTCTATCTACACCAACGGCAGAAGCTGGATCACCGGGACATTCACCAGGACAACGCCTCATGCGGCCGGAATTGACTATGCCGCCGCACAGCAGTATTTCGGGTTCATTACCAATCAGATCGCCATATGGATGGTTCTGGGAGAAATGGGGTACCAATCTGGAAACCTTGTCGGAGGCATGTATGGCGTATACGACATTTATGACGCATATGTAAACGGCACGATCCAAACCATGAACAACGCATCCTACAACACGAATTGGACTGCCTCGCTGAGTATTCCCGATTCAGTGGTTCGGACGGCGCGGCAAAGCTACTTGAACGACGTTCACAATGCGTATACGATCCTTTCAACGGCACGAATCATCGCCGACGCAGCTCTTGCCTTAGTCGGTTCCTATACTTTGCCGGATATTGTATGCACGGCAAGTCTGACCAATCAGTCGGGCTGGTCCTACAACTGGGGCACCGGCCTGTACGAAGCGACCATCGACGCCTATGTAGATAACGGCGGTACGTGGGAAGTAAATGGAGCGAACAACTGTACTCCCAACATAACTTCCGGCGTGAACGGCACAAGAATCACCATTTCGGCCGATTACGGACAAATGCACGCAGGATCAGCGATATCGATCTACGCAATCCCGCCCGATCCATCGGCCACAGGATACAGTAGAGTTTTATGTCTTTTCACTTCCAACGGGCAGTCCTTTGTGGACATGGACTTTTCAACCCCAAGAGCGAGTGGTAATTCAGCCGCAATCGGATGGAATCCTCTGGTACCGCCGTCGATCACTCTGACCAAAACGGACAGGGACACGGGAGCAGGGGTAGGCGGAGCACACTTCTATGTGTGGACGGATCCCGGACTCACCGTAGGGTATGCCGAAGGGGATACGGATGCAAGCGGCAACCTTGTCCTTGCAAATGTCCCTGACGGGACGTTCTACTGGCGCGAGACAGCTCCGCCGGCAGGATACTCTCTGGATAGCACGCTTCGCTCATTCACTGTCGCAGGCGGCGTGGTGGTCGGAGGGTCACTCAATGTTACAAACGTACAACTACCGGAAGTCCCTCTGACCAAAATTGGAAGCGACACCGGGGCGGGAGTCGCAGGCGCAACGTTTACCGTGTATACCGATGCGGCCTGTACCGTCGTTTTCACATCCGGTGTGACTAACGGATCCGGCACGTTCACCCTAAACGATGTCCCGGATGGGGATTATTACTGGAAAGAAACAGCCAGTCCCGCCAACTATAACTTGAACAGCACCATCCACGCCTTTACGGTAACAAGCGGAGTGGTTTCGGGAACGCTTTCCGAAGTTGACATCCACTATCCGAACGTGACGCTCACGAAGAGCGACAGCGCAACGTCAGTCGGAGTAGCGGGGGCAACTTTTAATGTATACTCCAACCCCGCGCTGACAATCCTGTTTGGAACAGGTACGACCGGAGCCGCAGGAACATTTACACTTTCAAACGTTCCGGATGGAGTCTATTACTGGGTTGAGCAGACGGCACCCGCAGGGTACAATCTGGATCCCACCGTTTACAGCTTTAGTGTTATCGGAGGCGTAGTGTCAGGAACCCTGGGCATGACGGACACAAAAATGCCCAACATCAATCTTCTGAAAACCGGATCCGATACAGGTCTCGGCGTGCCGGGTGCAACCTTTACGGTTTACACAGACGCAGCCTGTACTGTCGTTTACGCAAGCGGCGTCACAAACGCCAGCGGAATTGTGTTCCTCACAAACGTACCCGACGGGAATTACTGGTGGAAAGAAACGGCCAGTCCGGCTACGTACAATCTGAACCCCGCAGTCTTCAGCTTTAGCGTTGTTGCAGGAACGGTTTCCGGAACCACAACGCTCACGGACATCCGTAAACCCAACATCGACCTTACCAAGACGGACGGAACAAGCGGCATTCCCGGCACGGAGTTCACGGTGTATACCGATGCTGCCATGCTGAACATATTTGACTCTGGCGTGACGGGCGCCAACGGAATCATGTCCCTGACCCATGTTCCGGACGGGACGTATTACTGGAGGGAGAGTCAGGCAGCGCCCGGATTCATCCCGGACAGCGCTGTGAGATCCTTTACGGTCACACTGGGAGAAGTCACCGGTACGGTTTCCATGATCGACGTTCCCACGTCGGTCGTGCTTTGGAAAACAGACGCTGCGTCTTCCGCGCCTCTTTCCGGAGCGCACTTCGTTGTGCGGGACAGTGCCAACGCAATCGTTGGCGAGGGAGATACAGATCTCACCGGATCCGTAACCTTCGCCCGTCTCCCGATCGGCACGTACACATTCACGGAGACCGTGGCGCCTGAGAACTTCCTGATAAATACCGTCGTGATGACCTTTACGATCCACAGCGATGGAACCATCTCGGGAGATACGATCATGTCCGACGTGAGGCAGCCCATCCAGCTCATGCTTACCAAGGAAAAAGAGCAGGGGACATGGAACGCCGCAACACAGGTATTTGATTTCCCGATTGTCCCGGCGGAAGGGGTCGTTTTCAGCGTGTACGCGAACGAAGACATTGAGGATCCCATGGGAAATGTCGTCTTTGCAAAAGATGCGCTGGTTACAACCACGGTGACGGGAGCAGACGGCATCGCCAGAACGACAACCGACCTGTACTTCGGCGACTACTATGCTATGGAGACCGGAGCAACCCAAGATCTGATTCTCAGCACAACCCGTTACGATCTCTCGCTAGTACAGCAGGACCAGACTTCTTCAACGGCTGTTTTCAAAATCAACAACGGGGATCCGATCATCAACCGGGAAATTGCCGGGACAATGGAAATCTACAAGCTGGCAGCAGACACACAACTGCCGATGACGGGTGTCGTGTTCGAGGTCTATGACAAGGACGGAACCCTCGTTGACACCGTGACAACCGGATCCGACGGTCACGCGAAAACCAAAGTGCTGCCTTATGGGGCATATACGCTTATCGAGACCAAGACGATCACCGGCTATGCCTTGGCTGACAAACAAACCTTCACGATTTATCTGACACCGCATGACGGAGAGACGATCTCGGAGGCTCAAATGACGGTCGAAGACCAGAAGATGGCGCAGGTGGAAGTATTCAAAGTGACGGCCGACGACACACAGACGCCGATGAACGGTGTCGTGTTTGGGGTATTTGACGCAAAGACGGATCTGCTGATCGCCACGATTACGACCGACAAGGACGGATATGGATCTGCACGCGTGGCTGCCGGATCCTATTATTTGCTGGAAGTAAAGACATGGGACGGATACTTGCTTTCGGCGGAAAAAATGGAAATTTCAGCGGAATGGGCACACGTATATACATATCATTTGACCAATACTTTGACAGAACTGACCGTTAATAAAACGAGTATGAGCGGAGATAAATTAGAAGGCATGCAATTTGCCGTTTCTGAAAAATCAACCGGACGGATTCTTGCACTTGCCTATGATGCACAGCAGGACGCCTATTTGGCAAATGAAGTATTGGGAGTGTCGCGTGAAGATCCATCAGAAGCCGCAGCAACAGCGATAACAGGTGAGGATGGAACCGCAAAAATATTGGGACTCAAAGCAGGAGAATATGAGATTACAGAAGTCGTCGCTCCGACGGGCTATGCAATTGCAGAAACGCCGTCAAGTGTACGTATTGATGAGCGTGAATCCAAAGTACTTGGAGTATCCATCACAATAAAAGACAGTCAAATAACAACCAAAACAGGTGAGACGGATCAACCGTTCATTCTCACGCTGGCCGCGACTGGCTGTTTGCTGCTGGCAATTTCAATTCTCGTTATGATCGGCAGAAAAAGGAACCGCTGAAAGGCATTGCACCGGATTGAAAATAATGAACTTCAGTGGGCTGTGTTACGGCCCCCGTCAAAAAACCCCTTCATATCTTCGGAAGAAAAGTCGGCAGCAAGCGGAAGTGCAATCTGACGGCCTTCGCGGGCAGATAAATACATGGCGAGAACCATTTCGACCGAAGTGTACCCGGATTTCGCATCGGCGATCGGATTGCGGTTTTCATGGATGGCCAAAACAAGATCTTTGTAGATGCCGGCGTGCGGATTAAGGAGCGTCAGCAGGCTTCCGAAGCCTTTTTCACGCAGTTCTTTGCGGAGATAGTAGAAATTGCGCTTGTGTCCGGCTGCATCGCGAATATCGAAAAAGGGTTTGCCCTTGCGAAGACCGACGCGCAGATTGCCTTTCGAGCCGTTGATAAAGAACGAAGCCTCATGGTCAAAAGGAGAAGTCGTGGTCGTTCCCTCGATCTGACAAAGGGCGTGATTGCTGAGTTCGAGTGCGCCGCAGGCGACATCCTCCGCTTCCATATCGCGGAAACGGCGCGCCAGCATGGCGGTGGCAGATACGGCCTCGCCGTTCATAAGCCAGCAGAGGAGATCCAACGCGTGCACGGACTGATTCATCAAAGCACCGCCGTCGCTTTTCCAGGTGCCGCGCCATGCGGCCTGGTCGTAGTATTCCTGATCGTGTCCCCACCGGACGGCAACGGAGCCGTGACTGATGGTGCCGAACACGCCGTCTGCAATTTCTTTCTGCAGTGTCGCGACGAAAGGCAGATACCGGTAAATATGACCCATCGCGATTTTCCGTCCGGTGGATTCGGAAATCTCGTAAAGTTCTCTGGCTTCGGACGCGCACATGGTCATCGGTTTTTCGAGCAGGATGTGGGCGCCGGAAAGAAGAGCTGCTTTGGCAATGCGGTAGTGGAGTCCGGAAGGAACCGTAATCGCAACGACCTGCGGGTGTTCGGTCCGCAGCATTTCTTCGAAATCCGTGTAGACATGCACCCGGTCAAGAAGCTTTTTCGCCTTTTTATCCGAAAAACCTGCGGCAAGCAGAAGATTCGCAGGGGCAGCCGGATTCGAATCCACAATGGCCGTAAGTCTGAGACCGCTGTTTTTCTTGAGAACGGCTTTGATGTGTTTGACCGAAATTCGGCCGCATCCGATCAGTGCATAGGTAAGCGGCGCTGCGGGTGATTTTACTGGCATATGTTTTTCCTCAACTCTCTGTCAACGGGGACGGGGTGTCATAGGTCGCTTCATAATAATCTGCAAATTGGCGGGCGGTGCGTGGAGAACGGAAGTTCTCGCGCATGGCCCACATCAGCGCTTTCTGTGCGACGATTTCGCGGTCGAAAGGCACATTCCGGTCAGAAAGAATGCCGTATACAATTTCGAGGTATACCTGTTGATTGGGGGACGCAAAACGGATGGAAATCCCGAAACGGTCGGACAGGGAGAGCTTCTCATCTTTTGCATCGTTGGCATACATCTCGTTGGTTTCTTTTTCGGCGACGATATGGCGCCGGTTGGATGTGGCGTATATTGCGACGTTTTCCGGGCGTGTTTTGATGCCGCCTTCAAGCAGGGTCTTCAATGTCGTGTAACGTGTATCTTCTTCGGCAAATGAGAGGTCATCCAGAAAAAGGATGAAGGACAGCCGTACGTCGGACAGCTCGGATAGGTAGGCGAGCAGGTCGGCAATCGTGAGAAGGTCGTCTTTGTCTACTTCTATGATGCGGAGACCCTGATCACGATAGGTATTCGCCATCGCTTTGACGGTTGAGGATTTGCCGGTGCCTCTCGCGCCGAAGAGGAGCAGATTGTCGGCCCGTTTGTGGCGGAGCAGGCGCATAGTATTCTCGCGAACCTGTGATATCTCATAAGTGTAAGAAAAAAGCTGATCGAGACGAATCGGATCCGGGTTATCCACGGGCTCAAGTATGTGATTTTTCCAGATAAATGCATGATGGAGAGCGAAGGCACCGAAGCTTTTTTCGCGGTGATAGGTCATCAGGGATTCATATAAAAGCGCGGGTGTGTGTCCTGTTGTATCATGACGCCATTCGGGAAGCGAAATCGAATCTGCGGCAGCAAGAATGCTTGTAAAAATACGGGAGGGAAGCGCTGCGATAACGAGAAGGCGCTCCAGATCACTGAGGACACATTGGCGCATGGAGGGGTCCATGGATGCTTCCGAAATTCCGGCATTTTGGCCGGATGCGATACGGGCAAATGCGTTATCGTCGTTCTGAGCGAGAGAAATCACATATTCACGGAGATCAGGTACAGCACGCAGATTGTTATTAAGAAGATGCTTGTACAAATGCGTATATTGATCGATCCATGCGCATAGAAGCGCGGAACCGGGTTCGATCATCACATATGCTGATGATGCTGGATCTTCGGATTTCTCGACTCCTGCAATATCCGTGAGCAATGCGCGAAGTTCGATCATAAAAGGATCGGATTTGATACGGGAATATACAACCAGACCCGACAGGGCGGATAAGGCAGCATCGATTGTGTTTTGCACGTAACGATCCATAGGTATCATATAGCGTCTCCTGACGGGATAACGCGGTTTTTCCGCGTTCTATGTCCGCGATTATTCTATCATAGCCGCACAGTTTTGTTGAGCCTTTGGTGTACAATGAGAGAAAGACAGCTCGAAAATAATCATCTGGAGGTCATTTTCATGGATATGTTGGAGATCATCCTGGCCAAACGATTCGGTCAGGAATTGAACGCAGAGCAGATTGCGTATTTTATTGACGGAGTGACGGATAAGTCCATTCCGGATTATCAGATATCTTCTTTATTGATGGCGATTGTACTGAACGGAATGACCCGTGCGGAAATGACGGAACTGACCATGCGGATGGCGTATTCCGGCGAGATATGCGATTTGTCCGGCATACAGGGAACAAAGGTCGACAAGCACAGTTCCGGCGGTGTGGGCGACAAATGCACGCTCATCGTTCTTCCAATGGTTGCGGCCTGCGGTGTTCCGGTCGCGAAGCTTTCCGGACGGGGACTTGGCTTTACAGGCGGAACGATTGATAAGCTTGAATCCATTCAGGGTTTCCGGACGGCGATTCCGGTTTCATCTTTTGTAGAGCAGATTAAAAAGGCCGGCATGGTGCTGTCCGGTCAGACGCCCGAACTTGCACCGGCGGACAAGGTTCTGTATGCCCTGCGTGACGTTACCGGCACCGTACAGTCCATTCCGCTGATCGCATCGAGCATCATGAGCAAAAAAATCGCAGGCGGCGCTGACGCCATCGTGCTGGACGTAACCTGCGGTCATGGATCCTTTATGAAGGACGAAGCCTCGGCCCGCGATTTGTCTCAGGCGATGATCCAGATCGGACAGCTGGCAGGGCGGCCGGTGACATGTGTGATTTCTTCGATGGATCAGCCGTTGGGACGTTCTGTCGGGAATACTCTGGAAGTGATGGAAGCCTATGATACTTTGTGCGGTAAAGGCGCGGCCGACGTCGTAGAAGTATGCTGTACTTTAGCGGCGGCTATGCTGATGCGTTCCGATTATGGACATAATATGACTTTCGAGGAGGCATTCTCGACAGCGGAACTTGTTCTGGCAGACGGTCGTGCGAGAGATGCCTTCGAACGTTTTATCCTTGCGCAGGGCGGAACGGTCCAACCGGACGGAAGTCCCGCATATACGGATCTGCCGGTCGCATGTGCGTCGATTTGTGCGCAGGAGGAAGGATATATCAGCGGACTCAATGCTCTTATGATCGGTGAGGCCAGCATGATCCTCGGTGCAGGCCGCAGGACGAAAGATGATATCATCGATAAGGGTTCCGGAATAACACTTGAGAAGAAGATTGGCTCCTTCGTCCGGAAAGGCGATAAAATCGCAGATTTCTATCGGGGCGAGAACGCTGTATTGAGTGAATCATCGATTCAGCAGGCCGTGCAGCTTGTTCAAAAGGCCGTTACTTTTTCGGCAGATGCTGTTCTGGCCGGCAAAGATATTCTGGCCATTCTGGATGAACATTCCTTCGAATAAATCACATCGCGCCGTGTCTTGCATCACCGGTTTCGGATTGCTATAATGATACAAACAAGAACGAATGTTTGACCTCGCTGGTCGCCGGAAGGATTGCGTATGATAATTATTGGCATTGATCCCGGATACGCGATTACGGGTTACGGAGTGATTGAATACACGGCGAATCATTTCCGGACGATGGATTACGGTGTTATTTCGACGAAGGCCGGCGTGCCTTTCGAGCTTCGCCTTCTTACAATTTATCAGCAGCTCGAAGCGCTGATTGCACGATACCAGCCGGACGTTATGGCCGTTGAAGAGCTGTTTTTCTCGAAAAATACGACGACGGCGATCGGAACTGCGCAGGCCCGCGGTGTAATCATTCTCACAGGAGCGAAAGCCGGCATACCGGTGTATGAATATACGCCGATGCAGGTAAAGCTCGCCGTGACAGGCTACGGACGTGCAGATAAGAACCAGGTCGGGCAGATGATCAAGATTTTGCTTCATCTCGACAAAGCACCGAAAGTCGATGACGCGTCGGATGCACTGGCGATTGCCATCTGTCAGGCACACACAGGCTTAATTAACGATAACAAAGCCGTCGGCGGTTACCAGTTCGGTCCGGGCGGCAAGACCTTTTCCTGATCCATCCTGCAATATTTTAGCAATTGATAGGGAGTACAGCGGTTATGTATGCATACGTTAAAGGCATTCTGGTACAGAAGAAAGAAGAATACGTTGTCGTAGAATCATCCGGAATCGGTTATCGGATTTTTTGCCATCCGCCGATGCAGGATCGCTTCGGAAGAACCGGCGAACAGGTATGCGTATTTACATACCTGTATGTTCGGGAGGATACTTTCGCATTATACGGATTTCCTTCGCAGGAAGAGCACGATATGTTTGTCATGCTGCTGCAGGTGACCGGAATCGGCCCCAAAGTGGCGCTTGCTCTGGTTGCACAGGTCGTTCCGAGTCAGTTCGCACTTGCCATTATCACCGGGGACGTGAAGCGTCTTACAATGGTAAAAGGCGTCGGGAAGAAGGGCGCGGAGAGGCTGATCCTGGAGCTCAAGGATAAGCTGAAGGGGTTTGCTTTCGAAGATGCGGACGGGGTTATGATTTCATCGGATACGGATGGGTCGCTGTCATCGGATTCGCTGCTTATGCAGGAAGCCATGAGTGCGATGGTCGTACTGGGATATTCCGCACAGGAAGCACGGAAAACAGTGTCTTCAGTTTATAAAGAAGGCATGACGATTGAAGAGTTAATTCGTTTGTCGCTTCGTGCGGTAGTGTAAGGAGCAGGATATGGATTTTGATGAATTAGGCGAGGATGAACGGATCATCGGCCGTGAACGGCAAATGGAAGATCGTGATGAACGCGGTCTCCGTCCGATTCGATGGAGAGATTATGCCGGTCAGACGAAGGTTAAAGAGAACCTGAAGATCTTTATTGAAGCGGCGGCTACCCGCGGTGAAGCGCTCGACCATGTTCTGCTATACGGCCCTCCCGGGCTTGGCAAGACGACGCTGGCCGGCATTATTGCGGCTGAAATGGGTGTGAATCTTCGAATTACTTCCGGGCCAGCCATTGAAAAGCCAGGCGAGCTTGCGGCTATTCTTACAAATTTGAATGAGCATGATGTGCTTTTCATCGATGAAATTCACCGGCTGAACCGCAGTATTGAAGAAATTCTGTATCCGGCGATGGAAGATTTCTGTCTGGATATAATGATCGGTAAAGGTCCGTCTGCGAGATCTATTCGACTTGATCTGCCCAAATTCACGCTGATTGGAGCGACGACGAGAGCCGGTCTGCTTTCAGCACCGCTTCGTGACCGTTTCGGTATGATTCATCGTCTGGAACTCTACGATACGGAAGATTTAATGGAGATTCTGCGTCGTGACGCGGATATTCTCAACATTGGCATTAATTCGGAAGGCCTTCGTACCATTGCCTCCCGATCGAGGGGCACGCCGCGTATTGCGATACGGCTGCTGAAGAGAATGCGTGATTTTGCTCAGGTCAAAGGTGTCGGTACGATTGATAAATCAGTGTCGGATTTCGGCCTGAATGCACTGGAAATCGATGAAAGAGGCCTTGATGCGACAGACCGCAGAATTTTGACGAATATGGTTGAAATGTTCTGCGGCGGTCCGGTCGGTCTTGAGACCTTGGCTGCTTGTACCGGAGAAGATCCGGTCACAATCGAAGATGTATATGAACCCTTCCTGATGCAGATCGGATATGTTGCCAAGACACCGCGCGGACGTGTACTTACACGTCTCGGCTGGCAGCATCTGGGACTATCCTGTCCGGATGATTATGAGAAGAAAGTCAGAGGTCTCGGGTTCGCATTATCCGGTGATCCAATACAGGACAGTACATTTCCCGTTCAGTTGGATATCGACGCCTGTGCTGTAATCTCCATTCCGGAAGATTCTGAGGAGGCGTAGAAATATGTCAGAAGCTCAATCCGCAAATGGCGGCAAACAAATCCTGCTGCACGTATGCTGCGGTCCGTGTGCGGAATGGCCGGTTGTTTCTCTGAAGGATGAGAATTATGAAATAACGGCGTTTTTTTGTAATCCAAATATCCATCCGGACGTTGAACGCAAGAGAAGACGCGACAATGCCGCCGCGTTGATGGACATCCACGGGATTCCTTTTCTTGTGGATGAAGCCTATATGGAAGACGTCTGGCTTGCAAAAGCATGGGCGAGCGAATATGCTTCCCGATGTGAAATGTGTTACAGCATACGCATGCTGCGAGTCGCGCAGGAAGCGAAGAGTCTCGGCATTCCTTTGTTTACAACATCCCTTCTGGTTAGTCCATATCAAAATCATGATGCGGTGATTGCGGCCGCTCAGCAGGCAGCCAAAGCAACCGGCGTCACTTTTGTGTATCATGATTATCGTCCCGGGTATCGGGAAGGACAGAAAATGGCGCGAGATCACGGGCTGTATCGACAGAAATACTGCGGATGTATTTTGTCTTTGGAGGAATCTGCGTGTCGGGATGCGATTTACAGAAGTTTTCCCGGATCCGAAGGAGATACGAGTACCGTCCTGTAATGATCATATATCACCATGCCGGGCTTTGATTTCGGCGGTTTTTTCACATTTTTTACCGGACAGTAATCCACAGCAATTTTCAGTTCACTGATTTCCTGACCGTCGCGTCTGGCCTGTCTTGGGTCGGACGCTTTGTTTTTTTCGTTCCGGCTTGCGGTACGCGAGAAAAAGGCGGCGGTCTGCGCGGCCAGAAGCACTTCGCTGTCCGCTGCCGGTGATTTCTCGCATCGGAGCACCACTTGGGTCCCGGGCATTTTCTGTACGTGGAACCAGAGATCGTCCGGGGAGGCGGTTTTCATCGTCAGAAGATCGTTCTGGATGTTGTTGCGTCCGCAGAGGATGGTGTTGCCGCCGGGTGTCGGATATTTCCGGAAATTGGATGCCGATGAGGCGGAACCCGATTTACCCTCTTTACCGGAAGAAGTCTTTGAACGTTTGGAAGCGGCCTTTCCTGCCGATCGAAGCGCCCGGCTTGATGAGCCGCCGCTTTTGGATTTACCGGGAAATTTGGCTTGATGTGACAGAGTGTTGTCTTTGTCTGCAGTTCGTATCTGGCCGTTTTCCTGAGTCAGCAGACTGCTGATCTGCATTTCTTCACGCAGAGCCTGCAGATCGTCATTATCAGATGCACTTTCAAGAGCCAGATAAAGTGTCGATAAATATTCGACGGCGCGGTTGTCCTCAAGCAGAAATTCCGATGCGGATTCGAGACGGCTTTTGCATTTTGCATACCGGCGAAAATAACTCTGCGCATTCTGTGAGACGGATTTTGCAGAATCCATATCAATGGTATACAGCGAATCTTCTGCAGATTCGAAATCTATCGCATCATAGGAAGATACGCCGGCCGGGATCTGGTAATGATTTGCCAAAAGAAGCTGACCGGACTTCTGAAGGGAATCCATTTCGCGGCAGGCAAATACGTCTGCCTGATGCACACTCTGTTTGCGAATGGCATGCTGCAGTGAGGCATGGCAGAACTGAAGGAGGCGGCGCTTTTTCTGCTCAAAATCGGATGTCTGATCTTTGAACCGATATACAGAATCCATGGCAGCGGATATCGATGCTGCCGGAAGTGCATGACCGGCATCCTGCAGGTATAATGCGTGAAAGTCTGTTGGCGGCGAACCGGCTTCGAGTGAATAAGTTGTAGGCTGTATACGTCCTTCAGTTATACGGGTAAGAAGCAAGGTCGCCTGCAGGCAAAGCGCATCGATTTCTTTTGGAAGCAGCTGATGAATGCCTTTCCGGCCGTCTACGGAGGCAAGATAACATATTTCCCGGGACAGCAGGGGAGAGAATCCGAGGAGCGACTCCTGCAGAGCCTTTTCAATCGGACGGTGCGCGGATGCCGGAAGGACAGGCAGCTGTTTCCCGGAAATCAGCTGCAATGCTTCCGCCGGAGCGATTTTTCCTTGAACGGGCGGGTATTCATAGGGACGTGCCGGCATGACTTCCCGAACCCGGCTCATCTGCGAATCAACATGCAGCAGACTGTCAAAGATACGATTTTCCGCGTTTACAAGAATGATATTACTGTAGCGGCCCATCATTTCAATGATAAGCCGTTTATCTTTACGGTCACCGAGTTCATCCGTTGCCTGGATGGAGATTTCAATAATACGTTCATACGACGGCGCAGAAATTCCCGTTATGCGGGAACCGGACAGATGCTTTCGCAGAAGCATGCAGAATGAAGGAGGCAGAGCCGGATTATCGCGGGTCGACGAACTGATGTGAATCCGCGGCCCGATCGGGTTTGCGGAAAGAAGCAGT
>Ga0302289_1000673_pt1 | contig 13113 bp, 11 predicted proteins | sample III_Fen_N1_2_FD_194552 | JGI IMG/M metagenome (GOLD analysis project Ga0302289, IMG submission 194552) | Peat permafrost microbial communities from Stordalen Mire near Abisko, Sweden - III_Fen_N1_2 | ecosystem: Environmental > Terrestrial > Soil > Wetlands > Permafrost | place: Sweden: Abisko... | reverse complement strand
AAAGGATGGGGCGGAATACAAAGCGCGCGATGTGCGGTATGTATCCGATGAAACCGGATGTTCCGTTTCCATGGAACTTGCCGGAGCATGGCCCGGCGAAAGCGGCGTAAAGTCGTATATCCGTTGCGTGCGTTTTAACAAGCTTGAGCAATCTGTTGTTATAGAAGACATCTATGACGGGAAATATCCGCCTGTCATGAGCGTCATGACGTCGCTTGAACCCATTGTTTCGGAAAAATGCGTATTGATCGGCTCTCTGGCCCGAATCGGCGTAGATCCTCCGGACGCCTCAATAACAGTCGAGGCAGTGGAATTGACTGACCCGAAATTGATAGCGGCGTGGTCTTCGAGGATATACCGCGTGAAAATTGCCTTTACCGATCGTCTGGTTTTACGGATTAAGTAGTTTTGCAGATTCAGCGACGTGAAAAATAGAGGAGTAATTTATGAGTCTTGCTATCGGTGTAGAAAGTTCGGGTGAGCTATTGATGTCCGTGCCCGCCGATGAAACGTTTTTTGTGCATGAAGAGGAATACCGCGAGGGTGATGTTCTCGTTCTTTCATCCTCGAATGCGCCATGCCATGTCATCCTGCAGTTCGACGAGACGCTGCAACCGAGTCTTGTATATCTGGCCGGGGATGAGTTCCGGTTTTCGGTTCCATTCGCCGAGAAACGAGTATGCTACAGTCCCCGCGCTTTTGCCGGGAAACGCCATTTGTTGACCGCGCGCTACGCTTCATCGGAAGAAATCGGCCTGCGCAGAAACCTCGCGCTTAATCCGCATGACATTCATGGAGATACGACGGCTTATCCGCATGCGAGCGCGAACGTCGAGACAAGGGGCGAGTCGGTTTTTGCGGCGCGCAATGCGATTGATGGCCTTAAGGCAAATACGTTTCACGGGGAATGGCCCTTTACCAGTTGGGGAATAAACCGCGATCCCGCGGCGCGGCTTACGGTTAGTTTCGGCCGTGCGGTCAGCGTGAACCGCGCCGTTTTATATCTCCGCGCCGACTTTCCGCATGACGCATGGTGGTCTTCCGCGACACTGCGGTTTTCGGACGGAAGCTCCCTCATTGTCAGCCTTGAAAAGCACGGCGGTGCCCAGTCCTTTGAGTTTCCCTCCAAAACGATCGATTGGGTGTCTCTGGACACCCTCGTCAAGGCCGACGATCCTTCGCCCTTCCCCGCGCTTACTCAGATCGAAGTGTACGGGACCATGTAGTCTCGACTTTTTTCCCGGAACGGGGTAATTTTGCGTACGGAACATCCAACGTAGTTTCAAGGAATCGTCCAACGTAGTTTCAAGGAGCACATCATGCAAAGAAAAGTATTCACCGCCGCAGGCGCGGTTTCGGTCGGTCCATATTCTCACGCGGTTGAAGCCGGCGGATTCGTATATCTTTCGGGCCAAACGCCGATGGATTCATCCACGAAGAAATTGGCCGATGGCGGCATCACGGGTCAGACGAAGCAATGCTTCGTAAACCTAGGGAATGTGCTTGATGCCGCGGGCTTGAATATGGACAATGTCGTCAAAGTTACGGTCTTCCTCACCGATATGGCAAACTTTCCTGCGATGAATGACGTGTATAAAGAGCAATTCACGGCGCCCTATCCCGCGCGAAGCACGGTTGGCGTGAAAGAGTTGCCTTTGGGCGCATTGGTCGAAATAGAAATGACAGCGAGCCGAAATTAGGGATTCAACGGCCTGAAATCTGATATACTGGTTTTATGAGCAGGAATAAAGCAATACTCCGCACGCCGATCGTCGGTTTTCTTTCTGCGAGCCTTGATGAGCCATATCAATATTCTGTGTGGTGCGGGGCTCAGGAAGAAGCCAGACGCTTCGGGGTTCCCCTTGTATTTTTCGGCGGAAAGCGCGTCGGAAGCCCCGTCGGCCATGAAGCCCTGGATAATATCGCGTTCGACCTCGCGAAACAGAGCAGCCTTTCCGGGCTGATTATTATGGCGAACGCCATAGGCACCTATCTCACGCGAAACGAGCTATCGGACTTTCTTAACGATTTAAGCTCTCCTCCCGTCGTATCGGTCGGAGTGGCTTTCAGCGGCATTCCCAGCGTGCGCGTCCGGAGTTCGGGAGGCATGAGGATTATCGTTGAGCATTTGGCGGTCGTTCATAGTCGCCGCCGGTTTCTTTTTCTCGCGGGTCCGGTTGGCCACGCAGAGTCCGAGGCCCGGGAAAAAGAATTTCTTCAAAGTATCGCAAAAATCTCACCATCCCTTCCTGTACCCGTCATCATTACCGCCAATTTTGCGGCGGATGAGGCGAAGACTGCAGTCGAACATTTTTTGGCATCTGGAGGAAAGACTGACGCCGTCGTCGCGGCCAATGATCTGATGGCTTTTGGCGCCCTTCAGGCCCTGTTCGAAGCCGGTTACGACGTTCCTCGGGATGTGTCCGTTACGGGTTTTGACGATATCGAAAATTGCCGTTACAGCATTCCTCCTTTGACGACTATCAGGCAGCCAACCCATGAATTGGGCTGTGAGGCGTTTCAGCGCATCGCGCAGGCTATCGCTCTTGACGAGAAATCATCATTGCTTTCACTCTCCGCAAGCCAGCCTGAAATTTCTTTCGTGATCCGCGATTCCTGCGGTTGCCAAAAACCGGCAGTTCGGGAAAACTCCTCTGCCTCCGCCGGGGATGACACTGAAATTTTAGCCGAACTTTCCAGAGCCGTGAACAGGGAACTTGCCTTTGCCCGGAATCCCGCTTTGCTTCCATTTCCCCTAGGTCTTGACCGTTCGTCGAGAGAACGGGCGGCTTTGATCGTGTCAGAGGGAGAAATTCGGTATCAGTCGAATTTGCGCGCCGCGGCCGACCGGCGTATCGGCATTCTTCGCGATCTCAATTCGTCCCTTGTTTCGTCTTTCGACATCACCGATATTTTGCGGGTTTTGGCCAGGGGAACCCGCGATCTGGGGATTAAGGCGTGCTGGCTTGCACTTTTCGACTCATCGGAGGGAACTCCCGTGTGGGCCAGACTTCTTCTGGCCGCGACGGATGAGCAAGTGCGCATTCTCGCGCCTTATGGCCTCCGGTTTCGCACGATAGATTTGCTTCCCGGGGGCTTGCCCGAGCCTTGGGGTTCGTACATTTGCGAACCGCTTTGTTTCGGCGTGGAACGCCTGGGCTATATAATCTTTACCGGTGATCCCGTCGAACGGAGCGTTTTTGAAACGCTTCGGGATCAGGTGTCCGGCGCGATAAAAAGCGCCCAATTGATGACGGCCGAGCGTAACCGGGAGAAGCAATTGGCGCTTGAGGTTCGTACCCGGACGCTTGAACTCTCGGCTGCGAACGCGCGGCTGGTCGAGGAGATTGACGGCCGGCGTACTCTCGAGAAAGAATTGCTTAAAATTTCAAACGATATTATGGGGAGCATCGGGCGCGATATCCACGATCATCTGTGTCAGGATATTGCCGGTATCGGTTTGCGGGCGGCATTGCTTGAAGGGGTACTCAAGCGATCATCGGATCTTTCCGTCAGGGCCACCGCTCTTGACGCTCAGGAGATCGTGCATTCTGCGGGCAAGGCCGCGGAATTGGCCAAGAGTATCGCGCGCGGACTGTATCCCGCCGAACTGGAAGCCAAAGGGATAGTCGATGCGGTTTTGAATTTGGTCGTTTCCGCGAGAAAGCGATGTCCCGCCGCTATCGAATTTGAGGTTACAAACGGTTTTGAGCTGTATGATTCTGAAAAAGCCCTGCAGCTTTACCGGATTATTCAGGAAGCACTGGGAAACGCCGTCTCGCACTCGAAGGCAAAAAATATCGGCGTGGGCTTGTATATGGATCTTGAATCAGTCGCGATTGAAGTGCGCGATGACGGCATAGGTCTGGGGGACAGCGTTGCAAATGGATCCGGCATGGGCTTGCGGATCATGAAATATCGCGCAAGCGTTATCGGCGGGGAATTGCGCATACGCTCGCATAATGAGGGAACTGCCATATCATGCAGGATTGCGAAAACGCCGCGGAAAAAAGCAACATAAGGAGGAATGAATGTCGATAAATGGCACGTTTATAGTGGTTGACGATCATCCTGTATACCGCCACGGGGTTGCGGCTCTCGTAATGCAGGAATTGCGTCTTGAGTCGGTCGGCGAGGCCGGAACCATAGGAGAGGCGACTGAATTGCTGATCAAGGGAAAACCGGATCTCGCGATAGTTGACATATCCCTTCAAGGACAAAACGGACTGGAGCTGGTTCGAATTATAAAAAGCGACTATCCAAAAACCGCCGTACTGGTCGTTTCGATGCACGACGAAAGCCTTTACGGCGAACGCGCGCTGAAAGCGGGCGCCCGGGGCTATATTATGAAACATAGCGATCCTGCCCGCCTTCTCGATGCCGTGAAGGGAGTGATCGAAGGCCGGATTGTCGTGAGCGACGAGCTGCGAGACCGGATGATGGGAGCGATAATCGGCGGCGGGCAACCAGGAGATGCGGTTTCAAATCTTTCGGATCGCGAACTCGAGGTGTTTCGCCTGATAGGAAAAGGCTTTGGAGCCGCCGAAATCGCCGCGGCTTTGCGAATTTCCGTCAAGACGGTCAATGCCTATCGCGAGCATATCAAGGACAAGATACATATCGAAACGGCCGCCGATCTGCGGAAGTATGCAGTTGAATGGATGTCCACGAATCCCCAATAATGGATGAGCCTAGGACAAAAGGCCTATATTTAAAAGAGTAACGATACCGATTGTGGTTATCGTTTTTGTGATTTATTTTTAAACTTTGTGGAGGATAAAATGACGATGCGCATCAAAAACAATAATTACTATTCGCTTCATGGTATCTGGGGCGCATATGCATCCTTGGCCCTCGGCCGGATAGGGAAAGGCGCGGGTATGGTTGTGGGCAATGTCCAACCTCCTCAGCGCGGTTTGTTCGCCGGTTATTGCCAGGGTTCTGGAACGCCAAAAATGTTGCCGTTTTCGCCGGGAATCAATGTTGGCCTCGGTGAGGATTCCTATCATACGGAAGATACCCCCGCAAAACCTAAAACCAAAGAAGCCAATTGTTCATGGTTTGGCAGCAATGAAATTGAAAGATACCTGTCCTTTAGCGGAGAGGAATGGAGAGCCGGCTGCCTTGCTTTCAGGGTAATATCCTTTTTCGGCGAAGTTCCCGATCCCGCGCATGCGGTTCATTCGGCGCTCAGATCGCGCATGCGTCCGTCAATTCTCCTTCAAATTACTTTCGATAATACCGCCGGAAAAGAGCCGATGACGGGTATTTTTGGACTTCAGGGCATCAAGCGCCCGCTATCCGATTCCTCAAACGGAACGCTTACCGGTTTTGCAAACGGTAACGAGTGGGGATTCGCCTCATTGAGCGAGTCTGGTTCCGACGAAGTGATGGACTGGTCTGTGCTTAATACCGCGTTTGGTCCCGATCAGCCGATACGCCGCCTTGCCGCCGAGGGAGCCCTTCGATGGAAGATAGCAAGCGGCGAAAAGCGAACCTGTCTTGTCGCTCTTGGCGCATATCGCGACGGTATCGTTACTTCGGGCTTGCGGGCTCATTCGTACTATACGATTCTCTACAAGGATCTGGAAGAAGTGCTGGAATCCGCACTCCGCGAAGCCGAGGATTCCCTGAAGCGCGCCGCGGCTCTCGACGCTGCTCTCGACGCTGCTCCTCTTTCCGATGACCGCAAATTCTTTATCGCACATTCCGCCCACAGCTATAACGCAAGCACGGAACTGCTTCTTTCCGAAGACGGTAAGCCTCTTTTCGTGGTAAACGAGGGCGAGTATCGCATGATGAATACCCTCGATCTCACCGTCGATCAGGCCTTTTGGGAATTAAAATGGACTCCCTGGACGGTGAAAAACGAACTGGACTTTTTCCTCGCGCGTTCATCCTACAAGGATGCCAACGGTCTGGCCTTTGCCCATGATCAGGGCATTGCTGATTGCTTTACACCGGCGGGGATGTCTTCCTACGAACTTCCCCGCCTGACCGACTGCTTCAGTTACATGAGTTATGAAGAAACCCTCAATTGGGTTCTTACCGCCTGTCTCTATGCGTATAACACAAACGACGAAGCGTGGATTGCCAGCAGAACCGATACGATTACGGCGTGTCTCTCTTCTTTGCTCGCCCGCGACAAAAACGGCGACGGTATAATGGATGTCGATTCTGACAGGTGCGCAGGCGGTTCGGAGATCACGACATACGATTCTCTCGACGTAAGCCTTGGTCAGGCGCGAAACAATCTGTATCTTGCCGTCAAGGCATGGTCGGCGTTTGTCTGCCTCGAAGCGCTGTTTGTGCGAATTGAGGGCGCGAGCTCATCCAGAGCCGTGTTGGCAAAAAAAGCCGCTCAACTCGCATCGACCACGATTTCTTCCCGCGTGATCCCCGGAGAAGACTTTATTCCCGCGGTTTTCGAGTCCGATAACCGGTCAAAGATTATTCCCGCCGTCGAGGGACTGGTCTATCCGCTTTTTTGCGGCGCAGCCGACGCTGTTTCCGAAAAAGGCCCGTATGCGTCTTTTATTTCCGTGCTCAAACGGCATCTCGATGTCGTTCTCGCCCCCGGCGTCTGCCTCGACAAGATATCCGGCGGATGGAAGCTTTCCTCGACGAGCAAGAACACCTGGCTCAGCAAGATTTTCATCAATCAGTTCGTCGCGGAAAGCATTCTCGGCCTGAAGGGCGAGAGGACGGAACGGGATGCCGTGCATGCCTCATGGCAGCGCGAAGGCAGCGCCGATTGGGCAATAACCGATCAGGTTGATTCTTCCGATGGTCACGACTTGGGTTCCCGACTGTACCCGCGCCTTGTTTCTTCTATTTTATGGCTTTATCCTCCAAAGCCGGCTAAATAAACAAAAACAGCTGCCCCGGGAAATATCGCTCAGGCGAAAGATTCCGGGGCAGTCCTGTCAACTTTACATTTTCTGCAATTTTGTTATAATCACTCTATGATGACACTCTTGGCGCCCTGCGCGATCGGGGCCGAAAAAGTTCTGGCTAATGAACTGAAACAGCTCGGTTTTATCCCTGAAAACAGTACTACTGGCCGTTCGCTCGTCGGTCGGGTTCTTTTCTCGCCTTCGGCCGAAGAGGCTGCGCTTGGCGATATCGGGCTTCTCGCCGCCGCCTACCGCGCGAATCTTTGCCTCAGGACCGCCGATCGCGTCTACCTTCGCCTTGCCGCCTTTCCCTGCAAAGACTTCGACGTTCTTTTCGAGGGCGTAAAGGCAATTCGCTGGCAGGACTGGTTCCGCAAGGACGTACGCGTCGTCGTCGACAAAGTCCGCACCCACGCAAGCAAACTTTCTTCCGAACACTCTATACAGGGCGTCACCCATAAAGCGATATACGAAACTCTCGGAGCGGCATGGCGCATGAGCGTACTGCCCGAAACCGGAACCGAAGTGACGGTCCGCGTGTATATCGATCACGACGAAGCAAGCATTCTCCTCGATCTTTCCGGTATGCCCTTGCATCGCCGGGGATACCGTACGGCCGGAGGCGAAGCCCCTATCCGCGAGACGCTCGCGGCCGTGCTTCTCCAACTCGTTAACTGGCGGCGAAAAACCCCTCTCCATGACGCCTTTTGCGGCTCGGGAACCATTCCGATCGAGGCCGTACTTTACGCACATAATATCGCGCCGGGGTTTGGCCGCGAATTCGCTCTTAAAGAGCTCGTTCCCTTCATCGGAGAGAGCGCTCACGAATTGATGGAAAAAGAGAGGAACAAGGCCGCGCTCGCCATTAGAACCGATTGCCTCGTTCGCGTGACCGGTAGCGACATCGACGAAAGCATTCTCGTCTCCGCACGAGCGAACGCCGAACGCGCCTGCGTAATGGCGGGCCGTGCCCTTCAAAGCGCGGGAAGCGACGCCCGAATCCCCCGGCCTGACTTTACCCGCGCTTCATTTGACGAACTGGCCGCGCCCTATGACGAAGGGCTTCTTCTTTCAAATCCACCCTACGGCGAACGGCTCGGCGACAGCGAGTCCGCACGCGCTCTCTATTCATCGATGCACCGCATGTTTGACGATTTCAAGGGCTGGGATCTCGGATTTATCACGAGTCATCAGCAATTCGAGTCCGGCATCGGCCGAACTGCGTCAAAACGAAAAAAATTGAAAAGCGGAAATCTTGATACTTGTTTTTATATGTTTGATAAGGGGAGATAAACTGTATGGCAATCGTCGTCGAGCATGAAAAGCGCCGTTTTGAAATTCTCGAAAAAGCCCTTGATATCTTTATTGAAGAAGGTTACGAGGACGCGACATTCCAGAAAATCGCCGACCGCTGCGGCATTACCCGGACTACGCTGTATTTGTATTTCAAGAACAAGAGGGAGATCTTCGTCTGGAGCATCAAGCAGCTTACGGATATCATTGAAAAGGATCTCCGCGTCACTATGTCTCTCGCAGAATTCACTCATGCACAGCGGCTTGAAACCGTTATGTTGACGATTATCGATCGGTGCGTTGAAAACCGCAGGCTCTTCAACGTCGTGCTGACGTATCTGCTTCAGGCCCAAAAAAGCGGCAAGGATCCCGATTCCCGGGTCAAACGCAGGACAATCCGCCTCAGGCACCTTATGTCCCAAATGTTTATTGCCGGTATTGATGCGGGTGAATTTCGCGCAATCAACGTAAAGGATGCAAATGAGCTCTTTTATGGTCTCGTGGAATCGGCAATTTTCCGTATAGCGATCCTTGATCATCCTAAAGCCGATGACGTCAAGGATGCGATACTCCTGGCAGTCAAAGGAATTTCCAGTTCGACATAAGTATTGACTTTTGTCATAAAAACGGTAAAATGCGGGTATAGGGGACCTTGAAAAACTCGGTTAGTTTTTCAAGGTCCCCTAGAGTTACAAAAAAAGTCTATTTGGAATAACGACTTATTTTTGTAACTCCTTATAAATCTATGGAAAACCTCAAAAAACTGAAGTTTTTCGAGGTTCCCAATAACTGAAGTGATGACGTAATGACGCATCGTGTCAAAATGGAGGTATTGCAGTGCCAGTTTATCTTTTTCCCGGTCAGGGCGCACAGTTCACCGGAATGGGAATTGATCTCGATATAGCGGATTCCGATGGTTCTACCGGCGTTCGCTCTCTTTTCGACCTTGCTTCGGGTCTTTTCGGGTCCGATATCCGCCAACTTTTAAATTCCGACGCTGAAGTTCTGAAAAGAACCGATATGAGCCAGGTTGCGATAACCGTCGCGTCCCTTGCCGCCGTTCGCGCACTCAGCTATCGCGGGATCAAGCCAAGCGCATGCGCCGGCTTCAGTCTCGGCGAATATTCCGCCTTGGCCGTTTCCGGTGTCATCTCCGAAGCCGATGCCATCCGCCTTACCATCGAACGCGGTCGCATCATGCAAAAAGTTGCCGAAAGCATCAATTCTGCCACGGCTGCTACCTCTTCCGCCGGGCATGCTAACACGCTTGCAGATGCGCCAGCATCTGCCTCGGAAGCCTCATCTACCGCGGGGATGAGCGCCGTTCTTGGTCTTTCCTCCGTTGCCGTCGATCAGGTAATCATGACAGGTCTTGCGAATGGAACCTTCAAGGCAAACAGTATTTTCGCGGCAAACTATAATAGTCCTCTTCAGACGGTCATTTCCGGAACCGAAGAATCTCTGGTCGCCGCCGAGGTTGCCTTTAAGGCCGCGGGCGCACGCCGGGCTATCAGGCTGAAAGTCGCAGGGCCCTTCCATTCCCCATTGATGATCAAGGCCGGAGAAGAATTTGCGAAGGTGCTTGAAAGCGTAACCTTCGCCGATCCTGCCATTCCGCTTTTCTCTAACGTAACCGGCAAGCGGATCACCTCGGGCGCCGAGGCGAAAAAATGTGCCGTAGCCCATATTTCAAGTCCCGTTCGCTGGACCGAAGAAGAAGAGGCGATTGCGGCATTGATGGCAAGCATTTCCGAAACGGAGCTTGTCGAAGTTGGTCCCGGCAAAGTCCTGAGCGGTCTGTGGGCTGACTCGAAACAAGCCGGGAGCTGTAAACCGTATACCGAAATTTTGAACCCGTAACATAGAGGAGACAGGATATGCTGCTACAGGGAAAGACTGCGCTTGTAACGGGTGCCAGCCGCGGGATCGGCAAGGAAATCGCCCGCCGCTTTATCGAGGAAGGGGCTACCGTCTGGGGGCTCGCGACCAAACCGTCCGAAACTTCAAAGGAACTTGCAACTTTAGCGTCGGAAAAGGGGACTGTTTATCATGAGCTCATAGCCGATATCGGAAACCCCGCATCGGTTCAGCCGGTTATTACTGAGGCCGTGAAAGCGTCCGGCGGTTTTTCGATTCTCGTAAACAATGCGGGAATCACGAAGGACGGGCTTTCTTTCCGGATGAAGCTCGAGGATTGGGAATCGGTTTTGCGCATCAATCTGACCGGTACGTTTCTCGTTACGCAAATCGTGTCCTCGGACATGATCCGCAAGCGCGCCGGCTCGATCATCAACCTTTCGAGCATTGTCGGCTTGCACGGACAGGGAGGACAGGTGAACTATGCGGCGACAAAAGCTGGGCTTATCGGCTACACGAAAAGCCTTGCGAAGGAAACCGGGGGACGAGGCGTTCGCGTGAACGCGATCGCGCCCGGATTTATATTGACCGAAATGACCGACGTAATTTCCGAGGATGCGAAGAAAGCCTGGCATGAAACCATCCCGATGAAGCGCGCCGGTACGGCGAAAGAGGTTGCGGACACTGCGGTGTTTCTCGCATCGGATTTATCAGAATATATCACCGCTCAAGTAATCGGTGTTGATGGAGGAATGGGAGCATGAAAAGACGCGTAGTAGTAACCGGGCTCGGAGCCGTAACGCCGCTCGGAAACACAGTTGACGAAACATGGGCAGGTATCCGCGAGGGTAAGAGCGGAATCGCTCCTATCACCCTTTTTGACACGACGGACTTCAAGGTCAAGATCGCGGCCGAGGTAAAAAACTTCAAGACCGCTCCCTGGGTTGAGCGGAAGGAAGCGCGAAAGATGGCGCGCTTTTGCCAGTTCGTGACGGTTGCGGCCGCTCAGGCGATAGCGGACGCGGGGTATTCCAGGGAAACGCTTGTGGGCGTAAAAGCCGGCATCATGATCGGTAACGGAATCGGCGGCTTCGAGGTTATCGAAGCGTCGATGAAAAAATATTTTGAATCGGGCAACGATCGCATTCCCCCACTTTCTATCCCGATGCTTATCTCTAACGAAGGCGCCGGAAACATCAGCATGCTGTTCGGCATCAACGGCATTTCCTGGACGATCGCGACCGCGTGCGCTTCAAGTACCGACTCTCTCGGCGCAGCGCTCGATCTCGTGAGATCGGGCCGTGTTGACCTGTGCGTCGCAGGCGGAGCGGAAGCATCTATTACGGGATTCGGCATCGGTAGCTTCAACGTGCTGCAGACGCTCGTGACTTCCTATAACGACGCGCCTCAAAAAGCGAGCCGCCCGTTCGACAAGGACCGCGACGGCTTTATCATGGGCGAGGGCGCAGGCATTTTAATTCTTGAGGATCTCGAGCATGCCTTGGCGCGAGGCGCGAAAATATACGCGGAGTTCGCCGGTTACGGCGGATCGAGCGACGCCTATCATATCACCAGCCCCAATCCCGACGGCTCGGGCGGAGCTCTTGCCATCACCCGCGCTCTCGAGGACGCAGAAATAAAACCCGAAGAAGTGCAATACTACAACGCTCACGGAACCTCGACTCCGGTCAACGATCCCGCCGAAACGCTGATGATTAAAAAAGCGTTCGGCGACCATGCGTACAAAATGAAAGTCTCGAGCACCAAGAGCATGACCGGCCATTGCGTCGGAGCAGCGGGAGCGATCGAGGCGATCTTCTGCGTGAAGGCGATCAACGACGGCTTTTATCCCGCGACTATCAACCTCGATAACCCCGACCTCGAGCACGGCTGCGATCTCGACTACGTGCCGAACGTCGGCGTCAAGGGAGATATCGACTGCGCCGCTTCCGGGTCTCTCGGCTTCGGCGGACATAACGGTGTCGTCGTCATGAGGAAGTACAAGAAATGAACGCTGACAATAAAGTCGCCGATCTCTCATCAGCGGAAGTCCGTGCCTCAGAACGCGCAGGAATCGAAAAACTTCTTCCGCATCGAGATCCTTTTTTATTCGTCGACACCATAGACGAATCGAACGAAGAGGGAATCGTCGCGCGCCATGTGTTTACCGAAAGCGAATTCTTTTTCAAGGGACACTTTCCCGAATATCCCGTCGTTCCCGGCGTTATTCTCGTTGAGACTATGGCACAGGCAGGAGGCGCGGGACTCATAAAACGCGGCGTCCTCGGCGGAGACTCACTGTTCTTTTTTGCCTCTCTCGATAAAGTTAAATTTCGTAATCAGGTTCGTCCCGGCGACGAAGTGAATATCGTGATTAAAAATCTCAGGGTTTCCGCTCATATGATCAAGCAGTCCGGCGTCGCGTACGTCGGCGACAAGATAACGACCGAGGCTGAATGGATGTGTCTCGTCGGAAGCAAGGGAGATACGGCAAAATGATAGTGAAACCAATGATTCGCAGTAACATCTGCATCAATGCGCATCCTGCCGGATGCGCCAAAGAAGTCGAGAACGAAATAGCGTATGTGCAGAAAAAAACCGCGGCGCGCAAAGCGAAGGGCGAGAACGCAGGCGCGGGCGCGAAGTCGGCCCCGAAAGCGGTTCTGGTTCTCGGTTGCTCCACGGGATACGGACTTGCGAGCCGGATAGAGGCGAGCTTCGCCTATGGCGCCGCGACTATCGGCGTTTCCTTCGAGAAGGAAGCGAGCGAGACCAAGAGCGGGACTCCCGGCTGGTACAACAACATGGCGTTCGAGAGAGCTTCCAAAAAAGCCGGCATCCCCTGCGCGACGCTTAACGGCGACGCCTTTTCCGATCCGATACGCGCGGAAGTTATCGGCCTCGCGAAAAAAATGAATCTGAAATTTGACCTCGTCGTATACAGCCTGGCGAGCCCCGTGCGCACGGATCCTGATACCGGTGTTTTATATAAATCAGTGCTGAAGCCGTTCGGCAAGCCGTACACCGGACAAACAGTCGACCCGATGACTGGAGTACTGTCCACGAT
>Ga0302289_1000672_pt1 | contig 13125 bp, 10 predicted proteins | sample III_Fen_N1_2_FD_194552 | JGI IMG/M metagenome (GOLD analysis project Ga0302289, IMG submission 194552) | Peat permafrost microbial communities from Stordalen Mire near Abisko, Sweden - III_Fen_N1_2 | ecosystem: Environmental > Terrestrial > Soil > Wetlands > Permafrost | place: Sweden: Abisko... | reverse complement strand
TTTTTGCTGGGAAAGGCGCACGGGGAATGGGATGAGACTTATGAGCCATTTGAAGGAAATGGTTGGAGCATGACGGCGGACGGCGTGATGACGATCGAGAGCAATGAAGGGTGGATCGATTGCCTAAAGTATGGTATTCAAGAGAAAGTCAATGAGCTGGTGATTGGGAAAGATGTAACAAACTTTCGAATGTATGATCTTCCTCGTGAGTTGCCAACACCTGATTTTTTCAGCAAAGAAGATATATTAGGGTACGATGCGAGTGGGCGACCACACTACGACTATCCGATTTCGATCAATCTTCTGCCATTGAAGATTTCAGTTGAAGAGGGGAATACTATCTTTCGTGTGATCGATGGGCTCTTGATCAATATGGAAACACATGAACTCGTACTGGCGGAATTAGGGGTTTACGATGTTGTAATACCCGAAGGAGTAAAATCAATCACATGTAAAGCGTTCGAAAGCAGGAGGGTTCATACCGTTCAGTTTCCTTCTACTATTACGACGATCGGAGAGAGCGCATTTTTATCTTGCCAAAATCTCAAAGGTATTTCCCTGCCGGATACCATCAAAGAAATCGGAGTCAGTGCATTTGACAATTGCAACAATCTTTCTGATGTAAAATTACCCGCAGATATGACCACGATTGCAATAGGTGCTTTTGATTCTTGCGCAATACAATATATCGAGATCCCTTCAAGTGTTCGTGTGATTGGAAATGCAGCATTCGCCCGCTGCAAACGATTGCAACAAGTCGTTATTCGTGGAAGAGTGACTGAAATTGGGATACATGCATTCTATGGATGCAACGCGCTTAGCCTTATCCAGCTTCCGGAAGGACTTGAATTCATTGGAAAGGGATCTTTTGAGCGTTGCGAGAACTTGCGAACGATGATTTTACCCGATTCGCTTCAGCAAATTGGGCCGGATGCATTCAAAGGTTGTTCGCTGTCGTTGCTGAGCATTCCTGAAAGCTTGGTGATTCCGGTATATGATGACTTAAAAAATGAATATATAGTAAATCCTTATGCAAAAACGGAAAAGAGCTTTGACCTTTCCTCCGCCGACACCGTGATCCTCTCCGGCAGCGACTACGACTTTGGTTACCCTGCGATCTCGAACGCCAAGAACGTCTACTTCCTTGGCAAACCGCCGGAAGACGTCGGTCAAATACTCGACGAAGACTCGGTGGGAAAAATCTACTGCTCGGACGAATTCGAGTTCGAGTGGACACGCTCGACCATCGCAAGCTGGGTGCGGCAAAAACTCACGATCTTACCCGCCGCAGAAATCAAGGCTTTCGCAGAGGAAGCAGTCAATACCACGCCCGTGCCGACGAATACTCCAACTCCAAAGCCATCGCAGTCACCAACGCCAACACCCTGGCCAACGCCGATGCCGCGGCCAACCGTTTCACCTGCGGCTAACGCAGAGCCGGAACAAAAGCCAATCGATCCGATTTTATTTGTGTTTGCGGGCGTGATTGCGCTGGTGTTCGCGGGGATCGTTGCGCTGGCGTTGCAGAAGCATAAAGCGGGCAAAAAAGGATATAGGTCGAAGAACGCGAGAGAAAAGTGACGAATCAAACGCTATATTTGCTGTTCTCCGTTTGATCAAGCAGGAATATCTGCTATTGTAACGAATCAATACAACGAATCAATCCTCGATGTGCCGCCGTTGTGATAGCATCTGTTTTCGCTTCGGCGGTTTTATTGCAAGCAAATCATCGAAATCATATCGGTTGGGGGAATATTTAGATGGGTTACGCAATCGAAACCGAAAAACTGACCAAATACTACGGCAAAGCGCGCGGCATTGTGGACGTGGACCTCACGGTGGAGGAAGGCGAAATCTTCGGCTTTATCGGCCCAAACGGCGCGGGAAAATCCACCACCATCCGCACGTTGCTGGGGCTCATCAAAAAATCCGGCGGCTCGGCGGCCATCTTTGGCATGGACTGCGAAAAGGATAAAGTCAAGATTCTCTCCGAAGTCGGTTATCTGCCGGGCGAAGTGTTTTATTACGACAATATGCGCGCAATCGATCTGCTGCGCTATTCAGCCAGTTTTTACAAGAAGGATTGCACAAAGCGCATCAAAGAACTTGCGGACGCGCTCTCACTCGATCTCAACAAAAAAATCGAGGATATGAGCCTCGGCAATAAGAAGAAGGTCGGCATTGTGCAGGGGCTACTGCATGCGCCGCGTCTGATTATCCTCGACGAGCCGACCAGCGGGCTCGACCCGCTCATGCAGCGGACATTTTTTGATCTCATTCAGCGCGAAAACGAGCGCGGGGCAACCGTGCTTTTCTCCTCGCATATTCTGGGCGAGGTGCAGCGCATCTGCGATCGTGTCGCGATCATCAAGGAAGGGCGCATTGTAGACCTGCGGAGCATCGACGACCTGCGCAAAAATTCCTATAAGAAAGTCAGCTTTACGACCGAGCAACCCGTAGCAAGCTTTTCGCTTGCGGGAGCCAGACAGATTGCGCAGGACGGATTGCAGACGAGTTTTCTCTATAATGGGGATATCAACGCGCTGCTGCAAAAACTCTCGAGCCTTTCGCTTGTCAATGCGGACGTGAGCGAACCGGAGCTGGAAGAGATCTTCCTCCATTATTATGAGGAGGAGGCGGCGGCAAAATGAACGTCTTCCGATTTGAACTGCGCCGCGCGTGGGTGAACGCCGCGGTGTGGACGCTCGTGCTGACGGGGTTGCTCGTAGGATTGATTGCCGGGGCTCTGCCAGCTTTTCTGGAAAGCCGCGTGGCGGTCGAAAACATGCTGGCAAGCTTTCCGCCCGCGTTTGCAGCGGCGTTTGGATTGCAGCTGGACAATCTCTTCAGCTTTGGCGGATTCTACGCATTTGGTTTTCTCTACTACTCGCTCTTTGGCGCGATTATGGCATCCGCAATCGGGTTGGATCTGTTTTCACGGGAAAAGCGCGAGAAATGCATGGATTTTCTAATGACCAAGCCGTGCACAAGAAGCCGCTTATTTTTAGAAAAGCTGCTGGCTTCGTTGGCGCTGCTGCTTGCTTCGAATGCGGTGTTCATGACCGCATCTATGCTGCTTTACCGCGCGTATGCGCCAGATCCGCTTTTGCCGGGTCGCGCCTTGCTCGCGGCGTCGTCTCTGCTGCTCACGGAGCTTGTGTTTTTCGCAATCGCGGCGTTTGCAGCGGTGTTTGCAAAAAAGATTCGCTCGGTCTCCGGTACGGCAACGGCGATTGGCTTTGCGGGATTTTTACTCAGTGCGCTCTATAGCCTGCTGGGAGAAGAAAAGCTGCGCTACATCACACCGTTTAAGTATTATGATGCGTCGAAGGCATTTTTCGATGGCGTATTCGAGGCAAAGTATGCGCTTGTCGGCGCGGTGCTCACACTAGCGCTCATGATCGCGGCGTATGCGCGCTATACGCGCGCGGATATTCCGGCGCTGTAGAGAGGGGGTAAGGATATGAATCTCTTTCGCAAAGAGCTAAAATCAGGGTTAAAGCCCTTTCTGTTCTGGTCGCTGGGATTGTTTATGTTTGTGTTCGCGGGGATTGTGAAGTCCAGCGCGGCAATGGCAGACGGACAGTTTATGACGGATTTGATCAGTAAATTTCCGCGCATCGTCGTCGCCGTCATGGGCATGGCAAACGTGGATATTTCGCAGTTTGGCGGGTTTTACGCGGTGTTGATGCAGTATATCTTCGTGTTGACGGCTGTGTATGCCGCGCACCTCGGCAGCGGCGCGGTCTCGCGCGAAAGCATCGATAAAACCTATGAGTTTCTCTTCACCAAGCCGCGCTCCCGCTCATTTATCCTCGCGCAAAAGCTGCTTGCAGCTATGGTGTTCTTAACGCTTTATGCGTGCTTCAACCTGCTCTTTTCCACGCTTGCGGTCAAGCAACTGGCACTCACGGGAGATTATACGGCGCTATTTTTGCGATTCTCGATTGCAACTTGGTTGATCGGGCTCGTGTTCTTCTCACTCGCGGCTGCGTTTGCGGCGAGCTTTCGCGCCTCGGAACGAGGTGCACGGGCGGGCAACCTTGCGGTGCTTGGCGCATACGCGCTCGCGGTGGTGTACGATCTCGTTGAGAAACCGGGCGTGCTTCGGCTCTTGACGCCGTTTCGCTATTTTCTGAATACGGAGATCATAAAGACCAACGTGCATCCGTTTTACGCCGTGCTATGCGTTGCGCTTTCCGCGGTATTTTTCGTTATCGCGTTTGATCGGTTCGAGCGGCGTGATCTCGGCGCGGTGTAACTGCCAGCGTGACAAAACGGAAAACTCTTTTCAAACCTTCGGCAAAACTGCCCGTGAAACGCGAAATGCGCTTTGCGGGCGGCTTTTTTTGTGATAACATCAGGCTTGTTCACTTTAGAAGCGATATACGAGGAGAAAAACAAACACAACAATGGGACTTTTTGACAATGTTTACTGGAATAATACCGTTCTTGATTACGCAGTCTTTCTTGGCATACTCTTGCTTGGCACGATTCTGATTTTCGTTCTTGGTCGCGTTGCGCTGCGGCGCATTGCCGCATACAACGAGAAAACGCAGTCGCCTTATGGCGAACTGATTCGCGCAGGCGTTAAGCATTACCTGCTGCCAACTGCGTACTTCTCGCTGTTTTATTACTGCACGCATACGCTCACGCTAAACGCGAAACTGGATCATTTCGTTGGCACGCTGACAACGCTGTTTGCCATCGCCATGGGCGCGATGTTTCTCTCCTCAATCGCGACGATGTTTTTCAATAAACTCGGCAAAAGCAAGCTGGACAACAATGCTCTTGCCGTCAAGTGGTTGGTGCGCGTCGCAAAGGCTGTCATCTGGGGCATTGCGCTGATCCTATTTCTCGACAACGTCGGGGTCAAGATTACGTCGCTCATTGCAGGGCTTGGAATCGGTGGAGTAGCCATCGCGTTTGCCGCGCAAAACGTTTTGACGGACACCTTCTGCTTTTTCACGATCTTTTTGGATAAGCCGTTTGAAATCGGGGACTTTATCATTGCGGGCGATCACATGGGGACCGTGGAACACATCGGCGTAAAAACTACGCGTCTGCGCGCACTCGGCGGCGAGCAACTCATCGTCTCCAACACAGACTTAACGGGCTGCCGCATTCGCAATTATAAGACGATGCAGCAGCGCCGCGTGAGCTTTTCGCTCGGTGTCACATACAATACACCGTCGGAAAAACTAAAGAAGATTCCAGATTTGATTCGGCAGATTGTGGAAGGCACGGAGAACACGACGTTCTCTCGCGCGCATTTTTCGGCGTTTGGACTCTATGGCTTGACGATCGAGATTGTCTATTTCGTGCTCAGTTCCGATTACGACCTCTATATGGACGTAAACCAACACATCAATCTCGCCATCAAGGAAGGGTTCGAGAGGCTTGGTGTTAGCTTTGCGTTCCCGACCACAATGGTGCAGGTGCAAACCCCGCCGCAATAACTTGCGGGGCACGCAGTTTTATAGCGATCTCAGGCAAGCGGAGACGATTCATAATCGTCCCGCTTTTTTTGTCAGTCGTCTGAAAACGTTCCGTGTTTTCCGCCGGATTTTTGCAGCGCTTTGCTGAATTTGGCGATTTCGGTCGTGCGCTGCTGCTTGATCTTGAGATAGCCCGCCTGATTCTCGGCATACTTGGATTCTCGTTGGAGCTTGCGGTAGCTCTCGTAGCGGGAAAGTGGCAGTTCGCCGGAGGCGATGGCCGCCTGTACCGAGCATCCGGGTTCACGCCCATGGCTGCAATCCGAAAAGCGGCAGAGCGGGAAATACTGTTCCACATCCGCAAACGATTCGCTCAAGCCGGCGGTAACGTCCAGCATGCCGAGTTCGCGCATACCTGGGGTATCGATGATCATGACGCCGCTGTTGAGGCGAATCAGTTGGCGGTGCGTTGTCGTGTGCCGTCCCTTGCTGTCGTCCTCGCGGATTTCATTGACTGCCATGATCTCCTCACCTGCCAGCGCGTTGACAAAGCTGGACTTGCCCACACCGGAACTACCCAGCAGCACGATGGTCTTGCCGGGGCTCAGGTAAGCGCCTAGCGCTTCATAACCATAGCCTGTCTTTGCGCTGACGACGAACACGTCAACGCCCGCTGCAACGCGCTGGATTTCGCTCAGCTGCTCAGCATATGAGTCCACCAAATCTGCTTTGGTGAGCACGACGACTGGCGTTGCGCCGGATTGCCAGGCTAGCGTGAGGTATCGCTCCAGCCGTCTGGGGTTTAGGTCGTGATTGAGCGACTGCATGATAAACACGCTGTCAAAATTGGCCGCGACCGCCTGCTCGCCCTCGCCCAAAGTCGGGTTTTTGCGGGCAAAGTAGGATCGGCGTGGCAGCGTCTGCGTGATCGTACTGTCGCCCTGTTCGTTATAGCAGATCAGCACGAAGTCGCCCGTCGTGGGGAATTCCTGCATGCCGACGTTGAAGTATACGGCGGATTTCAGCCGTCCGTAGCACTCCCCACGATCGCTGGCGAGCGCGTAACGCTCCTTATGCACTGCGGTGACGCGCGCGGGAATTTCACCAATCGACCCGCGCGCATCTAGTGCCGCACGCATGGCGGGTAAGAACCCATAGGCATCCAGCCCCGCCATCATGTTCATTTGGGAGCCCTCACAAAGAGCGCGGCAATCGCACGCCTGAGGTTTCTCTGCGGCCTTGCTGGCGTCAGCGCGTCGTAGGCCTGTTGTTTTGCATCGCAGCCCTGACACGGGTGCTGCGCAAATGTGCTGCCGAATTGACCGGCATTCAGCGTCGACCCCTGCGCGGGGGACGCGATGAAATTATGTTGATCAGGATGCATTGTTCCCTCCAAAAATCTGGTTCGTCGCTTTCGGCTGCGCTCCATCCGTGCGAGTCGGTTGACCGCCCGGCTGAGAGCCTGCTTAAAATCGTATACCGGCGGTTGCCGGAGCGTCAGCGCGCCTGTAGGCGCGTAGTTAAGGCAAATTTCGCTCATATGCGCGTTACCCCCGAAAGCAGCGTCGCAAGGAAGCTCTTTGTGGCTGATGCGATGGTTTTTTTGCCGCGAGAAGAGCGAGAAGCTCGGCTTCGGATTGCTGCTTTTTCAGCCATGGTTAGGCTTGTGCCGCGATACATCGTTCGGTTTTTTTCCGCTTCGTAGGATGGAGAAGCGGACATCCAATAAATCTCGGTCATCATAGGATCCTCCAATGATCTTTGTCGATGTAGTACATCAGGCGAGTACGCCTGTTGGTGTTTGTGTGTACGGCAGAGTATGCCGGGCTACTTGGCGGCGCCTTGCAAAAAGCGCGCCGGACAGAAATAAATGGTATTCATCATGGGCCTTTCCTCCGTGTTGCGGGTCGTTGTTGGGTGAGGGCATAAAAATAGCCGTGACAGGCAGCCCACTCGGGACTGCTTTCACGGCTGATTCGGGTTCATGCGCGCTCTTGATTGCAAACAAAAACGGGCATACCCGATCGATATGCCCGTAAAAAATTACAGTTCTTCGAAAGGTTCTGCTGACAGACGCGCGGTTTTCATCGCGGTGGGCATTCGAAACGATGTCTCGAAAACCAAAGCGTTACGATTGAAAAAAACGCTGCGTCTGACGTATTCAGTTGTTAGGCTTCTGCCACCTCAAGATAGCTCAACATTGTACGTATTTTCCCCTTTCCGATTCCTCGTTGCGCAATATCGCCCGTTAGTGAATCATTACGGGCAGAGTATAGCATGCAATTTTCTTTGGTTGCAAGCAAAAATCGAAAAATAAATCATATATTATTTCGAACCATGATCGAAATGCTTGTATATACCCTAATATATAACGGTAAATAAAAAACCGGCTATTTAGCCGGTTTGCATTTGAAATTTTGTGGAAGGTTACCGCACGAGTGTGCCGGCGCCATACACGGCGAACACACAAAGGATAACGCTCAGGACCATATACAGTATCGCAACCAATGGCTTTCCGCCGGAGAGAAGCCCGTGTGCCTCCAGCGCAAAGGTGGAAAACGTCGTAAACCCGCCGCAAACGCCGACCTTGAGAAACAGCATTGTCCGCGGATCGAGTCCTGTGGAGCGCCCCGCCGCCATGATGAGGCCGAGAACAAACGCGCCGAGCACATTGATGCCGAGCGTAACGAGCGGGAAGCCGCTCTCATGCCGCAATGGAATGAGGCTGACAAGATACCGCAGCACCGAGCCGATAAAGCCACCGACGCCGACAAAAATACAGTTCAATAGCATGGACAAAAGCATAGTCTCCGGGATAGTAAGTCTACGCGTGCGCGCGCACGCAACGGCAACAGCATAGCACGCCAAGCGAAATCTGGCAAAAAGAATTTTTTATGCTACTTCTGTGGAACAAGACGAAAAAAACAGCCCGCGCGAGCAGGCTGTTTGGTAACGATGTTGCTTACGGCTGAATTTCTACTTTCACCGGGGAAGCGCCTGTCAGCGCGCGGCTGCGCGCATCCGGCTGGCTCGTGCCCGCGTAGAGAGTATAACGTCCGCCGGGGAAAACGCGGTTGCCCGCGTCGTCTACCACCGTCAGCGAGGCGGGGGAAACGGCAAACTTGAGTTCTCTTTCTTCGCCTGCGTCCAGATGCACGCGCACAAAGCCACGGAGGATGGGATTCGGCGTGGCGTGCGGGGAATCTTCGGCTTTCACGTAAAGCTGAACGACGTCTTCTGTCGCCACCGCGCCAAGGTTTTGCACGCTTGCGTGAACGAGCAGCCCGCCGTCAGCCGCCTTTTCCGCGCTTGCGGCAAACACGCGCACGTCCGCATAGGTCAGCCCATAGCCAAATGGGTACAGCGGCGTGCGGTTGAGGTAGCGGTAGGTGCGACCCTGCATCGAATAATCGGTAAACTCCGGCAGGTGGGCGAGGTCTTCGTCGTGATAGAACGTGATCGGTAGTTTGCCGGAAGGCGAACGTTTGCCAAAGAGCAGATCGGCAACCGCTTTACCGCCGCGCGCGCCGGGATACCAGGCGCAGAACACGGCGTTTGCCTGCTTCTCGGCAACCGTCAGGTCGATTGAGCTGCCCGCAAGCAGGATCACGACCGTAGGTTTGCCGAGCGCAAGAACGCGCTCCATGAGCTCACGCTGTACGTCCGGCAACAGCAAATCCGGCTTGTCGCCCGCCTGCATATTGTTGCCATCGTCCGGCGCTTCGCCTTCCAGCGTTTCATCGAGTCCGAGTACGAGCAGCACCGTGTCGCTGTGTTCGGCGACAGTGACCGCCTCTGCAATGCGGTCGTTTTCAAAGGCGAGCACTTCAGTTTTACGGCGGAAAAGGTCGCAGCCGGGGGCAAAGAGTACGCGTACATCGTCCCCGCAAGCATCCTGCACGCCTTCCAGAATCGTAACATAGCGCGACGAGGTGCCGTGATAATTGCCCGTGAGCGCAACGCGGCTGTCCGCATTCGGGCCGATTACGCCGAGGGTTTTTAGCTTGTCTTTCTGTAACGGAAGGATACCGTCGTTTTTCAGCAGCACGCAGCTCTTGAGCGCGGTTTCTTGCGCGAGTGCAAGATGCTCCGCGCACTCAACGGTTTCATACGGCACTTTGTCATAATCGCTGCCTTCGCCCATGATACCAAGCAAATAACGCGTGGTAAACGCGCGCTCAGCGGCAAGGGTGATCTGGTCTTCGGTGACCAAGCCCTGATGATACGCGGACATGAGCAGCAGATAAATTGAGCCGCAGTTGATATCGCAGCCGTTTTTCATGGCGAGGGCTGCGCTCTCCTCCGGACTGCTCGTGACGCCGTGCCCGGTGTGAAAATCGATCAGCGCCCAGCAATCGGACACAACAAAGCCGGCAAAACCCCACTTGCTGCGCAGAATATCGACCAGCAGCGTTTTGCTGCCGCAGCAGGGTTCGCCATTGACGCGGTTATACGCGCCCATCACGCTCTCCACCTGCGCGTCTCTCACCAGCGCCTCGAACGCGGGAAGATAGGTTTCCCACATGTCTTTTTCCGTCGCGATGGCGTTGAAATGGTGGCGAATCGCCTCCGGCCCGCTATGAACCGCGTAGTGCTTTGCGCAGGCGCTGGCGGTCATGACTTCACCTTCGCCCTGCATGCCGTTGACAAATGCTTTGCCAAGCTCTGCGGTGAGATAAGGATCTTCGCCTAGCGTCTCGTGCCCGCGTCCCCAGCGCGGATCGCGAAAGATATTGATATTCGGGGAAAAGAACGTCAGACCTTTGTAGATGTCTCGGTCGTTGTGCTTGGCGAATTCGTTATACTTCGCGCGCCCTTCCAGCGCGGTTGCCGCGCTGACGGCCTTGAGTTCGTCACGGTCAAACATGGCGGCAAGCGCGATTGCCTGCGGAAAGCTCGTGGCAACGCCCGCGCGCGCAACGCCATGCAATCCTTCATTCCACCAGTTGTATGCGGGAATGCCCAGCCGCTCGATTGCGGGCGCGCCATAGACCAGCTGAGACATCTTCTCGTCCAGCGTCATTTTCGCCACAAGCGCGCGGGCTTTTGCGTGAGCCGCTTCTCTGTTAAACATGGATTACCTCCTGATAAAAATAAGTAAATAATTAAGTTACCGGATGTTCAGTACAATTTTGATTGCGGATAGCGAAATCGATTGCGTTCGATGTTTCGTCTGCGTTACTTAATTTGCTGTTGAAGCCGGTCGAAAAGCGCAATGTTGCGCCCGCATCCGCTGCGGGAAGGCCCATTGCGGTGAGCACATGGGAGGGTTCCCGCTCTCCTCCGGCGCAAGCTGCGCGCGCGGAGGCGTAGATTCCTGCGGCGGAGAGTAGAGGTAAAAGCCGCTCGCCCGGGGTGCCCGTGAGGGTGATGCTCAGGATGTGCGGCAGACGCGGCGCGCTGATTCCGTTGACGCGGCTGGAGGGGAAGCGCTGTGTGAGCAGCTCCTGAAGCCGGTTTCGCACGTCACAAGGGGCGGGGAGTGTAGCGCATGTCAAAGCCTTGGCAAAGCCCGCGATGGCTGGCAGGTTTTCCGTGCCGGGGCGCAGCGCGCGCTCCTGTGACCCGCCCAAAAACAGCGGAAGTATGGGGATTTCGTTGCGTACGCACAAAAATCCAACCCCGCGCGGCCCACCCAACTTATGGGCAGACACTGTCATCAAATCGATCTTAAGCTGCCTTACGTCGAGTGGAATATGCCCGTACGCCGCAACAGCATCACAATGCAACGGCACGCGCAGCGCGCGCGTGATTGCGCCAATTTCTGCAATCGGTTGCAGTACACCTGTTTCATTATTTGCTAAATGCAGGCTCACCAGCGCGGTATCCGGACGGATCGCGCGGCGAAGTTCTTCCGGGGAATAGAGCCCGTTTGCGTCGCAGGGGAGGATGGTCAGCGAATATCCTTCTCGCTCCAGCGCGCGCGCGGTAGAGAGAATGCTGTGATGTTCCGTATTACCGACGATCAAGTGCTTTTTTTGACGATTTGCGCGCATAACACCGGAAAGAGCGAGATTATTGCCCTCGGTTCCACCAGACGTGAAAACGATTTCGTCGGTCTCTGCGTTGATTGAACGAGCCAAGATCAAACGGCTCTCGTGCAGCAGTTTCTTTGCAGAATAGCCTATTGTATATAATGAGGAAGGATTTGCGAAATAATCACGCGAAACAGTGTACATCTCTTCAAGAACGGCGGGGTATAAAGGGGAGGTTGCCGCATAGTCGAGATAGATCATTTTTCGTTGTTTCGCTCCTTTTTCGGTCTGCTCTTTTATTTTGCCCCAAAGCCTTGCTTAAGTCAATAGAAGCCAAGCGAAATTAAGCTTAACCAAATTAATTTCAAAATCAATCTTGACTTAAACTTAAGCAGAACCTATAATGATTGTGTCACATCCTTGTACACTTCGTGACGAATTCTGTTTTCCAAAAAAATGAATTGAATATCTCTCGGTGTGCACTTTGTGACGCAATTTTAAAGGAGGAGTATCAGGAAGCAATGAAAAAGACATTCGCGATCATTCTGTCTCTCATGCTGGTTCTGGCCACGATGGCCGCTTGCGCACCCGCCCCCGCCGCGGTAACAACCGCAACGGAAGCGCCTGCCGCAGCAACAGCCACCGAAGCCCCCGCCGCTACCGTAGCACCGGCAGCTGGTGACAAGGTCATCAACATCTATTCGTTCACTGACGAAGTTCCGAAGATGCTGCAGAAGTATGTTGACACGCATCCGGATTTCGGCTACACCATCAACGCGACCATCATCGCCACCACCGATGGTCTCTACCAGCCCGCTCTCGACCAGGCTCTGGCCGCAGGCGGTAAGGATGCCCCCGACATGTACTGCGCAGAATCCGCATTCGTTCTGAAGTACACGCAGGGCGACATGAGCAGCTATGCTGCCAAGTATTCTGACCTCGGTATCGATGTTGCAACGGAAACAAAAGCTGCTGACATCGCACAGTACACTATGGACATCGGCACCCGTCCGAGCGACAGCTCCCTCGTCGCGCTTGGCTATCAGGCAACCGGCGGTGCGTTCATCTATCGCCGCTCGCTGGCGATCGACACCTGGGGAACCGATGATCCCGCCGTTGTTGCGGACAAAATCGGCCCAGGTTGGGACAAGTTCTTTGCAGCCGCCGCCGATTTGAAGGCGAAGGGCTACGGCATCGTCTCTGGCGATGGCGACATCTGGCACGCTGTTGAAAACAGCTCCCCGACAGGCTGGATCGTGGACGGCAAGCTGAACATCGATCCCGCTCGTGAAGCGTTCCTTGATCTTTCCATGAAGCTCAAAGAAGGCGGCTTCTACAATGATACCAAAGACTGGACCGATGCTTGGTATGCTGACATGGCCGGCACAGGCGCACAGCCCGTCTTCGGTTTCTTCGGACCGGCTTGGCTGATCAACTACGTCATGGCTGGCAACTCCGGCGGCACGAAAGTCGGCGAAGGCACCTATGGCGATTGGGCAGTTTGCACCCCGCCGATCGGCTTCTTCTGGGGCGGCACATGGGTTCTGGCCAACAAAGATTCCAGCAAGCAGGAAGCGGTTGGCAAGCTCATCGACTGGATCACCCTCCAGACCGACGAAAACAGCCTCCAGTATATGTGGGCGAACGGCACGCTTAACGGCGCAGGCGGCACGAAAGACACCGTTGCTTCCGGTACCGTTATGGCGAAGTCC
>Ga0302289_1000670_pt1 | contig 13156 bp, 8 predicted proteins | sample III_Fen_N1_2_FD_194552 | JGI IMG/M metagenome (GOLD analysis project Ga0302289, IMG submission 194552) | Peat permafrost microbial communities from Stordalen Mire near Abisko, Sweden - III_Fen_N1_2 | ecosystem: Environmental > Terrestrial > Soil > Wetlands > Permafrost | place: Sweden: Abisko... | reverse complement strand
ACCGCAGCGGGATACATCACGGAGGAAAAAGCGGTGCGCGAGGCTATGGTCGCAAAAAGGCTCGCGAAAATCGAAGCGGTCAAAAAGGACATCATCCAGCCAACTCTCTATGGAGACAAAGATTACAAGACGCTGATTGTCGCATGGGGATCGACCAAAATGCCGATCATCGAGGCGCTTGAGGTTTGGGGAAATTCGGGGATCGCGCTCCTGCACTTTCCCTGGGTATATCCTTTGCCGGAAGGCATCGGGAAATATATGGAGCAGGCGCATACCTGCATTGCAGTCGAAGGAAACGCAACGGGACAATTCGCAGACCTTGTGGAATTTAATACAGGAAAGCGCTTCGATCGCCGCATCCTGAAAAGCGACGGTTATCAATTTTCGGTCGAAGAACTCGCGTCGAAAATCGGAGGAAAAAAATGAGCGTAAATCCATTTGATTTCGGCGAAAAACGCGATATAGCATGGTGCCCGGGTTGCGGGGATTTCGCGATACGGAACTCGCTCCTCGCGGCGCTTCAGGAACTCGGAATAGAGAGAACCAAACTGGTCATGGTCTCCGGGATCGGGCAGGCGGCGAAAATGCCGCAGTACGTCAACTCAAGCTTCTTCAACGGTTTGCACGGACGGGCTCTTCCCGCGGCCACCGCGATCAAGGCCGTAGCGAGCGACCTAACGGTCATCGCGGAAGGCGGAGACGGTGACATGTACGGCGAAGGGGGGAACCATTTTCTGCACGCGGCCCGGCGCAATCCGAACATAACGCTTTTCGTCCATGAAAACATGATTTACGGGCTTACCAAAGGACAGGCTGCGCCGACTAGCCGGATGGGGATGCAGACTCCCGTGCAGGTGTCGGGCGTAATAAGCGAGCCCGTCAATCCGCTTGCGCTCGCGATCTCGATGAACGTGGGCTTTGTCGCCCGGGCATTCAGCGGGGACGTCGAAGGCACCAAAGAAATAATGAAACGCGCGATTCTCCATCAGGGTTTTGCGCTTGTTGATATTTTCCAGCCCTGCATTTCCTTCAACAAGCAGAACACGTTTCAGTGGTTCAAGGAAAACACGTACAAACTGGAAAGTGATTACAAAGCCGATGACCGCGTCGCGGCCTTTGCGCGAGCGCTCGAGGAAAATCCGTTTCCGCTCGGCGTGATCTATGAAAGCAACTCACGGAAACCTTTTGAGGAAATGCTCGCGCCATACGACTCGAATAAGTTACCGCTTCGGGACCGGGAACACAGCGCGGATTTGCTAAGGACAGTTATAAAGGAGAAACGATCATGAAAACACTCGAGCAAAAACAAAAATCCCTACGATTGAGCGCCTTCGCGGTAATCGCGTGTTTGTCGGTCGAGTTCATACTCGGCATGTATACGGCGCTTTTCGTGGATATGGATAGTGGCGCAGGCGCCTCTAATCCCATCGTGATGGTACACGCCACACTTGGACTGATTCTGCTGGTTCTTGCGATAATAACGTTCGTACATGGAGCCGGCACGAAAAACCGGGTCCCCCTAATTTCGTCGGCGATCGGTCTTGCGATGATTTTGACTTCCGATATCTGCGGAACCGTTTTTATCATGGACCCGAAGAAAGACGTGTATTCGTTTATCATGGCGCTTGGAATTCTGGGCGCGTTTATCTCGTATAATCTTGTCTGGAATTATGCCAGAAATCAGAGAAAGGACGCTTGAAGATGACAGCAGGTGCTACAAAAAAAACAGGTCCCCTGATCGCCGTGCTCTTCGCGGGCGTTCTCATGGGAGCGCTCGACATCTCGATAATCGGCCCCGCGATGCCCGCGATGCGCGCGACCTTCGGCGTCGGCGACCGCGCGATGACATGGCTCTTTTCGATATACATTTTATTCAACGTCGTCGCGACGCCACTTCTCGCCAAACTCTCCGACCACTTCGGAAGGCGATCGGTATTCAGCGCCTCAGTCGCCCTGTTCGGATTTGGCTCTATCATCGTCGCGCTCTCTCCGTCGTTCGGTATTCTCCTCGCCGCGCGGGCTATACAAGGCTTCGGGGCCGGCGGAATTTTTCCGGTAGCAAGTTCGGTTATCGGCGAATCCTTTCCCGAAGAAAAGCGCGGTTCGATCCTTGGTTTGATAGGGGCGGTTTGGGGAATGGCTTTCATCATCGGACCGGTGATCGGTATGATCGTTCTCTCGATCGCTACCTGGCATTGGCTCTTCCTGATCAACGTTCCGGTGGCTATCGCGATTATCGCCTTCGGATGGAAGTATTTGCCTACCGCGCATCACAGCGGCGGAAAACCGATCGATTGGCCCGGTCTTTTGCTGACAGCCGCTTTTCTTTCCGCGGTCACGCTTACGCTCTCGAATCTCGACACGCACAATTTGCTCGCGAGCGTCGGAAGCGCAAGAGTCCTGCCTTTCCTTATCGCCGCGGCGCTCATTTTGCCCTTCCTGATCCTGACCGAGCGCAAGGCGGAAGATCCCGTCGTGCGCCCGTCTCTTTTCGCCAAGGGCCAGCTCCGGCTCGCATACGCGCTGACCGTGGGCGCAGGTTTCGGCGAGGCGATTCTCGTGTTCATCCCGAGCCTCGGGCTTGCGTCCCTCGCAGCCCACGGGATAACGGTATCTAACTCTTCGCTCCTCCTGTTCCCGGTCGTGATCGCGATGGCCTTCGGATCTCCCCTGATCGGAAAGTTCGTGGACAAAGCGGGCCCCCGCCCGGCTCTCGTCGGCGGCATACTGCTCATGAGCGTCGGCATGCTTTTTTTCAAATTATTCCCGGGATCCCTGCCCCTCTTCATTCTCGCAGGCGCCTGCGTGGGACTCGGCCTTTCGGGCCTTCTCGGCGCGCCCATCCGCTATCTCACGCTGCGCGAGACAACCGACATCGAGCGGTCTTCCGGTCAGGCGATGGTCAGCCTCTCGGGCTCGCTTGGGCAGCTTGTTGCGGCCGCTCTCACGGGCGCAATCGTCGAATCTACGCTCGCGGCATCGGCTAATGCGACCTCGAACCTTACGGCGACGACCCTCGCGACAAGCGCGCGGGCAGCGGCCTACGGAAACGCGTTCCTTCTCGTCGCCATACTCGGCATTCCGCTTTTCTTCGCGTCCCTCGGCGTAAGAAACAAAAGAAGGGGTGCATCATGAGGGGCTTAACTTGATGCTTTGACTTGTATCATTTATCTATTTATCGCCTTCGCTTTTTTCCTGGGCCATGCGCGCCGCATATTGGCGGGCGAGATAATGATACGCGTTCATGGTTTTTTCCTGATCTTCCGCAGTCGTCAAATCGCTTTGATTATTCTCATCCGTTCCGCGGTCGAACCGGTGAATTTGCAATTGCCACCATTGGACCAACAGGGCAAAGGCCATTTTTATCTGGCCAAGCATCGTACTGCGCATGCCAAGCTCGACAAGAAAGAGGCATAAGGCCAAAAGCAGAAGGCCTATGACAAGTGATACCCATTCAAAGGAGATACCCGTCGGAGGGGGAATTATCCCGCTTTCGGGAAGAAGAACGCCTCCGCTTCTTGCGCTGAGTTGGCCGAGTCCCGGTATATCGGCATTTTTGAATGCTGTTTCCATTCCAGAGGGATTCCATGCCCATACGGGAATGCTGCCTGAGCCGCCCAAATCTCTGACTGAAAACTGCACTAACCCCGTACTGTCCAATGGAATATCCGCCTCATAGTGTCCAGGGGCCGTTTCATTTAAATTAACAAGCTGTTTTCCGTCTCCTGCGACAAGCTGAAGTCCGCTTTCCAGAATTCTGTTTTTACCTACAGCCTCGACCGAAAGCCTTGCCCTGGAGGATTCGACCAAAACCTCAGCCTGCAGTCCGACGGAATTTCCGCTCCGCTCCAGTGATTTTACCAGTTGTGACCAAAATATATTAAACACCGGCTTTCCTGACCATGCGCCCAACCAGTTCAGCCCCGAATCGGCGGTAAACACGGAGACCGTTCCGTTTCCAAAATGCCAGCTTGCCAAAAGGGGGTCAAAACCCGCCGGTTCGTTTTTTGCGCCATCGACCGTAACGGGCGGATTTCCCTGAACGTCAAGATATACGTCAGCCATCGGCTTTGCCCGGGTTATCAGATATCCCCCGATGTTGGGGATGGAGGTCTCGAGATTTTCGATCGGACCGCCAGTCCTGACGACGCGCGGCTTAAAATTTCCTTCCTGAATCAAGTCCCGGGAAACCCGCGTCGTTTCCTTGTCGATCAGGACCGGCAGCGTTTCCGCGTCGGAGCGGTAAAATGTGCCGCTGCTTCTGTCCGCCAATTCCTGGAGCAGCGTTTCGTTGATATCATTTCCGATTCCTATTGCGGTCATTCCAACGCCTAAATATTCCAGCCGTTGGCTCAAATCAAGAAAATCCCCTTGTGCGATCGAATCCTGTCCGTCGGTAATCAGAATGACATGCCGACGAGCGGGCCCGGAAGTTCGGAATGTTTCCGCCATTTCATCAAGCGCATTGTACAGGGCCGTTCCTCCCCCGGAGGGAACCGTTGCCAGAGAATCCCGGATAATCTTTTTTTCCTTTGCCTGGGTAAAAGGCAAGAGCCAGGTCGCGGACGAGTCAAACGAAAGGATGCCTACTTCGTCCAGGGGGTTCATGTGATCCAGAGACATTGTGATTCCCTGTATTGCGGCCTGAAGTTTCGTGGTGGAACCAACCATATCCGACATTGATCCCGAGTGGTCAAGCAAAAAAAGTATTTGCGAGTGCGTAAAATATATCCGTTGGCGGGTATCTGTTTGTACGGGGAGCATGTCTTCCAGCCTGGTTGAATAATACTCCCCCATGCCGAAAGCCCGATTTCCCCCAACTACCAGCAATCCTCCCCCGGAAGATACATAGTCCCGCAATTCGGATTGCTGGGCTTCGCTCAACTCGATGGCAGGTACGTTGTCAAGAATTACGGCCGAGCATTCGGTATACCCTTCGCTTTTTTCAGGGAGAACGCTGACAGGACCTTCCTTTATTTCGAATCCCTGAATGCGAAGAGCCTTCGCCAATGATGACTCTCCGGGTTTTCCGCCGACCAGAAACACCGAAGGCTTACCTTTCACGTTCAAAAGAGCCGTGCTTTCGAGCTGCGGAATCGAAGTGCCGTCTTCCTCAAAGGCTTCCAGATCAACACGGTGGAGACCGTCTTCCGCAATTCCCGCGGAAAATTCGGCGACGGAGGAACCTTTTTCCAGTTTTATTTTTTGTCTGCCGACGACAGTGCCGTCGAGCTTGATCCGTGCCTCGATCTCGCCTGTCCGGTCAGATTCAATTTTCCACCCGAGGGAGACATTGTCTCCTGCGCGAAGCGAAGCGGGTACGTCAAGGCCCCTGCTGACGACGCCGCCGCCCTGTCCGCTGAGCGCGATGGAATGTATCGGAAAGGGCAAGCTGTCCGCGGCGATATCTTCAAGGGAACCGCCGACCGTTGTCCTTCCGTCCGTTATCAGAACGATGCTCGAACTGCCGGGAGCCCCTGTCAAAACCCTGTTTGCAAGATTGATAGCGGAGCGCACGTCAGTCTGTTCATTATTACCCATGGAAAGATTCGCGTTTACGAGCGTTTCTTTTGCCAAAGAGACGGTTTGCAAACCGGAAACGAGAGTCGCGGAGCCGGAAAAAGCGACAATCGCGGCCCGGTCGCCCGATTTCATTCCATCGAGTATTGAAAGGGCAATATCCCTCTCCCGAGCCGAATGCGCAATTCCCAAACTCGCCGAAATATCGATAAGGATAGCCCTGTTTTGCCTCCGGCCCGGTAATGGAATCGAGGTTCCAAAGAGGGCAAGAAGAAGACACAGTAACGAAGCGATGCGCAAAAAAAGCAGAGGCCGGATGTTGGGATTCGTTCTCCTTGGATCTACCGAATTCCGGGTAATCCGGGGAAGTCCATACCATAAGAGCCATTCGCCAACAAGAAAAAGAAGCGCAAGAAGAATGGGAATCGTTCGTATCGGAGTAATTTTGGTGGCATATCTTTTTGGCGCGTCCTTGTTTGATGTTCCGCTTTCATCCATACCCGATAAATGACGCGGCGCAATATCAAGTTCGGGCAGGGGGATATTAACGACAAGCTTCCCCTTAAGTTCTCCGTTTTTCCATTCGTATTCGCCGGCCCGTAGCGGAGTTATCCTCAAAAGCGAGCCCGTACGCTCCTGGATTATCGACGGGTCGCTCAACACTTCCCAGGTGGACGGTTCGGCCCGAACGCTCGCATTGCCGACCGTCAACGTGTCGGCAAGCGGATTCTCCGCCTGAGGAACGCACCACTGAAGCATATTGCGCATGAATATCGGAAATGCCCCGGAGAGCCCCAGGGACGAATGAAATAGATCGGTACCGAACACCGCAATATGCCGACCGTTCGCTTCCCATGCGGCCAAAACGGTTTTACCGTTGACCTTCGCGAGCGCTTTTGCGTTTGCCGGAAGGGACATTCCATAGCCTTCGGTAATTTTCGAATTCTGCCAGTTTACATACCGCGCAAGAGGATGAGAGGTCTCGGTTGTCTCAATAGTTCCCTGCGTTTCTCCATCCCAGGACATTTCGCTCCCCGGAGGGATAATTCCAAAGCACAGCAGATTAACGTCCGCACCTTCCGGTATTTCCGTCTGCTCGGCTATAACCAGATCCCATTGGTCCGCCCTGATATTCGGGGGAAAGCGGTCTTCCTGCGTATACGCAATCGTTGGCCATGAGAGAATGGATTGAATAAACGTATTGACGGGGCCGACATGCAGCACGCGAATTTTACGCACGGGGTTAACGGCGAAAGCAGCGCTGTCATCGATGCTTTGGGCATCAGTGTTGCCTTCGAGGGTTACCCGGTAAACTCCGGAAACCGCAGCGAGCGATCTATCGTATGGAATATGCTGCTGACTGGAGCCTGATGGCAAGTTGAAGGCCATTTGCGTCAAAACGTTGCCGTCCCGGCTCAATGTCACTGTTGCGTTTTTCGCTTCGGTCCCCTGATTGACGGCCGTAAAAGCCATCCCGGTAGAATTGTCTGCGGGAAAGCGAAGGTTTCCCAAACCGATATTTTCGGTATTCGATCCGACGTCGAGCGTCCGGATATTTTCTCCAAAGACATTCCGGAGCTCTTGCCCGCCCAGATCCAGTCCGCCGTCGGTTACGAGAACGGCCGACCAGTCCCCTCCCTGCATAGCCAACCATGACCGCATTTCATCGGCTACCTGCTTTTCCCGGAAACTTCCATCACCCGCGCCCGTAGCCGAAAGAAGGTCGCCTAAACGGTTCGCCTCTTTTGCCGTTGCGGTTTTTTTATCCGTTCTGTCGTTTTCCAGGGGTCGCAGCCGGGAGTCGCACAAAAATACGGCAACGGGCGTCTCGGGCGATAGGCCCTTCATATCGGCGATGATTTTTTCTTTTCCCTGAGTAAACCGCGCGACATTTAGGGCCGACCCGCCGGCTGCCGCCCCATCGCGCACGGCCATGCTTGCCGACGCGTCCAGCAAATATACGACGCCCGGCAACTCTTCATTCCGGTTTGATAATTGGGGCGCCGAGGCGGAGGCACTAAGAGCGAGAAGGACAATCAGTTGCAGAAGGAAAAGAAGAATGGATTTCCATCTCAGTTTTTTTCCGCTTGCTCCGCTTTCTTTCCTGAGCTTGAGCCATAAAAACGCGGACCCGACGGGCTGTTTCCGGAAGCGCATGCGCAAAAAATAAAAAAACGCCGCAGGGATGAGGGACAGACCGAGCCATAAAAAGGCGGGAAGGGCGAAATTCAGCACACGAGCCCTCCTTTCCGCAAGTCTTGGTGAAACACCGCGGCAAGTGGACGATCGGAGGAAACTTGGGTATGGCCTATTCCCTTTGAATGGCAAGACGCGACAACCTCTTCGAGGTACGTCTTCATGATCTGCCGATAGCTTTCAATGTTTTTCGCGTTAATGTGCAGAGGAACTTCCGCGCCGTTCTCGGAATCGACAAAGGTCACTTCGCCCTGAGGCGAAGGATTCAGTTCCGAAGGGCATAGAATCTGGATCACATGGGATTCGCAGCCGCTTGCGGCGAGCGATGACAAGACCTGCGGCCATTCAGGAAATAAAAGGTCGGAAACCAGAATTGCGACGCAGCGTCGTCCATACCTTGACGCAAACGCCCGCATGCATGAAAGGTAGTCCACGGTTTGCGCTTCGGAAACGTTTTTTATCCGTTCCGTCACAAATGAAAGGGACCGGATGTTTCGCTGAGGAGGGATGACTTCATTAAGGCTCTCTCCCCAGGCAAGAAGCCCCGCGCGGTTTCCCGAAGCCATGGCGATCCCGCAGAGTACGGCGCAAATGCGCTTGGCGAGAGTAAGTTTGTCGTACTCGCCGAAGTTCATCGAACGGCTGTTGTCAAGAATCAGCATGAGAGAAAGTTCTTTTTCTTCTGCGCTCTGCTTGATCAACAGTTTTCGAAGCCGGCGAAAAATGGTCCAGTCGACCTGTCTGATATCGTCTCCCGGAATATACTCGCGGTAGTCGGCGAATTCGATACCGCCGCCTAGGCTGGGGCTTCGCTGCTCGCCCGCGGCAAGATTGGTCGCCCGGCGCTTTACCGATATCGTCAACTGCCGCACGAGATCAAGGTCACTGGCATCCAAAAGACGGTTTTCCATATTTATTCGGGCCTTATCGACTGAGCCCAGTCCCGTTCACCGTTTACCGACAGCACGATGTCGGCGAGAACGTCGTCAACGGAAATATCTTCCGTTTGCCCGTCAAAGTTAAGGGCTATCCTGTGGCGGAGCACGGGCGTGACGCAGGAACGCAAATCGTTGAGACAGACGTTAAATCTTCCCTGCATGAGAGCGCGCGCTTTTGCGGCGAGAACCAGCGTCTGAGTCCCCCGCGGTCCGGCTCCGTAACGCACGAATTTTTTTACGGTCTTCGGCGCATGGTCCTGTTCGGGAAGACTGGCCATCGTAAGACGGGCAGCGTATTCGAAGACATGAAAAGGCACGACTATTTCGCGCACCGCCTTTTGGAGGGTTTCAAGCGTGGCGCTGTCCATGACGGCCTTGCAAGGGTGCGATTCCGATCCCACGGTTTTTTCAACGATCCGTATCAACTCGCTCTGCGTAGGGTGCCCGATGATAATTTTGAAGGCGAAGCGGTCTATCTGCGCTTCGGGCAGGGGATAGGTCCCTTCCATTTCCAGGGGATTCTGCGTGGCCAAAACCTGAAACGGCCGGGGCAGCGGGTACTTGGTTCCCCTGATGGTTACGGACCGTTCCTGCATTGCCTCAAGCAACGCAGACTGCGTTTTGGGCGAGGCCCGGTTTATCTCGTCCGCGAGCAAAAGATTGGCGAATATGGGCCCCTGCTCGAAACGAAGATCATAGTTATTTTTATCGCTTTGGACGATTACCGTAGAGCCAATGACATCGGCGGGCATAAGGTCCGGAGTAAATTGTATTCTCGAAAAATGTAGGGATAGCGTATCCGCGAGGGTTTTAACGAGAAGCGTTTTTCCAAGGCCGGGAACGCCCTCAAGCAACACATGCCCTTCGATCAACAAAGCGAGGAGAGTCAGATCGACGACTTCGCTCTGTCCGACGATTACTTCTCCTATCTGGCTGCGGACGTGTTCGAGTGCCTGTATCGCGCGCACGACATCATCCTGATCGACGTTTTTGCCGTCTGTTTTCATTGCTGCATCTCCTTCGATAAAGTAGAAAAATAAAATTTAACAAATGATTCATAATCGAGCGGCGCATTATCCTTGCCGCTTCCCGCCTCTGATCCGCGGAGCGCTGAGGGAAGAGCCTCAAGCATCGTTCCTTTCGCTTCTTTGTCCGGAAGCACGAACTCAAGGGGAGTTCCTTCCTTTCTAAACTTAATTACTTTTTCGGAACCCGATATACGGGTCTTTGACGCAAGGCCCGCCGTATCCGCGCCGGTGCCGGTTCCGGCAGCATCCCCTTTTCCCGTCTGTCCTGTTTTCCCGGCGTTGTTATTTTCCGAATTTTCCTTTCCTTCGCCGGCCGCAGTCGTCGTGTTTTCTTTTCCTCCAGTTTGAGTGCCCTTAGGATCGCTCTTGGTGTTGTTATCCTTTCCCTCGGGCGCCTGCTTTGTGCCGTTTTGGTTATTATTTTTATTTTGCTTCCCTTGATCGGGATTTGAATTCTGTCCGGCGTCTTTTTTGCTTTCCGACGCGCCCTGCGCGGAATCTTGCTGATTGTTTTGGCTATCGGCCTTTTGGGCCATTTCATCCCTTGCTGTCTGCGACTTCAAGTCCTCAGCCTTCAACCCGTTTTCTTTCATCAAATAGTCCAATGCGGACTGATCGCCGTTCTTGAGCGCCTCCTCGGCAAGAGACGCGAGACGCTTATCCTCAGGGAAAAGATTCCGGGCAAAATCCGCATCGCTCATTTTCTCTTCCGGCTTTTGGGCCTTACCTTTTTCTTGTTCCCGTTCCCGCTGGCCGGAGGAAACCGCATTCTCGCCTGCCGACGCAACGCGATCCAGTTCTGCTGCCCGGGGATTCCAGACAGAAATCAGGATAGGCATACAAATAAGGACGAATAAGGCGATCAAGCCACTGCGGATAAGAACTCGGCGAGGAAACAGTTTTTTGAGCGACGGAAGCAGGGACTTGCATGCGTGCATGGCATCGGCGAGTATTTGACCGGAAAACACGCTGGTACAGCCGCCAGAGAGGCACTCCAGGGCAGCGCCGAAAATTCCTTTCGCGTCAAGCCGTTCGTCGAGCCACATTGCCGCCTCACGGCGCGTGATCAGGCGTTTCCGGTTGAAGCCGGCGATAACGGGAAACGCGAGTATATTCAATGCAAAAAACACGGGAATTGCATACCCTCCGCTGAACAGGGAAGCTCCGGGTAAAAAGCCAAACGAACAAAAAAAACGCCAGAGAAAAACAATCACGCCCGACGCGACGCTGACTTTTGGCGCGTGCTGAAAAATCACCCCGAGAAGTATTCTCGCGTTTAATTTCCGGCGGACACGGTCAATGGTTTCATGTATAAACGAATCTTTCATCTTACGTCCCGTTTTGTCTTTGAGGACGTTAAGCGCATAACGGCCAAAAGAACGATCTGAAAAGATAGGCAGTAGACCATGAAAAAAAGAGCCGGCCGCATATCTCCCGTATCGCAAAGATTCAGTATGAGCATCATGGGATTGATGGGTGCCAGGGATGGCAGAAAATATCCGCTTAGCAGCCAGACAAGGATTGCAGAGACGGAAAGCAAAGTGCCGAACACTGTGTTTATCCATTGCGTCAGGACGAAAAGCGACAGAACCATGCTTCCGCCTGCGATTCCGATTCCGATCAGGCACAGGCATTGGGATGTCGGTATGCCCCAAAGCACTATGATTAAAAAAACCATCGGGGAGAGCAGGACCGCATGCGCAAGCGAGACAGCAAGAAAACCGAGGTGTTTGCCCCCGAACCATTGCGAAAGTTCTATTTTTTTCGTATTGCGCACCCTAACGAATTTAATTTCATTCCACTTTTGGCTTCCGTCCTGCCAGCCTAACCACACATAAAAAAGCGTAATCGCAAAAAAGAAAAATACAAAATGCATTTTAAACGCCAGCAAGGTTCCACCCACAGGCAAAACGAGTATTAAAAAGCTCCGGAGAGCAAATCTTGATTTCCACTCTCTGAATTCCTCAATCATAACAGATATCATGGATGCACCAGCCTTTTTTCGGGCATAAGCCAAAGCGATTTGAGCCCTGTCCGCTTGATGCCGTTAAGCGTATTCCCGGAGACCTCGTCGATGCCCACGCGCCATTCAAGACCGGGCATGGCGTCGCTGACATGAAGGATCCAGTCAAGGTCCTGCGTAATTTCTGTCGGCGGATTCGCGCTTTCTTTCCAGGATCCGCCATCCCCGGGTATCTGCCATACCGCGATTCCGTTTTCACGACGCAGTTTTGCCAGAACTTCGGTATTTTTCTTGCCGTCGGGAAGGACAGGCAAAAAACCGGTAAGGCGCAGTGTCCGGGAATCGAAAGAATCAAAAACCAATCCCGCGCCTGAGCCCCTATGGAACCACTCAATAAACGGGTTTGGTGAAAACCGCAGGTTTCCGTTATCCTGTATATTTGAGGAGATAAATGAAAAATCAGACGCATAAGGAGACGCGTTCCTCAAGAAAACAGGAGAAGCGCCCGTGTCCTGTGTGTACAGATTGAGGGATTCCAGCGTTCCGCCGTTTTGCGGAAGAATCAGCTCTCTAATATGCATCGAGATTCCGCGGGTCCATACTCCCGATATCTGGCTTTTTTGGAAAAAAATAAAAAGTGAAAGCAGACAGATAATTCCGATACCAGCGGAAAGGCGCCTTTTTTTCAGGAACAAACCGCATCCTGCGAGAAGGACGATCCAGGAAACGACGAGATACGCAATGAAGTTATTCAACGGAGTTTGCGCGGATTCATCCTGAAAAACGTCAAACCTCTTTCCGAAAACCAGCCCGGGCCGCAGGCGATGGCTTAGCCTGAATGAGACAATACCCAGTTTGTCCTTCCAGAAATTACCGTCCGCGAGAGTTTTTTGGCCAACGGTTTCGGTATAGACTAAATGTACCGTTCCAAGGCCTAACTCCCGTTCGTTGTCCGTGCCAGTCAGCGGATAATACGAATTCAATTGTTCCAATATCGAAGAATTTCCCTTGAGCGGATCCAGCAAAACAAGGCTGCCTCCGAGGGCAAGCCATTCCCCCATGGCGATTATTTGCGGAGGATTGAGAACCGGACCGGGATCGGATAGCACCAACGCGGTGACGGCATCATAGGATAATGCCGAGGCGGGGAGACTTTGCGGAAGCACGGGAAGCACAAGGACAGGCTCTCCGGGATAGAGCATTCGGGACAAACTTAACCTGACGGTTGCGGGTATGGCGCTGACTAAAAGCGTATGGCCTGAAAAAAGACGGTCAGCAGGATGAAACGTTTGTTCAGCGAGTAACATGCCCGCGGAGTACATTTTAACGTTCAAAGAAGGGACTTTCTCATCGATGAAAACAGGAAATTCATATTGACCGGAATGCGTCAATTGCCAGGATTCAATGCTTGACGCTTGTTTCTCGTCTCCCCGCACAATTTCAAGCCGCCCCTCGGGGATCGGATCCTTAAGGGTCAGAAACAGGGGAACCCAGGATCCGGCAAAGGAATA
>Ga0302289_1000667_pt1 | contig 13218 bp, 15 predicted proteins | sample III_Fen_N1_2_FD_194552 | JGI IMG/M metagenome (GOLD analysis project Ga0302289, IMG submission 194552) | Peat permafrost microbial communities from Stordalen Mire near Abisko, Sweden - III_Fen_N1_2 | ecosystem: Environmental > Terrestrial > Soil > Wetlands > Permafrost | place: Sweden: Abisko... | reverse complement strand
GTCTGGCCGCTTTTTTTGCCTCGGCGAAAAAAGCGGCCAGACTTTCCGCACGGTAATCATGGGCATTATATCCATGAAGGTCGGTCATCTCGGCGTCAGAAAGAAGCTTGCCCCGATACCCCTGCTTTTCCACGAAAAACGCAAGACGCTTGAACATCTTGTCCTGTACGGCATAGTTAGCCGTATCGAAAATTATAATCGAGGGAAACCGGTCCCAGGCGAATACCTCGCGGTCGCTCCGGCGCCAAGCCGATACGGGCCACTCGATAATCATGGAAGGGTCCGCAAGAATGGGAGACGACGGATTTGACGCGTCGTTTACCGCGAATGCCTTGTCATACGTTACGCGCAAGCCTGAAAGGCTGTCGAAGATCCCGGAAGGGACAACGGAAACGGGAAGATTCCGAACCATAAATGAAGGTATAAAGGTATTTCCGGGAGCGGGAGATTTCCGGAAACCCAGCTTCATATTTCCCGCAACGAAAGAAACCCTGTTCTGACGAAGAACGCTTCCCAATTGTTCGCTTTCGTCCTTTCCCGCCGTTGGTCCAAGATTGATGGAAAGAAGCGAGTTGGGCACGAGTTGAACCGCAGTTTCGCGGTTCGAGTCACAGTCGATCCTGCCGCCTTCCGAAGTAAAGCCCGTCCACAAAGACGATGCGGACCTCTGCCATCCGGTCTCCGCTTTTTCGATCGAGGCGGAAACGATTGATACACGTGAGGTTTCTTTTCCGGTAAGGGAAAGCGCGAAACCGCACACATCCGCATCAGGTCCGCTGTCGGGCAAAAGCATCCTGATACGAAGGTCTCCGGTCACTCTAGTGACTGTCGAAAGATTGCGCGCGGCAAGCCGATCCCGCAGCGCGCCCCGATTGTCAAGATCGCTTGAGGAAACAAGACCAAGCGAGATAGTAACCGCATCCTGGCCTTCATTTCGGACAAGGACTTCGACGGCGCCGCGCGATCCGCGGCCTTCAGCGTTCTTTTTTATTTTTGCCCGGCCGGGATTGAACGAAAACCACGCGGTTGAGGAAGCCCCCGTCAGTATGCCGTCGCGGGCTTCCGGGCCGAGCGCGGCAAGCGGGACGGATTGGGATAATGCGCCGGTAAAAGGAACTTTTGAGCGCGACAGAGAACAACCGCATAGCGAACCGGCGGCGAAAGCGCAGGTAAACGCAATGGTGAGAAGAATTCGGGACTGTACAGAATGACTCATAGGCTGACGATACTCCGGGCGATCAGTTTTGCGATCTCGTATTTTCTCTGCGGGGGTAATTCGGAATCAGGCCTGAGAAAACTTTCGAAACGGCCGGAAAATCCGTCCGGAAGCGTCTTGAGGGAGGCAACAAGATTGAGATAACCCCTGTGAGAGGGTTCGAAATGGCCGTTTTCCATAAATAGGGACGAACATGCATATTTGATAAAGCTTGAGGCAGAAACCATGTAGTTAAAGGGATCCTCCTGCACGATCGCCGCGCCGAGGTCCGCGAGAAAGTGATCCATGGTCGCCTGATAAAAAGAGCGCATCTGTACCCAAAACGTATCGTTCAGGTTTGAAAGCGTCGTGGTTATTCCGGTCAGCCATTCGGTGCGCTGAAAAAGCGGCTGGCATTTGACTAATCGGTAAAAACCATAAGTACCGATATCGCGAAGTTTCCACAGGTCTGACCCTGCGCGTGCGGCTATGCCTGTCAGTTCCTCAACGCGTTCGACCGTCTTATATTCAATTCGAACCGGCATTTCACCGACGAGAAATCGGTCCTTGGTCCCGGTGGGAGATGTTTCCATTACCGAATGTTCAGGATAGGCCGCCTCGCGCAGGGAAGGAGCGGGTATCGAGCCATGGACATACACGTCCAGAATAAGGGCGAAATACGCATTAAGGGTATCGGTCGAGGCCGCCTCGTTGAGACAAACGCACTCTACTGATTCCCACGCCGAAATGGTGGAAACGAGCTTGTTGGCAAGTTCGCGAACTTTTGGTTTCATGCTATACTTCATGGGAGCATCTTATCATATCAATCGTGAGTTTGGAACAATAATGATACAAAAAGAGATACTGAATATCGATTGCCTCTTTCTTCATGACACGCAAATGGCCGATCTGCAAAAAGAACAAACTCTGATGCGAAAACTATACGGAGATGCTTCAGTACCTTTCAATATCGCCCCGCCTTTTTGCCCGGCTATCGGGATATCCGACATTTCAGGAAAACTGATGATCGGGAAGCCAATCGGGATTGACGGCTGGATAGTGAGACCGATAACGGACGCGCAAAGTCTGCCCGCGACGGCAACCGTGACCCATCCCGAACTCCCTGGCTTGCCTGCCTTTCCCGGCTTCCCGCCGCTCCCGTCAGTTTCATGCTTCGTGATCGGCTTCGCGGGTGACTTCGCGAACGCTATTCTTGAGCGCTATTCGGAGGTGCCGCACATCGCCGATTTTCGTGTAAACGTATGGAATTACGGCTTGCTCACGCTTGAAATAGAGGTTGATTACAAAAATGCATATTCGTGTTCATATACCGTCGGTCCCGTTACCTGGAAAAAATCGCACTAGCTGTCCGTTCTGCCCGCGTTCCATCCGTTCAGCAGGAGCGGTTCGAAGCGAATGATGCAAGATTTTCCCAGTCTGGTATCGATACTTCGCCCCGGCCGACGATAATCAAACCCGACCGTTCAAGCTGCTTTAACTGCCGATTTACCGTTTCGCGGGAAAGACCGACCGAATCGGCAAGTTCGTTCTGCGTCAGTCTGACGCAGGCACGTTCCATCAGGAAACTGGCGGTGTCGGGAGATCCCACCGTACCCAGTGTTTGCAGTGTGCCCGGTGTTGCCGCTGCCCGGCGGCGCGAAAGCAAAAAAGTCAGTATTTTACCCTGGGCATCATCGTCGGCGAGAAAGCGGTGTAAAAGCACGACTTCGGATGAGAGCCCCACAAGAACTGCGCGCACGGCGGTAGGGTTGCCGAGCGCGCGATCAAGATTTATTCGGGTAAACGCGAAGGCTCGGCATTCTTCCGCAGCGACGGCGTCAAAAAGACAATTGGTTCCCGATAAAAGTTCGGCGAGACCGAACCAGCTGCCGGCGCGGACAGGAGCGAGATCGAAGGGCTTTCCGTCCGTGGCGAATTTTACCGGACGAATCGTGCCTGAAACGAGGAAGAAAGCGCGCGCGCAAGGATCATCCTGATAATAATAGGCCCGACCCTCGCGCACCGTGAGCTCTTGTCCATAGCGAACCAGTTCGTCCGGAAGCATCGCGTTATTCATGTCTCTTAGCGTCCCAAGGCAGGAAGCCAGGGATCGACAAGATCCTCGGGATATACGATATCGATCTTGCCGCCGCTTTGCGACTCAAGGCGCGCCACCAAAATCATACTCCATCGCTCGCGCTCGGTTAGTGCGGGCAATTCGCGCATAATGACGGCCTCTTCGGCGCCTGAAGCACGGCCGATCCGGAGATCGGCGGTCGAAAGCCAGCCGCTGCGCAGACAGGCAAGCGCGATATCAATTTTTTCATCCTTATCAAGGATTTCCGCAGTGCGAACGTCAAGTGCGATCCGGTATGGAAGGCTTGCGCGCTTTTCGGGACGATCCGAAATCCATGAGGCGATATTTCTTTTTTCGGCATCGCTTACGGGATACCGCGCATTGGAAGATTCGACGACGAGCGTGTCGGGCACCGTTCCGCCATTCTCACGTTCATACTCTCTCGACCTCTGGGCCGGGCGGAACGAAACAAACATGGCCTCGGGACGCGAGCGGTCATCGATCCATTCACCGTAATTAAGCTGGTCAACGTACGAAAGCTTCCATCCCGTCAATTCAGGGAAGCACGATTGCAAACCGCGGATAAAATCAAGGTGTATTTCTCCCGTGCGTACGATTGCGCGTTTGGTAAACCGGTCCGGCATATAGAAATTATAGTCTTTTATAAGTTCAGCGGTATAACCGCCCGCGAGAGCAGAACCGGTGGTACGGGGGAAACTGTCATGCGGCGCTTCGACGAGCATCTCGGTGACGCGCAGTCCCATATTCTCGCCAATCACCGTCACCTTTCCGCGCGCGACTATCTTTCCCGCAATTACGAGCTCTGCATCACTTTCGGCAGATACAGGGCAGTCAAGATTGATAAGGCTGCGCACGCCGACGCCTTCAAGTGCCGACATCCGAACACTGACCGTTCCAGACCGTATGGCGAAACGCAGCAGTTCCGTCGAGCGGTCTCCACGGCAGGGACTGATCGCGACCGTTTCGCTTTCCTCAAGGCTGTCGATCCATGCGCACAATCGATCCCCCACAACGTTTATCGATCCCTGGGCGAAAAAATCCCCATTGAGTGAAATAGAGCATCCCGTTCCCGCTTCGGTGGCGGAGCGGATAACGCTTCCTGCTTTAAGTTCGCCGAACTCGTAGCGCGAGATCCATCCCGTGCCAGTATCAACAGTCAGCACGGCCTCTTCATCTTTCCATTCTTTCATATAAGTGCCTCCACTACTTCGGAGTATAGTTTCTATATGATACCGCAACCGTGACGTTTGTCTGTGCCTTGAGTCACATTAGTGCCTCGAGACACACTAGGAACTCGGTTACCTGTTGCGGCCGATCAGGGGCTGAAGTAAAAATTCGAGACCATTTGTCTTGATTTCTTCTATTGCGCGGAGCTGTTCGCCGAGCTTCCCCGAAGGATAGCCCTTTCCCTTGAACCAGAGAACGTAATTCTCCGGAAGGTTGACGAGATACATGCCGGCATATTTTCCGAAAGGCATTTTCGCGTTCGCAAGCTCGAGGAGAGCCGCGTCCGCCTCGGAGTCGGGATCAATTTTGATATCCTTAAAACCGTCGATGGGTTCTCTGAATTCCCCCATTGTCAGTACCGGTGCATCCAGCCGATCACGCGGCCTTCAATCCTGAAATCCTCAAGCTCAGCTCCTGACAGGATGCGCACGGGATACGAGGGATTTTCACTTATCACATGCACGGTCTGCCCCGCGGGATCAAAGTGCACCCGCTTGACCAAAAGTTGCGACGTAATCGATACGACGTGAACGCCGTCTCCCGTCCGTTCGTCGGGAGCGAAAAACACTACGTCGCGGTCATCAAGGCCGATACCGGTCATCGAGTCTCCGCGAACTTCGACGGCTTTTACTTTTTCCGGTTTTCGCGGCGCGATAAACGTCCGCAATACCGGAAGGCGCATGGTTTCGGCATTTTCTTCTATTTCAACGCCCCGACCGGCAGCCGCTTCCTGGCGCACGAATTCAATTTGCACTACGGAACTGCCGAGCGAATCCCCTGCGCCGTCCGCGTGCGAGGAAGAAAGCCCGGTCAAAAGCCAATTGATGTCGACTTCATACGTATTGGCAAGTTTGACCAGCACGTCGCGCGATGGGTCGCGTTTGCCAAGCTCGATATCTCCCGAGACAACCGGATGGACGCCGAGAGATTCTGCAAAGGCCTTTTTTGTAAGCCCTGCGCGAAGGCGTATCGTGGCATATCGCGTTGCGACGCTGTCTTCATCTGTCATTTTTTTCATTATTTGCCTCTTGACTTATAAGCATTATGCTTATATGATTAGCATAACAGGTATATTTTATCCTGTCTACGGACAAAAGGCAAGAAAAAATGGCAACAGAAACCGGTTTTCCGTCACCCGCCCAAGGGTACGAGGCAACAGCAATAGACCTGAACGCCCTTCTCGTGCATAACCCTCCCGCGACCTTTTACATGCGGATGCAGGGGCAGCAGCTCCTGTACCGGGGTATTTTTCCGGAAGATCTGCTCGTCGTCGACCGTTCGAGATCCCCTAGCGCGGGATGCCTCGTCGTATTCCGCCGGGATGAGGATTTTTCCTGCAGGGAACTGGTTAGGGAAGGCGAAGGATACATGCTCGCGGACGGCACGGGAGAGCGCATACAGCTTGACGGGGAAACGGAAATATTCGGAACGGTAACGGGAGTGATACGAAAACTATGATTTTACATATTGACGCAAACAGCTTTTATGCCTCGTGCGAACGATTGTTCAGGCCGGACCTCGCGGGAAAGCCGATAGTCGTGCTTTCGAACAACGACGGCATCATCATCGCATTAAACGACGAAGCCAAGGCGAAAGGCTTTCACCGGGGAGACGCGTACTTCAAGGTCGCCGAGGATTGCGACCGGAAAGGAGTTGCGGTATTCAGCTCGAACTACACCCTGTACGCGGACATCAGTGCGCGCCTCGTCACCATCTACAACCGCCTCTGCCCCGACGTCGAAATCTATTCTATAGATGAATGTTTTCTCTATTATCCTGACTGGAAGTGCCCGGACTTCACCGGCATCGCATGGCACATCCGCAACGCGGTCATGAAGGAAACAGGCATGCCGGTCTCTGTCGGCATAGCGCCGACGCGCACGCTCGCCAAAATGTGCAACAAGCTTGCGAAAAAACGCGGAGGCGTCCTTTCGTACGCGGAAATCGACCAGGAAACCGTGCTCGGCGAATATCCCGTAGGCGACGTGTGGGGAATCGGCTGGTCAAAGCAGGCTAATCTCGAACGGCAGGGCATACGCACCGCGCTCGACCTCAAGAAGTATCCGCTCGATCTCGCGAAGAAAAACCTTACGATCACCGGATTCCGCACGGTGCAGGAGCTCAACGGAATACCCGCGATAGACCGGAACGAGATCGAAAAAAGGCAAAACATTTGCTCATCGAAATCGTTCGGAGAAGCGGTATTCAAGCTTGACGAGATCGAGGAAGCCCTGTCGATGTATACGCATGAGGCCGTAAGCCGCCTCCGCGAACAAAAGAGCGCGGTCAAGTACGTATCGATATATCTGATGACAAATCCCTGGGACGAGTCGGGGCCGCAGTACTGCAACCAGCTTTCGGCCGCCCTTCCCAAACCGACGTCGTTTCTCCCGGACATTCTCGGCACCGCCATCGAACTGCTCCGCAAGCTCTACCGTCCCGGTTTTCGCTACCGCAAGGTAATGGTCAATTTGCTCGGCCTCGAAGACGACACCGTCATCCAGCAAGATCTCTTTGAGTCGGACGAAAGACGCCCAAAAAAACAGGCGCTGATGAAATGCTTCGACGCGGTCAACGACCGCTACGGGCGAAACGCGCTCGCGCTCGGCGCAAGCGTCCTTTCTCCGCGCAAATGGAATATGCAGCGGAAATTCCTTTCGCCCGCGTATACGACGGACCTCGCCTTTATTCCCGAGGTGCATTGAGACTATGGGCGAATTGTATATCGGAACTTCGGGATACGATTATCCCGAATGGAAAGGCATCCTCTACCCGCACGACCTGAAGAGAGAAGAATTTCTCGCGTGCTATGCGGAACACTTCAACGCGCTTGAGCTCAACTACACGTATTACGGCATGCCGGACGAATACCAGCTTTCGTCGATGGTGAAGCGGTCGTCGGGAAAAGTACATTTTTCCGTGAAGGCGCATCAGTCTTTGACTCACGCGGTGAACGTCTCCACATGGAGGGATTCAGCGAAAGAATTCAGACAGGCTCTCTATCCGCTGGTGAACGGTGGGCTTCTCCTTTCCGTGCTCATGCAGTTTCCGCAAAGCTTTCATTACGCGGTAGACGAACGTCGCTATCTCGACAGTCTCGTCGCGGAATTCCGCGATCTTCCGCTTGTCATCGAATTCCGCCACGCGTCCTGGCAAAACGAGCGGGTATACGAGGGCTTGCGGAAGCGAAATATCGGGTGGTGCGTCTGCGACCTGCCCGCGCTGAAAAACCTGCCTTCGACCAAAGCAGTCGTTACGGGAACGCGCGCATACCTTCGATTCCACGGACGCAACGCGGGCAACTGGCACGGGACGAACGCCCACGACCGCTACGACTACCTCTATTCGGACGACGAACTTGAGAAATACGTCCCGCTCGTCACAACGCTCAAGGGTTCAGCCCAACTCGTGCAGATCTATTTTAATAATCATGCAAAAGGCCACGCCGTCGTCAACGCGCAGAAAATCAAGGTACTGATGTCGGTGTAATGTCGGTATAAAAATTTTACTTGATAATTTTACTAACAACTTCAGCCAATCCAACTGCCACCATTATCACACTGGTGAATAGCATCACTTTTTTGTTGGGATCTATGATATTTTCCCTGTTTTTAAAATAAATCATTAAAAACTCAAGACCAAGACAGGCAAACGTCAATCCGCTAAATATTCTGTTTTCCGTAATCAATTGCAAAACAAGGAACATCACTCCAGCGGCTAAAAAAACCAGCATAATGACATTCATCAAATTTTTACTAATTTTCATATGGACTCCCGTTAATTACTGTAAGTATAACAGAGAAAAGCACTATTTTTTTTGAACTCGTTTTATTTTTTGTTTTCTTGAGTTGAGCAGCATGAAAAACCTATACTACTAGGGGAGACAATAAATGGATGTAACAATACGCCTTGCCACGAAAACCGATTTCTCCACTATGTGGGATATTTTTCACGAAGTGATACGCGACGGGGACAAATACGTTTTCGCGCCTGACACGCCAAGGGAAGAAGCTTTCGAATACTGGTTCGGTGCCGGCGTTACATCTTACGTCGCCGAAGATAGAGGCTGGATTCTCGGAATGTACCGTCTCAAGGCTAACCAGAGGGATCTCGGCTCGCATGTCGCCAATGCGTCTTTCATGGTCGTACCGGGGCAACAGGGACAAGGCATAGGCACGCTGCTTGGAAAGCATTGCCTTGTTGAGGCGAAAAAAGCGGGCTTCAGCGCGATGCAGTTCAACTATGTCATATCGACGAGCGAGGCAGCGCTTCAACTATGGAAAAAACTCGGCTTTTCGATTATCGGAATCGTTCCAGGAGGTTTCCGCCACGCGAAGCTCGGTTTTGTGGACGTCTATGTCATGTACCGGAGGCTCGACGACATAGACGCCTGAACAAAAGCAACAGAATTGACATAACCGGACTCTATCCGTATATTTATGGTATGAAACAATTTTTTCATAACCGTTATATCAAGACAGTCGTTATTTTTCTGACTGGCGCCGCAACCCTTCACATTTTATTGCTGTTAGTGCATTCATGCATCACGGTAAATTTCGCAAAGATCAATATTTTCGGAATTCTCGGCTTTGACCTCTTCTTCCCAAAGATCGGTCAAGGACCCGTTAGTTTTGTCATATCTTCGATTTTGATTTTCTGTCTGCTCTTTGCCATTTTCCTCGGCGTTACACTTTTCAGAAAAAAACACGCAAGATAATCCCGATCAGGCAAAAGGTCAATTTTCCCTGACCTTTCCGCTTTCCTTCAGATCACGGGCTTTCTCCGAAAACGTCGCGGCCATCTCGCTCACTCCCTGCTTTGCATAAACACCTGCGATCTCTTCCCATCCCCTCGCGTCTTTCGGAAAGCGGTCGATCGATTTTCTGAAAATTTCCAAAGCCCCGTTGAAATCGCCTGAGCGCGCGAGCAAACGCCCTTCGATAAGCAATGCGTCCGCGTCGGGTTTGAACGCGCGGTTTGCCTCGTGCATGAGGGCAAGGGCACTTGCAGCCTCGCCCATGCGGTCAAGGCAGAATACGAGATTCGCGAGAAGCATACGGTCGGCCGGTTTTTCGCGAAGCAAGGACCGGTATAGAATGGCAGCGCTTCGGTATTGGCCGGCCTTTCGCCTGAAGAGCGCGAGCTGATGCGTATTCTGCGCAGTCGGCGCGAAACGCGAAAGCGCTTCCAGCTGATCCGCGGCCTCCGCGAAGAGTTCCCTCCCCGCGAGATACTGAGTAAAATCCCTGCGGATAGCGGCGTTATCGGTCCATCTCCCTAAATATTCCTCATATGCGCTTTTGAGCGCATCGCCGGGGTCAAGTTCCTCGCAGCAAGCGATAAGGCCGAGCCATGCGACCTCGCTGTCGCTTTCAAGCTCGACAGCCTTCCTGTACCAGCCGATAGCGAGATCGGTAAGCCCGAGGCGGAAATAAGTTCTGGCAAGGGCGACGACCATTTCGGGAACTGCACCGTGAATATGGATCTGCTGCTGAATGCCCGAAAGAATCTCGGAGGGATCCTCGTCGAGATTGGCGGCGCACAGAACGCGATAATACGAAATGGTATCGGCGTCGCAACCCGACCGTTCGGCCTTTTCGAGAAGCGGCGCAAGATTCGCCCAGTCGCGCTCTTCGACGAGCAGCATCAGTATGCCGTACCAGGGCGCGGGATTTTGCCTGTCAAGCTCGATGGCGCGGTTAAAATGATTCATCGATTCGGTCCGGTTCCCGAGATTTCGCTGGGCTTCGCCCATAAGCGCATGAAGTTGCGCGTCGCTTCCGTAGAGTTTCAGCCATGACCGCGCTGCCTGCGCCGCGCTTCCCCACTCCTCTTTTTCCAGATGGTTTTTCACGATCAAAAGATTTACCATCTTGTCGGTCGGCTGTCCGTTTTGCGGAGCCTCGCCGAGCGACGTCATGATTTTCGCGGCTTGCTCCGTCTCGCCCATATCTAGAAGAACGGCGACCGGATACCATTGCAGCGCGGAATCTTCGGGCGCGAACTGAATAGCGGCCTCATACTGGCTCAGTGCTTCGGGAAGAAATTTAAGCTCGCGAAGCGCATGCGCGAGATAGAGCCGGGGCACCACGCCGTCAATATCATTATTGATCAGAAAGGTAAGCCGCTGCCTCGCAGCCTCGGCATTTCCGCGTTTATAGGTACGCACCGCCTCGACGAAAAGCGCATTGAGATAGCCCTGATTAAGCTTTGGATCGTCCGGTGCGATGGAAAGCGCTTCCTCGAAAACGGAACGGGCAAGGACGGGTTTTTTCCATTTGAGAAGAGCCATGCCCAAAAGGGTCCGGGCGTCGATTGATTGGGGATTGAGCTCGACGCTTCTCTTCAGCGCGCTTACCGCGCGGTCGTACGCGCCGTCCGCAAAACAGGCGCGACCGAGAAAGAACCAGCCGGAACCGTCCTCAGGGCGCAGTTTGATATACGACCGCGCGCAAACGGCCGAACGCGAATACATGCTTTCCGCATGCCAGGACCGCGCGAGAAAGAGAAATATTTCCGGGTGACTGTCTGTCTTTGAAGACCCGTCGGCCAAGCCCTGCGCGGCCAAATCTTCGAGTATCGCAATCGATTTTTTATAGTCGCGATTCTGTCCCGCTTTCAGGGCTTTTGCAAACTGGGTTTCGAACAAGGTCACGGAGTCTCTCCCCTGATCGGTAATGCCTTGCCCCGTATCATCAGGATCGGAACCGAAACAGCGTGCTTGAGATGATCGGAAATGCTTCCGAAAAGAATATCAGAAAAAATACGGTGTCCATGGGTTGCGAGGGCAACGAGGTCATACCTGCCCGTCTCGATTTCTTTTACAAGCTCGTCTTCGGGTTCGCCGCTCAGGAGAAGTTTGTCGGCTTTAATCGATGCGCGTTCAAACTGCAGGACGCGTTCGGCCATGTAGGCGTCTGCCCGCGTTTTGAGCGCGGTATCCTGATCCATGGTATGCGAGTGAATTACGTGCACGAGGGTGACTTCCGAATGACCGCAGCTCACCATCCTTATAATGGTATCGATAATGCTGTCGTCGACCGGAGAGCAGTCGATCAGGACAAGTATTCGGGAAAACGCGCATGTCATGAGGCACCTCCTGAAAACACAGAAAATAGGAGAAAGACATTCAAACCGATAATGAGAGCCGAAACCAGTATGGCCGTGATAAATTCGGGAACGTTACTGCGGAAAATCGACATCAGTTTTTTTCTTCTGCACAGAATGACGAGTGGTATCAGGGTAAAAGGAAGCTGGATGCTCAGGACAACCTGGCTGAAGATCAGCATTTTATAGGTGTCCAATCCCGCAAGGATCAGAAAAAATGCCGGAAGCGCCGTGACGAAAATAGCGATGCGATAAAGCGGTGTCTTTGGGTCTTCGGGCTGGGCGAGAAAACCGGTAATCACGTTCACCTCGGCCATCGAGGCCGTAACCGAGGAACTAAGCCCGGCGAACAAAAGAGCGACTGAGAAGAAAAGAACCGACAGAGGACCGACGAGAGGCTCAAGGGTTTTCGAAGCCGCTTCGATGCTCGTGACCTCGACTCCGTTCGCATGGAACACGCGTGCAGCCACGATGATCATGGCGCCGTTCACGATCAGCCCAAGCGTTAGTGCCATCAGGGTATCGAGCTTTTCGTACTTCAGCAGGGACATTTTCTTCTCGTCGGTTATGCCCCATTCCCGCGAATGGATGATATTCGAATGGAGAAAAATATTATGGGGCATGACGACCGCGCCGAGAATCGCCATAGCGGCATAGATACTCGTTCGGCCAAGACGCGGGATGACGAGCGACGGAAGCGCAAGGCTCCAGTCAGGCTTGACGAGCACGAGTTCGGCGACGTAGCAGAGAGCGATTATACCGAGAAAGCCGATGATTATTTTTTCCAGGCGGTGATACCGCTGCCCGATCACAAGAAATATTTTGATGGCAATCGTAAGAAGGGCGCCAAGCCACAGAGGAAGAGAGAAAAGCAGTTTAAAGCCGATCGCCCCTCCTATCAGTTCGGCGATATCGGTCGCCACGCATGCGGCAATTACGGTTGTTCCGAGAAAGAACGATACGGGTTTTGAAAAACCCTCACGTATATTCATAGCGAGCGACTTTCCGGTAGCGATGCCCAGTTTGGCCGCCATATTCTGAATCAGGATGAGCATCAATGTACTCAGCGTGATAACCCACAAAAGATCGTATCCGAAGGACGAGCCCGCTTCGATATTGGTCGCCCAATTGCCCGGATCGATAAACCCTACCGTGATCAAAAACCCCGGCCCAAGGTACGTGAATATTTTTTTTAATCTATCAGGAATTTTCATCGGCCTTCCCCTCCGCACGGCATAGTTACTATACCGTACTTCGGGAAAAACTGATAGATAAGGAAAAGCCTCTCGAGACTACTTGTTCAGATTCGTCAGGTCAAAGTCCCGTAAAATCGCTGGCCTTGTAGTAGCCGGAATCGATAAGCTCCGATTGAATATTTGTTTTTGTGATTAGCGTCGCGGGCATCATCCTGGTGGGGACGTAGATTACGCCAGTATTATATAGAGTTGTAGTATCAATTGTAGGCGTTTTTCCTTCGATCAATGCGATTGCTATTTTTGCGGTCTCTATGGAAAGAATTTTTGTGTTTTTGAAAACCGTCATGGACTGTTTTCCGTCGATGATACGCTGAACAATAGTACGATCGGCATCC
>Ga0302289_1000663_pt1 | contig 13243 bp, 13 predicted proteins | sample III_Fen_N1_2_FD_194552 | JGI IMG/M metagenome (GOLD analysis project Ga0302289, IMG submission 194552) | Peat permafrost microbial communities from Stordalen Mire near Abisko, Sweden - III_Fen_N1_2 | ecosystem: Environmental > Terrestrial > Soil > Wetlands > Permafrost | place: Sweden: Abisko... | reverse complement strand
AGGTCGTCAAGCCCTTCATCCTCGTCGTACTCGGGTTGTTGTTTGTGCGCCTGATTTACGATTTGGCTATTCATTAACGATGTTCGTGCAACAAAAAACACCGCACGGTTCACACCGCGCGGTGTTTTTGCTTGAATCGATTATCGGTAGAACACCTTCATTGTGCCAAAGGTTACATCACCATTGACCACCAACGTTTGCAGCGCATCCGCATTCGGTTCACCGTTCATCTGAATGGAGCCAAACGATTTATCGGACTTGACAAACAACCGAATCGTTTTGGGTACGATCAGGTCAAACTCTGCAAAGGACACGTCGACGTCCAGCTTTGCATTTGGTGCAACGGTTTTCACCCCGGTCAAATCCAGCTCGCTCTTGCCAAATGAGAGATCGATGTTTCCGCCAAGGAAGTCCTCCACGGCGACTTTGCGGTTCTCCTCGGAAAACGAGCAGTCATAGTTGACGAAACCATTGTACTCCTTATATTCGCTGCGTTTGTCCTTATTCCCCGCAAAATGCACGCCACACCATTTGTTCTTATGCGGAATAAATGCTTCGTAAAGGATTGTAAGTCCAAGTAAAACCAGCAGAATCGGCCAGGTGACGCTCCATGTCAGCACAAACGTCGTTACACTTAGGTTAAATAGTAAAAAGTATAGACCGAGCGCTGCAACGGCAATGCTGAAGATCGAAAAACGTTTGATCATCCAGCTGACACCAAATCCGATGATGACCGCCGGCCAAATAATCCCCCAGATACCAAAGGAGACGATGCCGAGGCGCTGAATCAAGAACGCGACGCCTAGCACGATGATGAGCACCGCGAACCATACGCCGTCCTTCTTGGCATGCTTCCCGCCGTCCCATGAAACAGAAAACGAACCGTCGCCTTCCTTATTATTCTTCTGGGAGTCGACGATGACGACCTTCGGCTCAATGGGCTTTACCCCGAGCAATTCATCTGTTGAAACCCCCAGTTTCTCCGCCAGGAATGGGAGAATCGAAATATCCGGACAGGACACATCGTTCTCCCATTTGCTGACTGCCTGCGCCGAAACCCCCATCATCTCGGCGAGTTGTTCCTGTGTATACCCTTTTTCTTTGCGAAGCTGCATGATGCGCTTCCCCATCGTCTGTTGTTCCATTTGGTTTCCCTCTCTTTCTTGAGTTTATTATGTCATAAAGCGTATATCTTGAACATATACTGTTTATCGAGTTGTAATTTTTCTCACAACCAAGAGTAGAGTTTTGTGCAACCTCGTTTCTTGCATGTTAACCCACGGTAGAATATGATGCAACCATCGCTTTTCTTTACAGCATGCGTCATTTCTAGTACAATACATTTGGTAGATTAAGGAGGTTTCCCTAAATGGCATTACGCACAATCCGCACGGACGACGATCCGTGCCTCTATAAAGTTTGCAGGCCGGTCGAAAAGTTTGACGCACGGCTTTCCGACCTGATCGAGGACATGTTTGAAACTATGGACGCTGCTGACGGCGCAGGTCTTGCCGCACCGCAAATCGGAATTTTGCGGCGCGTGGTAGTCGTTGACGCAGGCGAAGGAAGAATTGAGCTTGTGAACCCGACCATCACGCTTGCAGAGGGTTGCCAGGGCGGCTACGAGGGTTGCCTCTCATTTCCCGGGCAGAGTGGCTATGTCGAGCGCGCCGATCACGTCATCGTAGAAGGCTACGACCGCAAGGGCGAACTGCACACCTATGACACTTTTGATTTTTTCGCGCGTGCCATGCAGCACGAACTGGATCATCTCGACGGCGTTGTGTATCTCACCAAAAAGACCGACCCGCCGAAAGACTTTGCCGATGAGCCGCATGAAGAGGAGAACATGGGATGAGAATTGCCTTTCTCGGTACGCCGGAGTTTGCGTTGCCGTCGCTGGACATGCTAAAGCAAAGCGGGCATACTCTCGCTGTGTTTACGCAACCGGATCGTCCAGTCGGCCGCCACGCGATGCTCACGCCCCCTCCGACGAAAGCTTATGCGCTCACGCATGATATTCCCGTCTATCAATTTGAAAAGATTCGCTTGCCCGAGGGCGTCGCGGCTCTCAAAGCGTTTGCGCCGGATCTCATGGTGACCGCGGCATTCGGGCAAATCCTCTCCGCTGAAAATCTCGCCATTCCGAAATATGGCTGTATCAACGTGCACGGATCGCTCCTGCCGAAGTATCGGGGAGCGGCTCCGATTCAGTGGGCGATCATCAACGGCGAGACTAAGACCGGAATAACGACGATGATGACCGACGTCGGCATGGACACGGGAGATATTCTGCTCGTCGACCATGTAGACATCGATCCGAATGAAACCGCAGGCGAACTCTTTGTGCGCATGGCGGTGCTAGGAGCGGAAACGCTCCGGCGAACGATTGCCTCGCTGGAAGCGGGCACACTCGTCCGCACCCCGCAGGACGACTCGCAGGCAACGAAATGCCCCATGCTGAAGAAAGAGCATGGCAAGTTGGACTTTTCGCAGTCGGTTGCCGCCGTTCACAACCGCGTGCGCGGCACGAACCCATGGCCGGGGGCATATGCAATCCTCGGTGACGAACCGCTCAAGATACAAAAAACGCTTCGTTCCGATCGCGTAGCCGAAGACGAACCGCACGGCCTATTAAAAGGAAACGCAAAGACTGGTTTGTTCGTTCGCTGCTCGGATGGTTGGTTGGAGATCGTTGAATTGCAAGCAACCGGCGGTAAACGGATGCATGCAAAAGACTATTTATTGGGAAGATCGCTGGAAGGAAAGGTGCTCATTTGAACACACGCAGGCAGGCGCTGGACGCGCTCTGCGATATCACCGATCGCGGTGCTTACGCAAATCTCCGCGTCAAACAACTCACATCGTCTATGCCGGAGCGCGAGGCCAATCTGGCCGCCGCGCTCGTTTACCATACGCTCGACCACTTGCTGACCATCGACTACTATCTGGCGCACTTCGTCAAGGGTTCGCAGAAACCAGTGATCCGCGGCATTCTTCGTCTTGGCGTGTGTGAACTGTTATTTCTCTCAACCCCTGCGCACGCGGCGATTAACGAGAGCGTTGCGCTCACAAAAGAAGTTGGAAAATCCGGCTTAAGCGGCTTTGTCAACGCCGTTTTGCGCAACATTGACCGCAGCCGTTCCTCTCTGCCGCCGTTTCCGCAGGAGTCGGTTGCGCGTCTTTCGATTCAGTATAGTTACCCCGAGTGGATTGTGCGCGAATGGGTGTCCCGCTTTGGCGAATCAGCGACGGAATTATTAATTTCTCGCCCTGTTTCCGCGTTGGAAGTGCGCGCTCAAGATCCGTTTACGCGCGACGAGCTGCAAAAAGCGCTTCCCGTATCCAGCACAGTGAACCAGCTCGACGAAAACTCGCTCTCCCTCGCCAGCGGATTTGACCTTGCTTCTCACCCGCTCTTTCAAGAAGGAAAGTTTACCGTGATGGGCGAAAGCGCCATGCTAGCCTGCCGCGCGCTGGGCGACATGTCGGGAAAACGCGTACTGGACGCTTGCTCCGCCCCCGGCGGTAAGAGCGCGTATCTAGCAAGCCTCATGAAAAACGACATCCATCTCACTTGCTTTGAGCTGCATGCGCACCGCAAGGAGTTGCTCGATAAAACGCTTGCGCGGCTGCACGTTTCCGCTCAGACTTCGGAAAAAGACGCGGCAGTTTACGATCCCGCCTTTGAGCAGGCGTTTGACGGTGTCTTAATCGACGCACCATGCAGCGGTCTTGGCCTTCTCGGCGACAAGCCGGACATTCGTTACAGCAAATCGGACGCGGATATCACCGCATTGGTCGAAATTCAGAAAAACATTCTGGAGGCCTGCGCGCGATATGTTAAATCGAACGGTGTATTGGTTTACGCAACCTGCACCATTTCACGGCGGGAAAACGAGGAACAGATCACCGCATTTTTACTTGCGCATAGTGAATTTGCGCTAGAATCGATACCGATTCCGCTAGAAAACGAAGGCCAAATTCAGCTGCTGCCGCACGTACACCATGCCGACGGATTCTATATTGCGAGGATGAGAAGATGTATTTAGCTGACTTAACAAAATCTGAAGTGGAACAACTCCTATCTGAGTTGGGTGAGCCAAAATACCGCGCAGGTCAGGTTTGGGACTGGCTCAATCGCGGCGCGCGCGCACAGGAGATGACCAATCTTCCCGCCCCCTTGCGCGAAAAGCTTTCTTCTATTCCTTATGGTGGCGTCGCAATCGAGCGAAAGCTGCTCTCAGCAAAAGATGGAACGGTGAAGTATCTCTTTCGACTGGAGGATGAAAACCTTGTCGAAGGCGTACTGATGCGCTATCATTATGGTAATACGTTGTGTATATCTACGCAGATCGGGTGTAACATGGGTTGCACATTTTGCGCCTCCACGCTCGAAGGCTGCGTGCGCAATCTGCGCCCCGGAGAAATGCTTGGGCAAATTTTCGCTGTGGAACGCGACGAGCCGCCAAAAGAAGTTGGTCACCGGACGGTAACCAACGTGGTACTCATGGGCAGCGGAGAACCACTGGATAACTACGACAACGTGGTCGCTTTTTTAAACAGAGCGACCGCGCAAGACGGCCTTCGCATCAGCCCGCGCAATATCTCGGTCTCTACCTGCGGCATCGTACCGAAGATTGCGTCATTCCTTGCGGATGCGCCGCATGTGACGCTCTCCATCTCGCTGCACGCGCATGACGACGAAACGCGCACCTCGCTCATGCCGATCAACAAGGTTTACCCCATCGACAGCGTCATTGCCGCCGCGAAAAACTACGCGGTCAAAACCGGCAGGCGCGTCGTGTTTGAATATGCGCTCATCGGCGGCGTGAATGCTACGCTTGCGGATGCGGACGCTCTGGCAAAGAAACTACGCGGAATCATGTGCCACGTGAACCTGATTCCGCTCAATCCGGTACCGGAGCGCGGGCTAAAAGGCGTTTCCCGCGCGGAGGCGGAGCAGTTTGTCGCACGCCTCACCGAACGAAACATCTCTGCAACCGTCCGCCGCGAAATGGGGACGGACATCGAAGGCGCTTGCGGACAGCTGCGCAGGAGGATTCTGCATGAAATACGCAGTGAAAACTGACATAGGAAAGCGAGTCCACAACGAGGACAGCTACCTACTCTCCGAAAAAAGCGAATTCCCGATGCTGTTTGCCGTTGCAGATGGTATGGGTGGTCACGCCGCGGGTTCGGTTGCAAGCAGCCTGCTCGTCGATCAGTTGGAGCAGTTTGACTGCAATGTAGAGCCGGATCGTGAGATAGAGCTGTTGCGCCACGCGATTGAAAACGCGAACCTCGGCATTTTTCGTGCGGCGGAAAAAGATCGCGCGCTGCATGGCATGGGCACTACGCTAGTCGCCGCGCTCATTTTAGGTGAAAATTATATTGCCGCGAATGTTGGCGACAGCCGGATGTACCAATTCAGCAAAAAAACGCTGGAATCCATTACTACGGATCATTCGCTGGTAGAGCAGCTGGTTCTTGCCGGCGCAATTACAAAAGAGGAATCACGCGTTCACCCGCAGCGCAATATCATCACCCGAGCGATGGGTCTTTCTCCCTTCGTGGATGTTGATCTTTTTGAGCGTACATGGAGCAGTGGAGACATCATCATGCTTTGTTCGGATGGTCTGCACGGCGCGGTGGAAGATGAAGACATCATCACCGTTCTCTCTTCCGGGCGGTCGCTGGCGAGTATGTGCGATTTGCTCGTTCAGCTTGCTCTGGATAATGGCGGCACCGACAACATCACCGTCATCCTCGTTCAGCTTGAAGAAGGTGACGCGGTATGATTGCGCAAGGAACCATCGTTGGTCATCGTTATCGCATCATTGACCTCATCGGCACGGGCGGCATGGCGCATGTTTATCGCGCCATCAATCTCAGCACCCGAAAAGTGGTCGCCATCAAGGTACTCAAGGATGAATACCGCAATGATGCGGAGTTTTTACGCCGGTTTGAGCGCGAAGCACGCGCCGTGCTGCATTTGTCTCACGAAAACATCGTCCGTGCATTCGACGTTGGCGAAACGGATGGACTCCCCTACATCGTGCTCGAATTCATTGACGGACGTACGCTAAAGGAAATATTGGACGATAACGGGCCGATGCCTTCCCGCATTGCTGTGGCGCTCGTCGTGCAGGTTCTCGATGCACTGGGTGCCGCGCACGCCGCAGGCATCATTCACCGGGATGTAAAACCGCAAAACGTCATCGTCATGCAAAGCGGCAAAGTCAAGCTCATGGATTTCGGTATCGCGCGCGAAGTGGATGCAAACACCGTAACTTTCGCGGGCGCTACCGTGCTCGGCTCGGTACATTATCTATCCCCGGAGCAAGCAAAAGGCCTACCCGTTTCCGAGGGAAGTGATCTGTACTCCGCCGGAATCATGCTTTATGAAATGCTGACGGGTCACGTCCCGTTTGACGGAGACAGCTCTGTCTCCATCGCGCTCAAGCACATCAGCGATATCCCCGTCCCCCCGATCGAGGTGACCAATAAAGTTTCTCCCGCGCTCAACGATGTTATACTGCGCGCGCTCAATAAAGATGTATCGCGTCGTTATGGTGCTGCCAGCGAGATGAGCGCGCATTTACGCCGTGCGCTGAAAGAGCCGACGGGAGATTTTGCGCGCTATATCCCTACGTCAAAGCCGCAGCAGCAAAAAAAGTCTGCGCCGAAAAAGAAAGCGCATGGTGCGCTGAAGATCGGCCTGACCGTTGCCGCGCTCATCGTCGCGCTAGTCGGTGTTTTTATCGTGCTAAGAGATGTTTATCAGAGCGAGTCCGACGATTTTGAGGTTGTGCCAACGCTCGTTGACCGCTCTGTAGATGAATCGAAGTTGCGAGCCAGTAATTTTGGTTTTACGTTTGAAGTTCAAGATTATGAGAATAACGATACCGTCGCGAGCGGTTCCGTCATTATGCAAACACCCGATGGCGGAACGAAAGCCAAGCGCGGTACGACAATCTTTGGCATCGTAAGCCTTGGCCCTGCTTCCCCAACTGTACCCAACCTCATTGGACTATCTCCGGATGAAGCGCGGCACACGCTTGAGGAAACCGGACTCGTGCTCGGAAATGTGAGCTATCGCATCTCCGAGGTCGCAATCGGTTATGTTTGCGAGCAGTCCCTGCAGCCGGACACAGAGACGACAAACGGACAGGTGATCGATATCGTCATCAGCGCGTCTTCCGAAACAACGTTTGACATGCCGTATTCCATGGATCTACCCGTCAACTTGATCCTGGATCAATTACGGCTCGCGTCGTTTAACAATATCTTCGTGCGCTATGCGGAGAGCAACATCGTTGAAGACGGCGTGGTCTATCTGCAAGATCCGCTGCCAGGCACGCAGGTTTTGCCGGAAACGTCGGTTACGTTGACGGTTTGCGGTAAACCTGACTACCCCTATTCATCTGATATCGCCTTCAATCTGGACGTTGCAAACAGCGGAACAAAGGTTTTAGTTGCGGTACAGGACACGTATAACGGGCTTGCCTATTATCGAATTCTGTTTGAATCAACGCTGGAAAAGGGCGAAAAAGTTCCGATTTCATTTACCGCTACCTCCGATATTGAGGGCACGAGTGAAGTCATACTCTTTAGCGACGGCGCGATTGTCAAGCAACAGGACTTCACGTTTTCGTCGAAGGAGTCCTGATACACTATGCAAGGAAGAATCATCAAAGGCATCGGCGGATTTTACTACGTGCAACTCGGCAGTGGCGAAATCATAACCTGCAAAGCGCGCGGCAGATTTCGCAACGATGGTGTGACGCCGATGGTCGGCGACCTCGTCGAAATCTCACTCCACGAAACCGGTTTTGCCGCAATGGAAGATATCCTACCGCGAAAAAACGCTTTGTTGCGTCCGCCTGTTGCAAACATCGATCTATTGGTTATCGTTCTTTCGGCGGGTGTGCCAAAGCCGGATCTTCTCTTGGCGGATAAACTATTGATCCAGGCGCATACGCTCCAAATTGAGCCGCTGTTTGTGCTCAACAAAATGGACGCGGCAAACCCCGAAATCACAGAAGAGTTCCTCGCCGACTATGCTTCGTTTCGCACGCTGCTCACCTCTTCCACCACCGGCGAAGGAATCGACGCGCTAGAGACGGCGCTCACCAACCGCGTTTCCTGCTTTGCGGGGCAATCCGCCGTCGGCAAGTCTTCGCTACTTAACGCGCTCTTTCCGCAACTCTCGCTGGAAACTGGAGAGATGGCAAAAAAGACGGATCGCGGCAGGCACACCACACGCCAGGCTGAATTATGGCCCTTCCTGGGCGGCGCTGTCCTCGATACGCCCGGGTTTTCGCTGTTTGAGATGAGCGAGCTGACACAGGATAAACTAAACGATTGTTATCCTGAGTTTAAAGGGGTCGATCGCGAATGCCGCTTCACCGGCTGTCGTCACAATGCCGAACCGGACTGTGCGGTAAAAGCATTACTGTTGGATGGCAAGCTCACCAAGGGGCGCTATACGCGTTATTTGGAGATACAGAAAGAGATTGAAGATAAACATAAGCACCGCTATGATTAATCAATCGCATGCAAGAACTGCTCATGGATCGCATTCTGCTGGGATCACAAAGGAGAACACCCGTATGATTAAAATTGCGCCTTCCATTCTCGCCGCTGATTTTGCTGCCCTCGGCCGTGACGTTCGCTCATTGGCCGATTGGAGCGCAGACTGGGTTCATTTTGATGTCATGGATGGGCATTTTGTGCCAAACCTTTCTTTCGGGCCGCCGATTCTCTCCGCGATTCGCCCACTGACAAAGTTGCCGATCGATGTGCATCTCATGGTGGAGGAGCCGTCTCGCTTCGTCCCCTGGTTTTTGCAGGCGGGTGCAGATATCATCACCGTCCATGTTGAAGCGGAGAAGCATTTGCATCGCGCGCTGGAGCAAATTCACGAAGCAGGCCGCAAGGCAGGCGTCGTGCTAAACCCCGGTACACCCGCATCTATGGTAAAAGAAGTGCTGCCATATTGCGATCTTGTTCTGGTCATGTCAGTCAACCCCGGCTATGGCGGACAGAAATTCATACCGGAATCCGTTTCGAAAATCGCCGAGTTGAGGCATATGATCGACGAGTGCGGACTCACCACCGAGATCGAAGTCGACGGCGGCATCAACCCGGAAACCGCTAAACGCTGCATCGACGCAGGCGCAACCGTACTAGTCGCGGGCAGCGCAGTGTTTCAATCGATCGATCCCGCAGGTATGATCCATCAACTCCGTTGCGGCAAATAATCTGAAACCTACCATCATAAAATCACAAAAGAGCCTCGAGGCTCTTTTTTTAGTGTATAAGTCGATTTTATAGCTAACGCTAACCGAACAGAAAATGCGTTATACTTCGCTCTTTAGCAGCGTCATCAAAAGATTTGCATACAGTGGTTCCGACTCTTTTTCCCAATTTGCGCGCATGCGCTGCGCCATGTCGCGGGTAGCGACGCGTAGCGTCAGCTCCATCACCGCGGCGTTTTCTTCCAACGCGCGCAAATGCACCAGGTATCCGCCGGATGGCAACTCTTCCATATCGGAAACAATCTGCGTTTCCAGAAGCATCTCTTCCCTGTGTTCGCGCGCATATCGTTCCAGCCGTTCACGCAGAGAAACAGGCAAACTCTCGACAAACTGCTCTAAGACATCCGCACCGCGCACAGAGAGCCGGTAGACCTGCCCAAATGATTTGGGAAGCGCTGCAATAAACGAATCCTCTTCCAGCTCATGCATGCACGCCTGAAAGTCGAAAAAGCTCATCGTATCGTTGTCTACCATCACGCGATGGAGTTGCTCCCGCGTGATATCAACCTTAGATGCGCCGAGATAAAAGAGTATCGTGAGTTTATCTTTCGTTACGCCCTGCGCAAAAATTGGCATGACGTTCCCCTCCTGTCATGAATCATCCTGTCGTGTTGTTTACCCGTTGAGTGCCTCGGCAATCAGAAACGCGGCGTCCTCCACGTAGCTTGAGCAAGGGCGGCGCTCGTAATATTCTTTCGTACGCGCTTCCGGCTCACCCCCGGGCGTCGTTTCAATGTCAATGAGTAAGTCTCTGCAAATGATCGAGTGATTTTGCTCGCGAAATTGATCCGCCAACGCACGCACCCGCGCATAGAGCGCGCTTTTCTCTTGCTTCGCCTTCGGGTCGCTGTATCCTTCGAGTAATCCTTCTATCATAAACATGGCGCTCACAGCCCCGCAAACCTCACGCATGCGCCCCATGCCACCGCCGAAGGAGGATGAAAGACGCGCCGCTTGCTCACGCGAAAGACCAGTTTCGTCACAAAACGCGAGTAAAACCGATTGCGCACAGTTGAAGCCTTGTTCGAAGTACTCTTTTGCCAATTGTCTTTTTTCCGTTGGGTTCATTTGGTCGGCTCTCTTTCTAATTTGTACACTGGATCATACCATATTTCGCCTGTTTCTGTCCAATACAGCAGTGCCTTCGTAATAGTTTTCAAACAAAATCGCCGCAGGCGAAGTCCGAATTCCGGTTCGTCTGCGGCGATAAGTTCGGTCAGGTGTGCTTAGAGTATTTTAAACGAAAGAACCATCTGCTCAAAAAACGGATAGATCGCACTATATTGATCCTGCGTTGTGGTCAGCGTCATGACATAGAAATCGGCTCCATCCAGAATCAACGCATCGACCGTATAGAGCTGATAGCTCCCGCGCGTCCACGAGTAAGAATAACTCGCAACCTCACTTCCGCCTATGGTGTCTACCGCTTTTGCGATGTAAGCATAGTTTTCGTGGTTCTCTGCTACGGTTTCATCAATCCAAGCCTGCAGCAAAGTTTCGGTCGTGTAGCCAGATCCTGTACCCTTGATGGCATACACATATGCTGTATTGATATCGTTTTCATTTGCTATCGAGGCATCCGCCGGATATACCCAGGCGCCAAGATTCTCCGGGAATTCTTGCAGTACCCAAGTGGTCGGATACTGGAATGAGAAGCCGCCCTCTTTTTGAGAATAGAGCGTAACGTCCGAACTCGCGGGCGAAGTATTGACGATAGAACTACTTACGTCAAAATCCACCGTGGCAGAGGGTTGCGTTACGTCGCCAACATAAATTTCAACCAGATATTGCCCTTCAGGGGCAACATCAGCGATCTCGAACGAGCCGAACACGTAGACATCTGTCGCACCTTTCGGGTCAAGATCATAAGAATCAACGACCTTGTTGTTGGTGTCATACCAAATATAGTGAATGATCGTATCCGCTTGCGTGTTGCGCAAAACGGAGGAAACATACCACGTACCCGTGGTCGGAAGCGTGGTAATCGAGTCAACTGGCATGCCGTTTGCGTCCACACTGCTGGTCATGTGTGTGTCTTCCAAGTATGCCCCGTCAGTAACCGTGGTCTTATTCTCAGCGGCTACAACAACGAACTTCACCGTTGCATCCGGATCTGTGCGGTCATCGATGAAATATTGCACCTGATAATCGCCCTCTGGCAAAGCCGCCGTCGGCTCCAGGTTGGAGTAAATATAGCGGTCAGAAATCGTTCCGCTGTCCAAGACAATCTCACTGATGGTCTGGTTGCCTGTAACGTATGTCCAAACAATTTTGATTTGAGTGTTGTCTGGTGCGTTACGGATTTTTGCCGAGGTGTAAAGCACCGCAGCGTCAGAGGTATATGAGACAACCTCTTCGGCGGGTTTTCCATCAGCATCCACGTTGGTTGTCATGATTGCATCTTCAATCTTCGCTGTGCTGACGCTAAAGCTGCATCCCACCGTAAATACGGCAAGTGTCAATGCGACTAGCATCAAGAAAATGCTCTTACTTGTTTTCATAACGGCTCCTTTCATTTCTAGTGAAATAAACAGGCCTCTTCATTTTTAAGAAAATGCAACACCGCCAAGTTTTCACGAGGCGGTGGATTTGGTCTTGCAGAGTAAGGCCATAACATCGTCTGCAAGAGAATTATATGATGAAACAGAAATTAGTTCTGTGACATTATCATATCACAGTGTTGATAATATAACAGAACTATTATTTTTGTTTCATTTTTTTATGAATCCATTGGTTGACGCTTTATTCTGGTCTATTTACCCCAAAAAGTTAACCTCACTCACAACACTTTCTTCTAAAATCTGTGATATTCGTTCAAACACACTCCTCTATATTACTTCGCTTTCCACAGCATCTGCCCGTCTTCAAAGAAATACTCAATTCGTCCGCTATCGCCGAGCCACGCAAGATAGGAGCGCGTCGTGCTACCGACGAGCACATATTGCTCAATATTCATGCTCAAGCCAAACGCCGTAAACAGCTGTTGTAGGACGTATTCAAAAATCACAGGCGTTTCGCAGATTTTTAGAATTGTTGCAGCGATCTCATGTACTTTGTCGATATTCAGCTGAGCCAGCGGGGCGATATCCCCCGTCGCTTCCGCATGCGCGGGGATAAACACCTTCGCTTCCAGCGTCTTCACCATCTCAAGCGTTTGCAAATAGGCCGCTACGTCGTAGACAAACGTGATCTGGTATTTCTCCAGCGTCTCTTTGCTGGAGAGACAATCCGCTAAGAATACCGCGCCATCCGCACTGCGGTAGCCCACCATGTCAAAAAAATGCCCCGGCAACGGAATGCTGCTGATGTTACCAGGCAATGCCTCTTGGGTCAGCTCGTCCGCCTCGCTCTCCTGCGCCATCAAAAACTTATGCCTGAGGCTCTGTGGAGGAAAGCCGCCATAGAGAAAAGACGGTTCCAAAACCGGATGCACGGTAAAATCACGCTCGATCCCCGGCGCAAAGATATCGCATCCGGTCTGAGTTTGCAGGTATTTGTTGCCGCCAATGTGGTCAGCGTTGGAGTGTGTGTTATAGATTGCCCGCAAGTGCCAGCCGTTCGCGTCCAAAATTTGGCGAACTTTGCGCCCGGCTTCCTTATCGTTTCCGCTGTCGATGAGGCAAACGTCGTTTCCGTCGAGCTTGATCAGCCCGATTTTCGCGGGACTTTGAATGTAATAGCAGTTTTCAGTGACTTGATTTAGTTCGTACATGGTTCTCTCTCCGATTTATTTATTGTTTGATTTTGACATAACGCTATTTACGATCAATCAGAATATATGGTTATAGGTTCATCTCACCTTGCATCGAAATCACCGCACTCCCGCCGATCCATATTCTACCGTCGTCATCGATCCTGCTCAAGATGGTTGAGGGCTTCCCCATCGTTTCTCCCTGCACAAACGTATTGACCTCGTTTTT
>Ga0302289_1000657_pt1 | contig 13378 bp, 14 predicted proteins | sample III_Fen_N1_2_FD_194552 | JGI IMG/M metagenome (GOLD analysis project Ga0302289, IMG submission 194552) | Peat permafrost microbial communities from Stordalen Mire near Abisko, Sweden - III_Fen_N1_2 | ecosystem: Environmental > Terrestrial > Soil > Wetlands > Permafrost | place: Sweden: Abisko... | reverse complement strand
GGCAACACTGCGCTGACCGCGGCGGAAACATTTGCGAAAGCTTCCGGTGTTAGCGATTGTGCACCGTCGGACATCGCATGGGAGGGGTCGTTATGCACCTCAATCATCAGCCCGTCCGCACCGGAGGCAGCGGCAGCCAGCGCCATGGGCTTCACCACAGAGGCGATACCCGTAGCATGGCTGGGATCGATGATGATAGGTAAATGGCTCATTTTCTTTAGAAGTGGCACCGCTGACAGGTCAAGCGTGTTACGCGCGGCCGTTTCAAATGTGCGGATGCCGCGTTCACACAGTACCACCTTCTGGTTCCCGCCCGCCATTACATATTCGGCACTCATCAGCAATTCCTGCAGGGTGTTCGCCAGTCCGCGCTTGATGAGAATAGGCTTCCCCGAGTGTCCTAGCTCCTTAAGCAGTTCAAAGTTTTGCATATTACGCGCGCCAACCTGAATCACATCCACCTCAGAAAATAGATCCAGTTGCGACAGATCCATGATCTCGGTCACAATTGGCAGCCCGGTAAGCTTTCTGGCTTCCAACAACAGCTCCAACCCTTGAGCGCGCAGCCCCTGAAAAGCATAGGGCGAGGTGCGCGGCTTGAAAGCGCCACCGCGAAGCATGGTCGCCCCTGCCTGCTTTACAGATGCCGCGATCAAACAGATCTGCTCCTCGCTCTCAACGCTGCACGGGCCGGCGATCATGCTGAACACATCGCCGCCAATTTGTGTGTTGCCAACAGGAATAACGGTATCTTCCTCGTGGAATTTTCGGTTTGCATTTTTATACGGTTCCTGTATGCGCTTCACATCTTCCACGATATCCAGTGCACGTAAAAGATCAATATCCACGGCGGTGGTATCCCCCACCAATCCCAAAACCGTGTGACTTTCGCCTTTTGATTCATGAATGGTGAGCTGCTGCCCGGTCAACCACGCTTTGAGATTATCCAGCTGTCTTTGTTCGGGGTCTTTTTTGAGGATGATGATCATTGAGTACCCTTCCTTTCCCTACCGTCCTGCCAAACTACCGTACTACACTGTCCCCGTTCCGTCCATTGCGTCAGCGATAATTTCAAGTTGCTTTCGGCATCAGCCAGTGCGCCTCTGCCCGATACCCTGCGCGGAGATGGGGATAAAATGAAAAACCCCCGCAGCATTGACTGCGAGGGTGCGACGCCTAATCAGCGATTGCCTCTCAACCAGTACAACGCAAATCAGCCTTACGGAAGCCCGTAAAGCGATAGCTAAAGTAAAAGAAAGAACCGCGAATGGTAGTGTACATCGGGGTTCCTCCCTTCATGTGCTGGTATTGGTGCGATTATAAACGCTTTTCCTGTGCTTGTCAACAGTGAAATTGGTAATATTCGGAACTCAACTTGTTTTAAACCTGTATCTATTTCATCTTTGACACCACTGGCACCATTTGGATCGTTGTTCTGCTTCATTGGGAAACTATTCGTGCAGTTCCAGCGGCTGTCCATCCGGATCGAAGAAAAAAGTCATGCGCTTATCCATATACGCATCCACACGAACCGGCTCTGTGATTATGTTCATGCCGGCAAGCCACGCGACTGCCTCATCAATATTGTCCACACGAAAAGCGAGATGTCTCAGCCCCAACGCTTCAGGGTAGGAACGGCGCGGCGGATGCCCCTGAGCGCAAAACAGTTCCAACTCCGTATCCCCCAGCGATACATCCAGCTTCACATCCCCTTGATCTGCTCTCGCGTTCTCCCGAATCACAGCAAAGCCCAGCTTCGTAACATAGAAATCCTTTGCTTGTTCCAGATTGCTTACCCAGATGGCGACATGGTGGATCGCGGTCAGTTTCACGGTTCGTCCTTCTCCCCGAATTGTCCAATTGGCGCGTTAACGGAAGGCAGCCTGTCTTCCTGTTCCTCGGCTACATCCATCCAGCACACCCCTAAATATGTCAGCCCAAGGTGAATGGTCAGCACTGGCCCAAGGCTCACAATGCGCAATTCCAATTCATCACCAAGTCTGTTGCGCAGCATTTCCTGAATGGTAGGCAGTTGCGGATGATTGTCTCGGCTGTGTACTACCACAAAATTTGTGCCCACAGGAACACTCTCCACCAGCATGCGAAGTTGCTCATGGTTACCGCGAGCTACGCTTTTTGAAAAAACGGATCCATTTTGCAGGCACAGAATAGGACGCAGGTTCAAGATGGTGCTTACGCTCAAACGTACCACGCCCAGACGTCCGCTTTTACGCAGATTGCTCATGTCGTTTACAGTGAACACATTGCGGATATGCTTTCGCTCAACGATTAATTTCTCCACAATCTCGTTCAGGCTCAAGCCTTCCTCAATCAGCGACTGCGCACGCAGAATCAGAAAATAGATGCCACCCGCACAGTTGCGGCTGTCCAGCACTTTAATCTCGTCTGCGTTGACTTCTTTGGCAGCCATCACGGCGTTGGCGTAAGTTCCCGAAAGACGGGAAGAGATCGTAATGCACAGCACCTGCCGCCCCTTGGCAAGCTGCCGTTCGAACGCAGTTATAAATGCGGCGGCCGTTGCCTGACTGGTGCGGCGTTCCACATCCTCCCGCTCGATATAAGGCTCGAACTGGCCGTTTTCACCAATATAATGTTCTACAAACTGCTGTCTGTCCACAGTATAGGTCATCGGCACATAATGCGCGCCCAGTTGTTCGGCTTCCTGTCTGGATATGCCTGCCGCGCTGTCTACCATAATCGCGATCATTGTTCATCGCCCCCAATCCTGCGGAATCTGTTATAACGCTGTTCGGTCAGTTCTTTTGGCGAAAGTGCCAATAACTCTGAAAATTCCTGAGCGAGCGCATTGTGTAGTGTGCTGCAAACCGTTTCAAAATTGCCGTTTTCCTCTGAGAACACACGCTCCGTCATGCCAAAACCCAACAAATCTTCCGCCGTCATCTTAAGCGCTGTGCTGGCTTCAGCGGCCTTAGCCGCATCCTTCCATACGATGCTGGCCGCGCCTTCCGGCGAAATCACAGAATACACTGCGTTTTCCAGCATCCACACGCGGTCTGCCACCCCCAGCGCCAATGCACCGCCGCTGCCGCCTTCGCCAATCAGGATCGAGATAATCGGAACCTTCAACCCCATCATGGTCATCAGGTTTTCCGCAATCGCCAGCCCCTGACCGCGTTCTTCAGCGCCGATGCCACAAAATGCGCCGGAAGTATCAATCAGGCACACCACAGGTCGGTGGAATTTTTCTGCCTGTTTCATCAAACGCAGCGCCTTGCGATAGCCCTCGGGATGCGCGGAACCAAAATTTCGGCTGATCTTTTCTTCCGTGAGCACACCTTTTTCAATGCCGATCACCGTAACAGGAAGACCATTTAAAAGAGCTATGCCAGCTACAATGGCATGATCATCCGCAAATCGACGGTCGCCATGCATTTCCAAAAAACCCGTGAAGATGTGTTCAATATAATACATCGCGGTCGGACGACCCTTTTGGCGAGCCGTCTGCACACGTTCATATGCCGTCATCATCTGGTGCTGTCCCTCCTGTGCATGGCAAGCAATTGCGCAAGTTCCCGTTTCTGATCTTTACGGGGCACAATGCGGTCGATAAATCCTTTGTCCAGCAGGAACTCAGCACGTTGAAACCCTTCAGGTAGCTTCTGGCGCATGGTCTGCTCAATCACGCGCGGTCCAGCAAAGCCAATCAGTGCTTTAGGCTCGGCAAGAATTACATCTCCCTCCATCGCAAAGGAGGCTACCACTCCGCCGGTTGTGGGGTGAGTCAGCACCACCCCATAGAACAATCCCGCTTCACCATGCCGGAGCACGGCACCGCTGGTTTTTGCCATCTGCATCAAAGAAAACATACCTTCCTGAATGCGTGCACCGCCAGATACTGTATAACCGATTACCGATAATCCATTCGCAGTTGCGTATTCAAACAGGCGGGTGATTTTCTCGCCAACTACCGCTCCCATAGACCCCATAATAAACGTGGAATTCATGATAAACAGCGCACAGGGCTCACCATCAATGGTCGCCGTACCCGTAAGCACACCTTCCGGTTCGCCGCTATCCCTCTGTGCCTTTTTTAATTTGGCAGCATATTCGGGAAACTGAAGACGGTCTAGCGGTTCAAGTGCTGCATCCAATTCGTGGAACGTACCTTCATCTACAAGCCATTCCAGGCGTTCCCGTGCTGCCATGATGAACAAGGCACCGCAACGCGGACACATATAGTCCAATTCCGGCAGCGTTTCTTTTTCAAGCGCAGTCTTGCACTCTGGACAGGTATAGGCTACGGATTCCTGAACGGCGGCATGCACGTGTTTGGATGGTTCCAGTTCGCCCTCCAACCGGTTGTTTGGCTTTTTAAACATTTCCTTGCTGATCAAACGCATTCAGCTCCTATGCATTTCGATTCGCCAGATAATCAGTGGTATACGTACCATCCAAAAACGCGGGCTCATTCAGCAGGTCGATATGTGTCTGCGCGTTATGCTCCACACCTTCTACCACCATTTCGCACAGCGCTGCCTGCATTTTGCGGATGGCTTCGGCGCGCGTGCGTGCGGAGACAATCAGCTTGGCAATCATGCTATCGTAGAACGGAGGAATGGTGTAGCCCTGATAGAGCGCTGTGTCAAAGCGTACCCATGGACCGCCCGGTACATGCAGGAGAGAAATCTGTCCGCAACTGGGGCGAAAACCATGCGCCGGGTCCTCGGCATTGATGCGGCACTCGATGGCATGACGGTCGATGTTTACATCTTCCTGCATGATATCCAGCATCTGATCGCTTGCAATTCGTATCTGCCACTTTACCAGATCAATGCCCGTGACCATCTCCGTTACCGGGTGTTCTACCTGCAGGCGGGTGTTCATCTCCATAAAGTAAAATTGTCGGTCATCGGTCAGCAGATATTCAATCGTACCTGCCCCTAAGTAATTTACAGTTTTTGCTGCTCGAATCGTGGCTTCCGTCAACTTCGCTCGCAATTCCGGCGTTACGCACACTGCGGGGCTTTCTTCAAGGATCTTCTGATTTTTGCGCTGCATGGAGCAATCGCGCTCCCCCAGGCAAAGGACATTGCCAAACTTGTCACATAGGAGTTGCATCTCAATATGCTTAACATGGGTCAGCAGCTTTTCCATGTACAGCGCACCGTCGCCAAATGCACTCTGCGCTTCCGCGGCAGCGGATTGGAAGGCAGGTGCCAGTTCTTCCTCTTTATTAACACGGCGGATACCGCGGCCACCTCCGCCAGCTCGCGCTTTGATCAACAGCGGGTATCCGATGCTCTCCGCTTCACGCTTTGCGTCTTCAATGGTCGGTACAAGATCGCAACCGGGAATAACGGGTACGCCCGCATCACGCATTGTACGCCGTGCTGCATCCTTATCGCCCATCTTTTCCATCACTTCGCAAGGCGCGCCGATAAAACAGATCCCATTATCTTCACATAGCTTCGCAAAAGTCGAGTTTTCAGATAAAAGCCCATAACCGGGGTGAATTGCCTGTACCCCACAGGATTTCGCTACCATGATGATAGCGGGCATGTTCAAATAGCTTTTGGGAGCAGGGCCGGGGCCAATGCAATAACTCTCATCCGCAAGCGACACATGCAGCGCATCCTTATCTGCCTCAGAAAACACAGCGACGGTTGCCACGCCCATTTCTTTGCAGGCACGGATGACGCGAATCGCAATCTCCCCACGGTTAGCAATCAGAATTTTGGAGAACATAGAGCCTCCTTGGATTTCGAAATACAGTTTTGGGAGGGCAACTCCACGGTGAAGGTACCCTCCCAATCCCAACCTGCACAGGCTGGCTAGATCACGGCACGCATTCGTTTTCAACGTAGTTGGCGCTTTTGCGTGCCGTTTCGTTACTTTTCGGTCGCCTCATCATTGGCTACCAGTGCAAAGGAGAACTCTCCATGCGCTGCCAGCTGACCATCAATCAGAACTTCACCTTCGGTAATGTAAAACGGTCCATTCTGGCGTGTAATACGTGACACCAGGGTGAGCGTATCTCCCGGTCGCGCGGTTCGACGGAACTTCACCTTGTTCATGCCTGTAAAGAATGGCGTTTTGCCAAGAAGTTTGTCGCCAAGAAGCACCGCACAGCTTTGGCCAATCATCTCGCACAATACAACGCCGGGCACGACGGGGTTTCCCGGAAAGTGACCCTGTAGAAACCATTCATCGCCTTGCACCATATACTTGCCAAGTGCATTGTTCCCATCGACAGTCATTTCATCTACCAGCAGCATGGGCTCACGGTGCGGTAAAAGTCGCTTAATTTCATCCCTGTTCATGTGTACTTTCCTTTGCAATTACACAATTTTCATGATCGTTTGTCCATACTCAAGCACCGCCCCATCCAGTGCACAGATATCGACAATGCGTCCGGCAACCGGTGCTGTGATGTCATTCATCAGCTTCATGGCTTCAATCAGGCAAATCACCTGACCCTTTTCCACAATATCGCCCACCTTCACAAAAGGTGTGGCGCCGGGTGCAGGAGCGGCATAGTAAACGCCAACCATTGGAGCCTTAACCTCATTCATATTGTTGAAGTCGTTTTTTTCCTCCACAGGGCTTGGAGCGTTGACCAATGTCGGTTCACAAAGTGTCTGGAACATGGTGGGCAACGCAGTTTTGGTGACAGCGCGTTCCAGTTTGATGTGCATGTCGCCCTCGCTGTATTCCAATGTAGTCAATTCCGCCTGTTGCAGTACGGAGGCCAACGCCTTAATATCTTTGATGTTCATTGTTCCGCCCTCCGTAGCGCGATGCAGCCGTTATGTCCGCCAAAGCCCAGGGAAATGCTCAGAGCAAGGCTGCACTGCGCTTCCCGTTTCGTAAGCGGTACGTAGTCCAAGTCGCAATCGGGATCCGGGTCGATTAGTCCGATCGTCGGAGGCAGCACGCCGTCCTTCAAGGCCAGTACTGAAGCGATGCACTCCACTGCGCCTGCCGCGCCTAGCATATGACCGGTCATACTTTTCGTGGAAGAAATCATCGCACGATGCGCGGCCTCATCTCCCAAAGCGCGCTTGATGGCAAGCGTTTCACTCACGTCGTTTAGCGCTGTTCCCGTGCCGTGCGCATTGATGTATACGCTGTCCGAATCCACATAAGCAGCTTCCTGCATTGCCAGCCTGATTGCACGCGCGCCTGCGGTTGCTTCCGGATTTGGTGCTGTCACATGATAAGCATCGCAAGTATTGCCATAGCCACAAATTTCGCCAAGGATCAAAGCTCCGCGAGCTTTTGCGTGTTCCTCGCTTTCCAACACCATCACGCCTGCACCTTCACCCATCACAAAGCCTCCGCGTCGCTTGTCAAAAGGCAGGCTTGCCTCCAGCGGATTATCTGCTGTGGATAGTGCCATGCAGTTGGTGAAGCCACCGATTGCCAGTGGATTGATCGCCGCCTCGCTGCCTCCTGCGATGATTGCGTCGGCATAGCCGTCTTTGATGGCATGAAAAGCTTCGCCGATGGCGTGCGTAGAGGTGGCGCATGCCGTCATCACTGGCAGGCATGGTCCTTCAGCGCCGTATGCGATCGCCACATGTCCCGAGCCCATGTTGGCGATCATCATCGGGATAAAGTGCGGAGATACCTTTTCAGGTCCCCGTTCAAAGCTTTTTCTCGCTTCTGCTACAAGAGTTTGCATGCCGCCGATACCGGAACCAATGTAAACGCCAAATCGTTCTCTTTCAATGTTTTGTCCCGCGATGAGCCCGCTTTGCTCCATCGCCTGTTTGGATGCTGCCATGGCGTACTGCGCAAAAGGGTCAAGTTTTCGAGCTGTGTTCTTGTCCATTCCAAAGGCAGTCGGGTCAAACCCCTTCAATTCCGCCGCGATCTTCACTTTCAAGCTTGATGCGTCAAAGCTTGCGATCGGTGCGATGCCACACTCGCCATTTTGCAGTGCATTCCAGAAATCAGCAATGTTCAGTCCAACAGGCGAAACTACGCCCATCCCAGTGATTACGACACGGTTCATGATAAAAATCCTCCCTGCATGTGATACCGATCATTACTTAATGAAATTGAATCCGACTCCCGCGCGTATTCGCGTTGAGCCTATTATATCACATGCGCAGGCCGCCATCCACCTGTATCACCTGGCCGGTGATGTACGCCGCGTCGTCTGAGCATAAAAACGCGACCACTTTTGCAATGTCTTCCGGTTCCCCGATTCGTTTTAACGGAATATACTGCTCTGCATTTTGCAGAATTTGCTCATTGAGCACAGCTGTCATGTCTGTTCGGATAAAACCTGGCGCAACAGCATTGCAAGTGATGCCACGGGACCCCAATTCCTTGGCAACCGTTTTGGTGAGACCCACCAAACCCGCTTTTGCGGCAGCATAATTAGCTTGCCCGGCATTGCCCATCAATCCCGCATCGGAGGTAATGTTCACAATTCTTCCAGCCCGTTTGCGCAACAATCCGGCGCTTGTATGGCGAATCAGGTTGAATGCGCCTTTCAGATCTACGGCAATGATGTCGTCAAAATCTGATTCACTCATGCGCATGACCAACCTGTCCCGTGTTGTGCCCGCATTGTTAATCAGCAGATCGATCCCGCCGAAATCCACCGTTACATCCTTTACCAGCTGTTCGGTTGCGGCAAAGTCCGACACATCGCAACGGTATGCTTTGGCAGATACGCCTAGTTCGGTAAGCATACCCAGCGTTTCAGCCGCTTTGACCTCATTGCCGGCGTAAACAAACGCAATACTTGCACCTAGCTTTGCCAGTTCAAGGCATATTGCCCGCCCGATACCCCGGCTTCCACCTGTAACGAGGGCAGTTTTCCCATTCAGCATTCGGATTCCTCCTTGAAAAGTTGAACGGTTGTGGCAAGACTGTCCGCATCTTCCACATTGGCGATATGAACAGCATCGCCGATTTTGCCGATCAGTCCGCTGAGTGTTTTCCCTGCGCCTATCTCAATGAAATCTGAATAGCCATCCGCCTGCATGGCACAGATAAGCTCCGTCCATCGTACGGGGCTTTCCACCTGTGCCCCAAGCAGTTCCGCCGCCGTCTGCGATGTATACGGCTGACAGGTTTTATCGGCATACAGGGGAAGGATCGGTTCCGCAAAATGTAGAGGTTTGGCATAGGCTCGCATACCTTGTGCTGCATCGGCCATGAAGGGGCTGTGGAAGCCTCCGTTTACCGCCAATGGCAACGCACGACCCCCTGCTGTCTTCACCGCTTCCAAAAAGGTTGGTATATCCTTGGAAAGCAATGCACAAACGACCTGTCCTGGGCAGTTGTAATTTACGGGATAAGCATGGTTCTGCGCACAGATCGCTTCCACAACGGCATCTTCCAGTTTTAGCACGGCGAGCATGCCACTTTCGTATTTTTCGGCGCAGGCTTGCATCAGTTCGGCACGGTGCATCACCAGACAGAACGCTTGCTCGAATGAGAGGAGTTCGGCTGTCACCAGCGCGGCAATCTCACCCAGAGAAAACCCCGCAAGTCCTTCTGGCTTCACACCGCTTTCGATCAGTGCGGCGGCACAGGCACAATCTATCGCCATAAGGCATGGTTGCGTGTTTCGGGTCTGGCTCAGTTCTTCCTTTGTGCCGTTAAAGCATAGTGCCAGTGTGCCAGGGCGCAGGCGTTCGGCCTCGTCCAGCACTGCTTTGGCAGTCGGTGATTTTTCATAGAGGCTTTTGCCCATGCCTGCATACTGCGCGCCTTGTCCGGCAAATACAAAAGCTACTTTACCCATGTTGAAGCCCCTTTCAGCAGGGTTTCCGCACCTTGGAACATGTTACGGATCATGGTTTCCGCAGGTTGAATTGCATGCACCATCGCAGCCACCTGACCGGCGAGGAAGCAGCCTTCTTCCATGTTCCCATCCACCGCCGCCTTGCGTAGCGCTCCTACGCCTAGCGCTTCCAACTCGTCGCCAGAAGTTGACGGGTCAAATTCTTTTTCAAGGTACTTGCGCGTAAATGATGTGCGCAAACTTCTTACCGCGTGGTTCAAACGCTTGCCGGTTACCACCGTATCAATGTCTTTGGCGGCAATGACCTTTTGCTTATAGTTGTCATGCACTGCGCATTCATCGGCGCAAAGGAACATGGTCCCGCATTGAACGCCTGCGGCGCCCAGCATCATTGCCGCTGCGACACCGCGACCATCCGCAATGCCGCCCGCAGCAATTACAGGGATTTTCACGGCATCTACTACCTGGGGCACAAGCGCAATGGTGGAAAGATCACCCACATGTCCGCCGGATTCGCCACCTTCGGCGATCACCGCAAACGCGCCAGCACGCTCCACAAGCTTCGCCATGGCGGTGGACGGCACTACGGGGATCACCTTGATGCCCGCGTCAATCCAATCCTTCATATACGCATTTGGCAATCCCGCGCCTGTGGTTACCACAGCGGGCTTTTCCTCTACGCATACGCGTGCAACATCTTTAACAAACGGCGACATGAGCATGATGTTCACACCAAAAGGTTTGTCTGTCAGTTCTCTGCATTTGCGGATCTGCTCACGCAAATAGTCCGCATTTGCGTTCATGGCTGAGATGATGCCGAGGCCGCCAGCGTTGGAAACCGCCGCCGCCAGTTTTGCCTCGGAAACCCACGCCATACCGCCTTGAAATATCGGATAACGCAAACCAAGCGCCTCCGAAAGCACGGTCGTAATCATTTCTTCTGTTCATCCACAAGTGCAACAACGTCTTGAACGGTTTTAAGCGACGGGCTGATTTCGATGGTTACGCCAAGTTCGTCTTCCATGTTCATTACCAGTTCCGCAACGTCGAGGCTATCCAGACCCAGATCAGCAAAGCTCATTTCGGGTTTGATATTATTGATATCCAGATCCTTGGTTTCAGCAATCAGCTTGGCGATGGTTTCAAATGTAGACATACTGTTCCCCTCCGATTTTAATATTGCAGCACTGCTGCCCCTGTAGTCAGTCCTGCGCCGAATGCGCTGAGTACGAGCGTTTGCCCCTTTTGGAGTCGACCGTCTTCCGCCATTTCTGACAGGAGCACGGGTATGCACGCAGAGGAGGTATTCCCATGGGTCGTTATGTTCACAGGAAACTTTTCCGCGGGCTGCTTCAGGCGGGACCGTGCTGCGTCCAGAATCCGTCGGTTCGCCTGATGAAGCACAAAGTAATCGACCGCATCGGCGGTCAAGCCGCAATCTTGCATTACGGTCTCAATATCGTGGCAGGAATGCGTAACCGCAAACTTGAAAATCTCCTGCCCGTTCATATACAGCGGTTGTTCTTCGGGAATGCGATCGTCAAACGGACTATTGCCACCGCTAGGCCATGCATGCAAAGGCTTTGCATCGCCCTCTGCGGCAAGATGAATGGATTTTAACCCTTCCCCGGCTTCGCAAACCGCGGCACCGGCCGCATCGCCAAACAACACGCATGTGCCGCGATCCGTCCAGTCCGTAAGCCTTGAGACCTGCTCGGCGCAAACCACAAGCATACGCTTCACTTTTCCGCTGGCTAGCATTGCGTCCGCCACATCCAATGCGTATAGAAAGCCTGTGCAACCGGCGTTTACGTCCAGACAGGGGCATGTCGCGCCAAGCTTTTCCTGAATCAGGCATGCGGTGGATGGAAAGGTCATTTCTCCGCGTGTGGTGGAACAGAGAATATAATCGATATTTTCCGGTTTCAGCCCGGCATGCTCCAATGCCAGCTTGCAAGCTTTGGCTCCAAGTCCGCTCAAGGTTTCCCGACCCGTCATGATATAGCGACTCTCAATGCCTGTATGGCTCTGAATCCATTCGTCTGTTGTATCTAAGAATTGAGTAAGTTCCGCGTTTGTCACAGTCCGTTTGGGCAACGCGTGCCCGAAGGACAATATTTTCATGCGTTCACATTCTTTCCGCTTGTGAATTGGGTTGTTGATTTTCCTCAATATCTTTCTGTTCCAGTTCCTCAAGCGCGTTTTGGAAGAAAACATTGAGTTGCTGCATACCGCGCAACATACCTTCGCGTTCCGCAGGAGAAAGCAGTTTTTCGATGTTGCGAACCATTTGCTCATGAAAATAACGGTGCGCTGCGTTTACCTTTTTACCCAAACGGGTGAGAGTGACAATTACGCTCCGTTTATCAACCGTGGATTTGGTTTTGAGCACATAGCCCTTCAGGGCAAGCTTATTGATAGCAACAGTTACGGTGGGCGGCGTAAGGTCCATGCGCTGTGCAAGTTCACACACCAATACGCCTTTGTCCTTGCTTTCGCCGATGGCTTCCACCAGGTGCAACTCGCCGATGGAGACCTCCATGCCACTTACCGAGTGGAGCATTCCCGCCTCCAGCTTGCCCACATCACGATAAGTGCTAACCAGCAGTCGGTTTAGCTCCAGGCTAAACTCATCCATCCTACCCGCTCCCGTTCCCAATCTTATTTGTTAGACAAACTAATTATATTGACTTATAAGCAGATGTCAATAATCCGATATGGTTATAATTTTGCCATTTCAATCATCTTTGTAAAGCTATGCGGCCATTCGCCTTATCAATGCGCCATTTTCGGCATCCAATTGAGAAGCCGCCACAGAATAACTTAGGCTGCATTTCTTAGTCAAAAGTCGTTTTTCAAGAGAAGTACTGGTGCCCTTGGCTTTTGATTCCGAAAAGCCGATTTCATGCCCACTGGAAAAACAGTCGTCTCCCCCCAGTGAAACCAAACCGTCAAAAATTGTTCTCCACACTGTATTTCACGCGTTTTTAATGGTTCAGATTTGCTTTATACTTATCCAGCCAGAAAAAAAGTTCTGCAATATGGTACCCGAAAATACATCTTGCGGCATGCCTTTTCCAATGGTATGATTTTATCAATCGCCATCGCAAAGGAAAGATAAGTCATGATTGATCCCTTTTTGCCGGTTGAGTATTTGGGAGTTGTAGCATTTGCGGTATCCGGCGCGATGCTGGCTATCCGCAAAGGGATGGATTTGTTTGGTGTCATTGTGCTTGGCTTGTTCACAGCTGTTGGAGGCGGTCTTTTCCGCGACCTGGTACTGGGTATCATCCCACCTCAAATGTTACGCGACCCTACTTTTGCTTTGATTTCAATCGTTACCAGTACCATATTCTTTGCTATTCTCTACTTTTTTCGGAAGGAACCTTCCGAGCGGTCCAAAAACCTGTACCGCGCGCTACTCCTCTATACCGATGCGGTAGGCCTTGGTGTGTTTACTGTGATCGGTGTGGATACCGCCATGCGCACCTATCCTAATGGCAACCTTTTTGCAACACTGTTTGTTGCGTTGCTGACCGGCACCGGCGGCGGCATCCTTCGCGATATCATGGCGGGCGAAACCCCCAGCGTACTTGTGCGCCATATCTATGCAGTTGCCTCTTTGATTGG
>Ga0302289_1000656_pt1 | contig 13380 bp, 12 predicted proteins | sample III_Fen_N1_2_FD_194552 | JGI IMG/M metagenome (GOLD analysis project Ga0302289, IMG submission 194552) | Peat permafrost microbial communities from Stordalen Mire near Abisko, Sweden - III_Fen_N1_2 | ecosystem: Environmental > Terrestrial > Soil > Wetlands > Permafrost | place: Sweden: Abisko... | reverse complement strand
GGTGTATGCGCGCGCAGTTGATAGCAGCCGCACATACCGTTCATGGTATGAGCCATCATCCCGCATTCGGAGTGTGGCACTCCATGAAGCAACGCTGCGGAGATGTCAATCACCCTGCTTATCACAATTATGGAAAACGTGGCATAAAAGTATGCCCTGCTTGGGATCAGAGCTTCGAGGCGTTCTGGGCGGATATGGGGCCAACATACAAGCAAGGGTTGGATTTAGACCGCATCAACAACGACCAGGGATACAACTCGAACAATTGCCGGTGGACAACACGAAAAAACAACACTCGAAACCGCCGTACGAACAGGAGAATCAACACTCCGTATGGGGAGATGACAGTAGGAGCACTTGCGGAATTAACCGGAATCGGTGTGACGACAATCTGTTACCGAATAGCCCACAGCTGGCCAACAGAATTGTTGTGTGTGACACCGGATGTGCGAAACGTGTGTACGACATCCGAAATTGTGGTCCGAGGCACCGCTTTGTTGTATGGAGCGACCGAAAAGGCCGTATCGTAAGCAACTGTGTGCAGGCCATCAGCCGGGACATTCTGTGCTTTGCCATGCAAACGCTCCGCTGCTGTTCCATCGTCGCTCATGTTCACGACGAGGTGATCATCGAAGCCGATCCAAGCATGTCACTAAAGGCGGTTTGCGAGCAGATGGGCAGAACACCGCCCTGGGCAAAGGGACTGGTGCTGCGCGCGGATGGTTTCGAATGCGATTTCTATCAAAAGGATTGATAAATGGGGATACGTGTGCAGGCTGTGCGTAAAATGCACCGTCCAAACAAGCGAATACATTTCACCCCCAGTATAGCGAAAAAACCGGTGCGCAACAAGCGATTTCGCAGGGGCATGCTTCCCTTCCTATAAGCCCTATACAACAAACCACGGGTGACCAAACTTGGCCACCCGTGGTATTTTCATCAGAAATTCGTTTGCGGAATGCCTTTGCACCCTTGCCTTTGCAAAACCGCCTTGCCTCAGCTTGCAGCGCCATCCAGTGTAACGGTTTCCGTCAGTTGCGTGGTTACTTCCGGCTGGGTCTTCACTTCCGGCTCTATTGTCGCTTCCGGTTTCTCCACCTCTACTTGGGCAACCTCTGCTTGTGCACCAATCGCCTCGGTCGGCTCCGGTACCACAACCTCCGCCCAGTTCGAGTCGGTCTCCATGGTGTCCTGCAGGGTATCCAGCGAGCCTTCCTTTGAAAGCGCGGTCATGCCATAGCCTACGCGGCTGTCGTTGTAGGGATGCTTCTTGATGTACTCCATCCAACTGCCGGTTTCCTCATCGTACACCATATTGGTGGACCACTGGTTGCCGGTGCGGTCGGCGTTCTGGGTGGCATACACCACGGGCTGGAAATCGGTCGACACGCCGGACATGTAGATCTGAGCATACAGCGTTTTGTCCTGCTGGTACTGGGTCGCATCCACGACTTCCTCTTCCACTTGTTCCCACTTGCCGCCCTGATCATTGAGCAGCTTGGTGCGGAAAGCATCGTTGCCCAGCGAATTGTTGCTGGCCTCGAGCACCGCCTTCTTCTCCTTGGTGGTGGCACAGGCATTGTACTGCGCTACGAGCTCTTTCGCCTGTTGCAGCAGCCGCTGCGCCACGCTTAGCGTCGCGGTCGGCGTTGCGGTAGGAGTAGCCGTCGGAGTCGTTGTCGGCGTGGCAGTCGGCGTGGCAGTCGGGGTCGCCGTGGGCGTTGCGGTCGGCTGTGCGGTTACATCTACGGGTATGTTCTCGTTGCCTGTAACCGGTGCTTTCGCTACCACGGGTTCCGTGGTGGGGGTCGCCGTGGGCGTTGCGGTCGGCTGTGCGGTTACATCTACGGGTATGTTCTCGTTTCCTGTGACCGGTGCTTTCGCTACCACGGGTTCCGTGGTGGGGGTCGCTGTAGGCGTTGCCGTCGGGGTCGCCGTCGGGGTCGCCGTCGCGGCAGCCTGCTGGCCACGGTTGCCCGTCTGTGTCGCGGTGTAGGCAAGCGGTACCAGTTGCGGGCCTGCCAGCGGCACTTCGCTGTCCGCAATTTCCACCATGCTGTTTCCGTTCACGAAATTGATGAGGTCGGCCTGCTGCGCAGTGCCCAGAATGTCGCCCGGAATACCCTGAATGCCAAACAACAGGGAGAGGATCAGGATCAGGATGCCATTCATCATACGGTTACCTCACTTCATCGTGTTTATAGTTTTAGTATAACCGAATGGCGTTACATGGATGGTTACAAAACAGTAGGATACCCCAGCTATTTTGGACATGTTTTCAGCTTATTTGTCGTTTTCATGTAATCGACATGTAACCGGATGCGTGTGCGGATGACGTATGATAGTATGAAACCCCTGTGCATTTGTATTATGACTGTATCGGCAGCAAATCCCGCCGGTCGAGGTACAGCGTCACGCTTTGCCCTACGCTTGGCACGCTAGCGTTCTGGTTAACGGTTTCCACATGTACGGCTACACCACGCAAAGCACGCCGTACGCCATGCAGACGCTCCGCTGTTGCTCCATCGTCGCGCATGTTCACGACGAGGTGATCATCGAAGCCGACCCAGGAATGTCGCTACAGGTGGTTTGCGAGCAAATGGGCAGAACTCCGCCCTGGGCAACGGGACTAGGGCTGCGCGCGGACGGCTTCGAGTGCGATTTCTATCAAAAGGATTCATATAGGGGTGTCCTGAAACGGGACACCCTTTTCTATGTATTCCCGGTGTATCGTGAAACGCGATATACCTCAACCACAGAAAGTGAACGAGCACATGGTTTTTCCGAGAGAACAGCTTTTACTCAGTTTTGAGTAAAAGTGCGGGAAGGCGTCCTGTAGTCGAACACAGTCTGCAAGCGCATTACAACGTCCTGCGTGGCGCTTTGAGAATCACTGATCACAATTCTGGGTTCAGCACAGAATTCCTCAACTCAATTTTGAGGTCAGCAAGCACATGGACTGAGTTCATTTTTGGACTCAGAGGCTCCGGATAAGCACTGAAAGACAAGAAACCCCCTTTTCACCAAAAGGAATAATCCGACCGTTAACTTCTGCCGTTCTCACGGCCTTTCAGTGCGAAGCAATTCTCAAATCTAAGCGTGGAGGTCAGGTATGAACGGTCTACAGGTTTTCTTCTATGGAGAAAAGGAAGTCAGGACCATCCAAAGGGATAGTGAGCCCTGGTTTGCCGGAAAAGATGTGTGTGCGGTGTTTGGTGATACCAACCACAACCGAAGTCTGTCTCGTGTTACCGATGAAGATAAAACGGTCGTCACGGTCAGCACACCCGCCGGTGTTCGCAATGTCATCTTCGTCAGCGAGTCCGGCCTTTACGATCTGTTGTTCTCGATGCAGCCCCAGAAGGCCAATATCGGTGGGGTACAGGATGCGTACCCCACCGATATCAACGAGAGAATCAGGCAACTACATAGCTTTCGGTGCTGGGTCACCCATGAGGTTCTTCCTTCCATCCGTAAGCACGGCGCTTATCTCACCATCGATAAGCTGGAGGAAGTACTTAGCGATCCCGACGCCTGGATCAGGGTGCTGACCGCCTTGAAGGATGAACGCGCGGCTAAGGAAGCGCTAAGGCAGCAAGCAGCCGTGGATAAGCCCAAGGTCGTTTTTGCGGATGCCGTAGCTGTTTCAGACGGTACCATCCTGATTGGCGAACTGGCCAAGATCCTCAAAGGGAACGGCATCGAAATCGGCCAGAACCGGCTGTTTGAGCAGTTGCAGCAGGACGGTTTCCTCATCAGGCGTCGGGGCACCGATTACAACGCGCCTACCCAAAAGGCGATGGAACTCGGCCTGTTCAAGGTGAAGGAAACGGCCACTACCCATTCGGATGGCCATGTCACGATCTCCAAGACTACCAAAGTCACCGGCAAAGGTCAGCAATACTTCGTTAACTACTTCCTTGGGGGTGGCGGCGGTGTGGCGTAACCAGGAGGGCTACCCGGATCCTACCGCAGGGGAGGCGCTGGACAACATCGCCCGTGAAACCCGTGAGCACGCCTGGCGCCCACGCGTGTTCATCTGCTCCCCCTATGCCGGGGATGTGATCGGGAACATCGAAAAAGCCAGGCGATACCTGCGGTTTGCGGTGGATAAGGGCACGATCCCTTTCGCGCCCCACCTGTTGTATCCGCAAGTGCTGGACGATAGCAACCCGGAAGATCGATCGCTGGGCTTGTTCTTCGGCTTGGTGTGGCTCGGCAGGTGCCATGAACTCTGGGTGTTTGGAAGTGTTTGTTCGCAGGGCATGGCGGAGGAAATCGGCTGCGCTTCGTGCCGCGGCATGCCCATTCGCTACTTTACAGAGGATTTATCGGAGGTGACCCCATGAAAATTGCCTACGGCAACAGCCGGATGGACAAGCGTTGGAAAAACAAGGACATCCCCTGGGATGCGCTCAAGAATACCGTGCGCACGACCAAGCGCACAACGGAAACGGTTGCCGAGTTCCGCAAAATGAGCAAGGCGCAACAGGACGCCATTAAGGATATCGGCGGATTCGTAGGCGGAGAACTGCGAGAAGGCAAGCGCCGAAACGGATATGTAGCCTGCCGCTCCCTGCTTACACTTGACATGGATTATGCGCAACTGGGGATTTGGGATCAGATCGAAGCCCTCCATGACTGGGCGTGCTGCCTGTATTCCACCCATAAGCACACGCCGGAAGCGCCACGCCTGCGACTGCTCATCCCGCTCAAACGTGAGGTCACGGAGGACGAGTATCCGGCATTGGGACGCATGGTCGCCAAGGAGATCGGCATCGATCTGTTTGACGATACTACCTATGAACCATCCCGGCTCATGTACTGGCCATCCACCTCCGCCGACGGGGAGTTCGTGTATCAGGAGCAGGACGGGGATTGGCTAGACCCCGACGCCTATTTAGCCAGATACGCCGATTGGCGGGACGTGACGTTGTGGCAGACCTCCAAGCGCCAGTCGGAAGTGATCCGGCACAGTTTGAAGCAACAAAAGGATCCACTGGCCAAGGACGGCGTTGTTGGCGCCTTCTGCCGCGCGTATCCGATCGAGGAAGCGATTGCTGCTTTCCTGCCCGATGTGTACGAGCCGTCGGCAATGGAGGGACGCTATGACTACATCCCGGCTCAGTCCAGCGCGGGCGTTGTGGTGTACGACGGTAAGTTCACCTATTCCCACCACGCCACCGACCCCGCCTGCGGCAAACTGCTCAACGCATTTGATCTCGTAAGGGCGCATAAATTCGGTGATTCCGACGATAAGGCTTCGTTCAAGGCGATGTGCGAGCTTGCGGTATCTTTGGACAAGGTAAAAATCCAGATCGATGAGGAGCGAAAAAGCGAAGTGGCTGCTGACTTTGCCACCGAAGGAAAAGACTGGCGAACGCTGCTCAAGTATCAGCCCAAAAGTCGCGTGCTGGAAAACAGCGTCTGGAACGAAATGCTGATCTTAAGCAACGATCCCGATTTCGCGGGATTTGCCTATAACGAGCTTGCGAACCGGGTACAGGTTATTGGCGCCACGCCTTGGGAACGCCCGGTGGATAACCGGTTCTGGCGCGATGCCGATACTGCGCAGATGAAAGCGCTTCTGGATGTTCGCTATGTCAGCTTCAGCAGCCGAAACCACGATGTGTGCTTTACCAAGGCTGCGGATGACCGGCGCTTTCACCCAATTCGTGATTACCTTGGTTCACTGCCGCCCTGGGACGGGCAACCGCGCGTAGAAACGCTGTTCAGCCGCTGTTTGCAAGCAGACGACACCCCATATATCCGCGCGATCAGCAGAAAGACTTTCGCGGCGGCGGTCGCCCGAATTTACCATCCCGGCATTAAGTTCGACTGCGTGCCCGTATTCGATGGCGCGCAGGGCATTGGGAAAAGCACACTGTTCAAAGATCTCGTCGGTGACGAGTTCTATTCGGAAACGCTGTCGCTGACCGATATGGATGACAAGTCCGGCGCGGAGAAGCTGCAGGGCTTTTGGGTGGTTGAAATCGGCGAACTGGCCGGAATGAAAAAAGCCGACATCGAAAAGGTTAAAGCATTCCTCTCCACCTCAGATGATAAATACCGCCCTAGCTATGGCAAGGTGGTCGAAAGCCACCCGCGCCAGTGTATCATCATCGCCACGGTCAACGGCGAACGCGGCTATCTGCGCGACATCACCGGCAATCGGCGCTTCTGGGTTGTCAAATGCCATCAGGCGGAGCAGGTGAAGCGGTGGCGCTTTACCCCAGCGGAGCGCGATCAGATCTGGGCGGAAGCAAAAACAATCTGGGAAAGCGGTGAAAAGCTGTACCTCGAGGGCGATATGATCCCTGCCGCCGAGGCTGCCCAACGCGATGCCATGGAGATGGATGAGCGCCAGGGCATGGTCGAGGACTTCCTTGATATGATGCTGCCTGATGGTTGGGATGCTATGGGCACCTATGAACGCCGGAATTACTTCACAGATCGCAATCAGGACACAACACTGCCCAAAGGCGTAACACGTCGACTGACCGTCAGTAACGCTGAAATCTGGTGTGAGTGTTTCGGCAAGCATCCGGCAGAAATCAAAGCATCCGACAGCTACGCAATCGCGGCGCTGATGGCACAGGTGGTCGGTTGGGAGCGTACACAAGAGCGGAAAAGCACGCCACTATACGGCAGGCAGCGTCTGTACAGGCGAGTATGAGCAAAGAAGTGGGACGGACGGGACAGGATTTCCCCTTATATTCAAAATGGATAAAAGAGATACAGAAAGCAAATCCCGAACGCGAACGCGCGCGTAGTAAATATAAGGGTTGGCCTGTCCATTCGTCCCGCTCGTCCACTGGTTTTGGAGGGTACTATGCAAGAGAAAAACGTTGAACAGCAACTGGTTCGGGCTGTTAAGGCGATGGGCGGCTTTTCCCCCAAGCTGGTCAGCCCCGGTTCGGATGGAATGCCTGACCGGCTTGTCCTGTTTCCCGGCGGTAAATTGGCCTTTGTTGAAACGAAAGCGCCCGGTAGGCAAATGCGGCCTCTGCAGGTACGGAGGGAAAGGCAGCTGGAGGCGCTGGGGTTTCGGGTGTACTGCGTTGACAGGCCAGAACAGATCGGAGGTGTGCTGGATGAAATTCGTTCCTCATGAGTATCAGACCTACGCGACCGATTTCATACTGACCCACCCGACATCCGCTATCCTGCTTGATATGGGTTTAGGGAAGAGTGTTATCACACTGAGCGCAGTGTTTGATCTGTGTCTGGATCGCTTTGAAATCGGCAAAACGTTGATTATCGCGCCTCTGCGAGTAGCGAGGGACACATGGCCGGCAGAAATCATGAAATGGGATCATCTACGGGGCTTGACCTACTCTGTGGCAGTCGGCACCGAAGCTGAACGGAAAGCGGCGCTTCGGCAGAGAGTTGATCTGCACATCATCAACCGGGAAAACGTACAGTGGCTGGTTGAGGAGAGCGGCCTTCGCTTTGACTACGACATGGTGGTGATCGACGAGCTTTCCTCGTTCAAGTCCCATCAGGCGAAGCGCTTTCGGAGCCTGATGCGCGTACGCCCAAGTGTAAAGCGCATCGTAGGGTTGACAGGTACTCCGTCCAGCAACGGCCTGATGGATCTCTGGGTAGAATTCCGGCTGCTGGATATGGGCAAACGACTGGGACGGTTTATCACCCACTACCGTGATGAGTTCTTCACCCCGGATAAGCGAAGCCAGCAGCAGGTGTTCTCCTACAAACCCAAGCCCGGCGCGGAGGAGGAAATCTATCAGCGCATCAGTGATATCACGATCTCGATGCGAAGCACCGATTACCTGGATATGCCGGGATGCGTCATGAACGAGGTGACAGTTACGCTCTCACCCGCTGAGCGTAAGGTTTACGAGCAATTGAAGCGCGACCTCGTGATTGCGCTTATGAGCGAAGAGATCGACGCGGTGAACGCCGCTGCCCTCTCGGGCAAGCTCTGCCAAATGGCCAACGGAGCCGTATATGGCGATGGCAAAGAAACGATCGGTTTCCATGACCGCAAACTGGACGCGTTGGAGGATCTGATCGAAGCCGCCAATGGCAAACCACTGCTGGTCGCGTACTGGTACAAGCACGATTTGGAACGGATCCGGAATCGGTTTGCAGTTCGCGAGATTAAAACGTCTAGGGACATCACCGATTGGAACGCTGGAAAGATTGCGGTAGCGGCCATTCACCCGGCATCTGCCGGGCATGGGCTGAACCTCCAAACCGGCGGATCCACCCTCGTTTGGTTTGGGCTGACATGGAGCTTGGAGCTATACCAGCAAACCAACGCACGCCTCTGGCGGCAAGGCCAGACAGCGGATACGGTGGTGATCCACTATATCATCGCCAAGGATACCATCGACGAACAGATCATGGCCGCTCTCGGCAGGAAGGACAAAATACAATCCGCGCTGATCGACGCAGTCAGAGCGAATTTGGAGGTGTGAATATGACGGCAAAAGACTATCTCGGTCAGGCATACAAGCTTGACCAGCGGATCAACAGCAAGCTACAACAGGTGGACAGCCTGCGATCACTGACACAGAAGGTTACAGCATCTTATGGCGGAGAGGTCGTGTCTCATACACGAAACGTGTCCTCCCTTGAGGATGCTATCATCCGCTTAATGGAAGTAGAGCAGGAATTGAACCAGCAGATTGACAAACTGGTCAGTCTAAAAATGGATATTTCCAGGTGCGTTGACCTCGTTAAAAACGATGGCTTCCGTTTGATCTTAGAAAAGAGGTATCTATGTTTCCAACAATGGGATCATATTGCATCAGATATGCACTACAGTCGCCGTTGGGTTTTGAACAAACATGACCGCGCCGTTGAAGTGGTCGAAAAGATTTTGGCAGAACGAGAGGTAATAGCATGAGCTATCATGAGGCAAAGGAGGACAGCATCACCTATAAGCAGATGGAAAAGGGCGGGACAGCTTATTACCCGCCCTGCCGTTTCTGCGGAGCGCCGGTTCTTAGCTGGTCCTATCTACGCAATATTAAATACGCTTGTCCTGCTTGCCGGCAAGAAGCTGTATCGCAGGTGCGCGCCGAGGAGAAGGAGAAGGAAATTCCTGTCAAAGAACAGAAATTGGTAAATGCGATCAAACGCATATCCAAGGTTTCTAATGTGTCTCTTTACGAAGATGCCATTGTGTACGTTCGAAACCACATCAACAAGGCAGGATGGTTTCAAAGCACAGAGGAGATCATGGTCGCATTGGAACTCATCAAGTGCGGCATCACAGCTCATCATCAGGTTAAAGTCTTTGAATACACTGTAGATTTCGTGTTGCCAGATCTCCACGTTGTTTTGGAAATTGATGGTATGCCATACCATGGGAAGGATAGACAAAAGTATCAGCAGATCCGTGATGAGGCAATTGCCTGGAAGCTTGGTCAAGGCTGGGAAGTAATTCGCATCAATACTGATAACATCAACACGAACGTGACAAAATTGCTGCCGGGTATAATGGCTGTTCTGACCCGAAGGCGCAAGCATTAGTTGTGCACGAAAGTGCACATGAATTCACTTGTGTGCGAGGGAAAAAACTGGTACACTCATGGTGTCGAAATATACGCACAAAGCCTCGCAGAGCGCTGCGGGGCTTTTGCTTTACCCGAAAAATGATGCTTGCTTCTTGCCAATACAGTGAAAAACGGGGCGCCGCAGAGAGATCTGCAGGCGCTCTTTTCTATGACCACGGAGGTGCTCGCATGCCCAGCCGACCCAAGCGTCCCTGTTCCCACCCCGGCTGTCCCCGGCTCACCAACGGTCGGTTCTGTGAGGAGCATGCCAAGCAGGAAGCCCAGCGGTACGAACGCTACCAGCGTGACCCTGCTGTGAAGAAACGTTACGGCCGGGCGTGGCAACGGGTCCGTGACCACTTCATCGCTGCCCACCCGCTGTGTCAGCGGTGCAAGGAGCGTGGCAAGATCACCCCCGCGCAGGAGGTGCACCACATCGTCTCTCTGTCCCAAGGCGGTACGCATGATGAAACGAATCTCATGGCGCTTTGCACCTCCTGCCACTCCGAGATCACCGCCAGAGAGGGCGGTCGTTGGGGCCGGTAGGGGGGTATTTTACCTCTACGACTATTTGTTCGCTGAACGGCCTGGGGGTCACGCGCACAAAAACCAAGGTTCAAAGACCCTATTAACCCACGCGGGAAAGGAGGTGCAGCTCATGGCCAAGGATGGCACCAACCGGGGCGGTCGACGCGTACGCGCGGGTGACAAACCCACACCGCTGGCAGAGAAAATCACCGCAGGCAGAGCGGCTAAGGTGCTGGAAACGCCTGACCTCAAGCCTGCAACGGCGCTGGCCGGTACGCTGCTCCCTTCACCTGCTGTCCTGACCGGCACAGATATGCCGGAGCCCAGCGAGTACCTCCGCGCCAACCAGAAGGACGGCAAACCGCTCGGCGCCGACGCCCTGTTCATCGAGACTTGGCGGTGGCTCAAAGAGCGCGCCTGTGACCAGTTCATCAGCCCTAGGCTGGTGGAAGCCTACGCACAGGCGTTCGCCCGCTACATCCAGTGCGAGGAAGCGATCAGCGCCTATGGCCTGCTGGGCAGACACCCCACAACGGGTGGCGCGATCGCCAGCCCGTTTGTGCAGATGAGCCAGTCATTCCAGAAGCAGGCTAACCTTCTGTGGTATGAGATTTTTGATGTGGTCAAGCAAAACTGCACCATCGCCTTTGCGGGCAACCCGCAGGACGATATCATGGAAGCCCTGCTCACAGGCAGAAAGGCAAAACGATGAACACAACCGAGCGTTTTGAGAAAGTCAGTATCGACAGGCTCATCCCATATGCCCGCAACGCCCGCACGCACAGCAAGGAGCAGATCAAGCAACTGCGCGCCAGCCTCCGGGAATTTGGCTTCGTCAATCCGTGCATCATTGACAAGGATTACAACATCATCGCCGGACATGGGCGCGTCATGGCAGCCAAGGAAGAAGGAATCCAGTCCATCCCCTGCGTCTTTGCCGAGCACCTGACCGACGCGCAGAAGCGTGCTTATATCCTCGCTGACAACCGTTTGGCGCTCAACGCCGGTTGGGACGATGAAATGCTTTCCGTAGAGCTGTCCGACCTGCAGGCCAACGCCTTTGATCTCACCCTGGTGGGTTTCAGCGACGCGGAGATGAACAAACTCATGGGCGGCATGGAAAACGCCAAGGATGACGATTTCGATGTGGACGCGGAACACCAAAAACCCACGCTCTCCAAACCCGGCGATCTGTGGCTGTTGGGGAACCATCGGCTAGTCTGCGGCGACAGCACCAAGCCTGAAACGTACGCCCTGCTCATGGAGGGAAAGGCAGCCAACCTTGCGGTTACGGACCCGCCGTACAATGTCAACTACGAGGGTGCCGCCGGGAAAATCAAGAACGATCATATGGCTGGGGATGCTTTCTATCAATTCCTGCTGGATGCCTTTACCCAGATGGAGAAGGTCATGGCGCAGGATGCCAGCATTTATGTGTTCCATGCAGACACCGAGGGGCTCAATTTTCGTAAAGCCTTTACGGAAGCGGGATTCTACCTTTCGGGCACGTGTATCTGGAAAAAGCAGAGCCTCGTGTTGGGTCGCTCGCCCTACCAATGGCAGCATGAGCCGGTACTGTTTGGCTGGAAGAAATCAGGCAAGCACGCCTGGTTCTCCGACCGGAAGCAATCCACCATCTGGGAGTTTGACAAGCCCCGCAAGAATGGCGACCATCCCACAATGAAGCCAATCCCACTTCTGGCTTACCCGATCGTCAATTCGTCTATGACAGGCTGCGTTATACTGGATCCGTTTGGGGGCAGCGGTTCAACGCTCATCGCCTGTGAACAGACCAGGCGCGTATGCCGCATGGCCGAACTGGACGAAAAGTTCTGCGACGTGATCGTTCGCCGCTTCATCCAGCAAGTAGGCACAGACAAGGACGTGTACCTCTCCCGCGAGGGGCAGATGATTCCCTTCTCCGCTGTGGAGGTGGCCGCCGTTGGATAACCTTCTCACCCTGGGTTCCCTGTTTGACGGCTCCGGCGGGTTTCCGCTCGGAGCCGTTTTCAGTGGTATCCTGCCACTCTGGGCGAGCGAGATTGAGCCTTTCCCTATTCGCGTGACCACCAAACGGTTGCCGTGGATGCGGCATCTTGGGGACATCCACAGCGTAAGCGGCGCGGAGATAGAGCCTGTGGACATCATCACCTTCGGTTCCCCCTGCACGGATATGTCGGTCGCTGGGAAACGCGCCGGGCTGGAGGGCAAGCAATCCGTACTTTTCTACGAAGCCATCCGGATCATCCGGGAGATGAGGAACACTACGCATGGAAAATACCCACGGTTTATCGTCTGGGAAAACGTGCCCGGCGCATTTTCCTCAAACAAGGGCGAGGACTTCTGCGCCGTCCTTACCGCCATCGTCCAAACCGCCGAGCCGGAAGCTGAGGTGCCTGCGCCTGATAAAAAAGGTTGGCCTTACGCAGACGTTCTGCTGGGAAACGGATGGAGTGTGGCGTACCGCACTGTCGACGCGCAATACTTCGGTGTCGCCCAACGTCGTCGCCGTATCTACCTTGTCGCAGATTTTGGAAGCGAGCGCGCCGGCGAGGTTCTATTTGAGCGCGAAGGCGTGTCAAGGGATTTTGCGCCGGGCTTCCCTGAGGGGAAAGTGGCTGCCCGATATCCTTCGAGTAGCGCTGGAACAGCAGTCGCTTTCGAACCTGGAGCGGCCTCCCGCTTAGGCGGGCATTGCTGGACGGAGTACGCCGGAACGTTGCGCGCTGACGCGGGGGACAACCAGACGGCGGTCGTGATTGATCATATTCCTGTTGCCTACGGTATCGGGTCTATGGATTCCGAGGGCATGAAATCCCAAAACCCCCTCGTTGGTTTCTACGAAGCGCAGACCGCAAGAACGATTGACCAGAGCGGCGGCAACCCAAATTGTAATCAAGGTGGAATCGCCATCTGTACGCAAACCCACGTTTTGGCAAGCGGTAATGAGTTGGACGCGTACACAATGACCACCGGCGAATTCACGCAGGTTTACCGCGAGCAATCCCCTTGCCTGCAGGCGAGGGACTACAAAGACCCGCCGGTCGTGGGCAGGGAGCGCTATACCATTCGCAGACTCACTCCTGCGGAGTGCGCAAGGTTACAGGGTTTTCCGGACGGTTGGTGTGAAGGGCTGGAAACGCTTGTTCCCGCAGAGGACGAAATCGCATGGTGGGCAAATGTATTTAAAACGCACCGACGGATCATGGGAACCTCGGAGAAGCCAAAGAGCCGGAAGCAGATCCTCAAATGGTTGAAGCATCCTTACTCCGATGCAGCCGAGTACAAGCTCTGGGGCAACGGGGTCGCGCTGCCCTGTGTGTGT
>Ga0302289_1000650_pt1 | contig 13533 bp, 14 predicted proteins | sample III_Fen_N1_2_FD_194552 | JGI IMG/M metagenome (GOLD analysis project Ga0302289, IMG submission 194552) | Peat permafrost microbial communities from Stordalen Mire near Abisko, Sweden - III_Fen_N1_2 | ecosystem: Environmental > Terrestrial > Soil > Wetlands > Permafrost | place: Sweden: Abisko... | reverse complement strand
ATATTTGCTTCAACCATTGAGTTTTGTATTTAGTCGCTACAAAGAACAGGTGTTCTCCTGTTAACTCAATGGTTGCTTTGTTTTTTCCCTTAACTAAATGACATTGCCCTACAGGGAGGATTTTGCTCCGAAGCAGGTTGATTGCATGTTTTAAAAGGCTCACAATCAAGGCAATGTCCCCCATATATTGAGGTTCTTTCATGAAATTAGTTCGGAATCGGGACAACATAAATTCTAATACCATTCTAATGTCATTCTAATTTTAGATTAATATCGACCCCGTAGCTTTGTCGATAATAATTTAAAATAGAATAGTATGCCATTAAAGAAACAAATAGCACTAATCTTAACCATACTTTCTGTCGCCACGTATGGCCAAGATGTCTATAAAGATACTTTAAAGATAACGGTTCAAAAAGCCGATAGCCTTTTCGTTTTACAAAATCTTTCGTTATTGGCCGAGAAGTGTAATATCGATGCTGCCCAGGCACAAGTATTGCAGGCAAAGGTCTTCAACAACATCACCTTTGGGATTAATCAAAACGTCATAAATTCCGAATACAAAACCAATGGCGGTCGCAAGTGGTTCGATTATACCAATAAAGGTGAATCGAGCGTTCAGCTTCAAAAGATATTTCAAATAGCAGGTCAGCGAAACAAACAAATAAAACTTGCACGCCTTTCGGCAAATAAAGAAGAACAGTTGTATTTCGACCTTTTACGAACATTGAAATTCTCGCTCAGAAGCAGTCTTTACAACATTTATTACCTGAAACAGATTATTACGGTTTACGATAAAGAAATTGCTTCGATGAGTAATCTGATTGGGGTTTATCAAAGCCAATTCGAAAAAGGATATATTTCGAAAAAGGAATTGCTCCGACTGAAATCGTCGTTGTTCTCTCTGGAAAATGAAAGAATCGGATATACAACCCAATTACTCGGCAATCAAGCCGATTTCAATGTATTGATGCACACCTCCAATGTTTATTATGCACCGCAAATCGACACCGCGGCATTCAATGGTGTTGTCCTTCAAAATTTCAAGTTGCAGGCTTTGATCGACACGGCAACACAAAACAGGTATGATCTTAAAATAGCACAATCGAATGTCGACATCAATCAAACCAACCTTTCGCTGCAAAAAGCAATGGGAGTGCCCGATGTAGCACTTTCAACCGGTTGGGATAGGAATGGCAGTTTTATACACGATTATAATTACATCGGTGTACAATTCGATCTGCCGATCTTCAATCGGAATCAGGGAAATATAAAAACGGCAAAAGCAATGGTCGAAGGAAGCAAATATACTCTTTTGAATGCACAGGATCAAGTGAAAGCCGATGTTGTCAATGCTTATGCAAATGCGTTGGAAACGGAACAGATTTATGACAAATTCGATAAAAAGTTTGTTGCCGATTTAGATAATCTGAATCAGGAAATGCTCAAGAACTTTCAGAAAAAGAACATCAGCCTTATCGAGTTTCTCGATTATTATGATGCTTATAAAGAGAATGCCGTTCAGTTCAACAACTTGTTGTACAATCGCATTAATGCATTTGAAAACATCAATTTCAGTATAGGTAAAGACATTATAATTAAATAAATATGGAAACAATGAAACATTCAATTAAGATGAAAAATGTATTATTAATCGTCATTTCTCTTTTTGTATTGACAAACTGTACATCGAAAAAGAACGATGACGGTAATAGCGAATCGGCTCAGTTTTGTGTTCCCGATAGTTTGATAAATCAGATAAAACTCGATACAGTTTCCATGAAACCGGTGTATGACGAGCTCAAAGTTGTAGGAAAGATAACCTTCGATCAGGATAAGGTTGTCCGCATTTATCCTTTAGTCAGTGGAAATGTTGTTGAGGTAAACGTTTCGCTTGGGTCTTATGTCAAAAAAGGACAAGTGCTGGCTGTTATCAAGAGTTCAGAGATGGCCGGTGCACGAAACGATTTAGTTACGGCAAAGTCTAATTATGCCGTTGCCGAAAAGAACTATGCAGCAGCAGCCGATATGTATAAAAGCGGCATACTGTCGGAAAAAGAATATACAGCTTCACAAAAGGAATTAGATAAAGCCAGCTCTGAATTGAGTCGTGTTAAAACGGTACTATCAATTTATGGCAATGGCAGCAATAATTATGTAGTAACATCACCTATTTCGGGTTACATTGTCGAAAAATTCATAACAGCGAACATGCAGATTCGCTCCGACAATAGTACCAGTCTTTTCACCATTTCCGATCTTTCAAATGTCTGGGCTTTGGCGAACGTTTACGAATCAGACATATCTGAAATTGTTGCAAACGAAAAGGTGGATGTTACTACCATCTCATATCCCGATAAGAAATTTGCCGGGAAGATCGATAAAATATACAATTCGCTTGATCCCGACAGCAAAACGATGAAGATTCAGATTCAACTGGACAACAAAGATTATCTGTTGAAACCCGAAATGTTTGTATCGGCAATCATCAATCATAAAACGGATAAGACAATGCTTGCCATTCCGTCGAAAGCAATCATTTTCGACAGAAATCTGTATTGGGTGCTTGTGTATAAAGACAAATGTCATATCGAAGCTCGTAAAATAGATATTGTTGCTTCAAATAGCTTCGACACCTATGTTAGTTCAGGAGTAAACCCCGGAGAAAAAGTAATTTCGAACCGTCAATTACTTATATACAATGCAATGAACCAATAATTTTAATCGATTCTATCTATTAATAGAAAAGCCTTATGAACAAATTCATTAAAAATATCATAGCATTTTCTCTGAAAAACAAATTCTTTGTTTTCTTCAGCTTAGCAATTGTTATTATTTGGGGAATTGTCAGCTATTTGAATATACCGGTTGAAGCCTTTCCCGATACATCGAGTACGCAGATTACCATTATAACCCAATGGCCTGGACGAAGTGCCGAGGAAATAGAACGATATGTTACCATTCCTATTGAAATAGAAATGAATTCGGTTCAAAAGAAAATAGATGTACGCTCGTCAACCCTTTTTGGACTGTCGGTGGTAAAAATTATTTTCGATGATGATGCCGATGATGCTTTTGCCCGTCAGCAGGTCAACAATCTTTTGGTAAATGTCGATCTGCCCGATGGTGTAAAGCCTGAAGTTGAACCTCCTTATGGTCCAACGGGCGAAATATTTCGCTATACACTGAAAAGCAATAATCGTTCGGTTCGCGAGTTGAAAACAATTCAGGATTGGGTTGTTGAACGACAAATCCGTTCGGTGACTGGTGTTGCCGATGTGGTTAGCTTTGGCGGTGAAGTCAAAACCTTCGAAATCGAAGTCAATCCACATCTTTTAACCAAATATGGTATTACTCCGCTCGAAGTGTTTCAGGCAGTGAACCGCAGTAATATTAATGTCGGTGGCGATGTCATAGAACACAACACGCAAGCTTACGTGGTGAGAGGTATTGGTGTTCTTGATAAGATCAGCGAGATTGGGAATATTATTGTTAAAAATATTGAGGGAACTCCAATTCTGGTACGAAATGTTGCCGAAGTCAAGGAATCATGTCTGCCACGACTTGGTAAGGTTGGTCGCGACAATCAGCCCGATGTTGTTGAGGGAATTGTTGTGATGCGTAAAGGTCAGAATCCTGCCGAAGTGATTTCAAAGGTGAAAGATAAAATTGAAGAGTTAAATACCAAACTGCTTCCGTCGGATGTAAAAGTCGATACGTTTTATAATCGCGAAACTCTAATAAATTATGCAACACATACGGTTCTTCATAATCTTTTGGAAGGTATTATATTCGTTACCATCATTGTGTTCATCTTCATGGCCGATTGGCGAACAACGCTCATTGTGTCACTTGTGATTCCGCTTTCATTGTTATTTGCTTACATCTGTCTCCGTTTAAAGGGGATGTCTGCCAATTTATTGTCGATGGGTGCCATCGACTTTGGAATAATCATCGACGGTTCTGTTGTGATGGTTGAAGGTATATTTGTTGCCCTCGACAATAGAGCCAAGGCGGTGGGAATGGAAAAATACAATAAACTCTCGAAGCTTGGTTTGATAAAAGAAACAGGAACAGAAATGGGGAAATCGATTTTCACATCAAAGCTCATTATCATTACGGCACTGATGCCTATTTTCTCGTTCCAGAAGGTTGAAGGTAAAATGTTTTCACCTCTGGCATTCACCCTTGGTTTTGCATTGCTTGGTGCGTTGATCTTTGCGTTAACCTTTGCTCCGGTGATGTCGAGCATTCTGTTTAAGAAAAATGTAAAAGAAAAACATAACCCGTTCCTTACATTTGTTACCAAATACACAACTTCGCTTTTCGACAGAACATACCGGAACAAACGGTTGAGTCTGACTATTGCGGCTGTTATCCTTGTGTTGAGCTTTATATCGTTCAAATTTCTGGGAAGTGAATTCCTGCCCCAACTCAATGAAGGAGCCATTTATGTGCGAGCATCGTTACCCATGAGCGTTTCGCTCGACGAGTCGGTAAAGATTTCTGAAGATATGCGTCATATCATCAAATCGTTTCCCGAAGTAAAACAAGTAATGTCGCAGACTGGTCGCCCCAACGATGGAACCGATGCTACAGGCTTTTACAATGTTGAGTTCCATGTCGATATTTATCATACACCCGAAATGGATAAAAAGCCTAACCGTGATGCTTTGATAGAACGAATGACCAAGAAACTGTCGAAATATCCGGGCATTGTTTTCAACTTTTCACAACCAATTCAAGACAATGTTGAGGAAGCTGTTTCGGGAGTTAAAGGCTCGTTGGCTGTGAAAATATTTGGCGACGATCTTGAATTGCTCGAAACCAAAGCCGACAGTGTTTTCAATATCATGAAAAAGATTCCCGGAGTTGCCGATCTGGGTGTTATCCGAAATCTTGGTCAACCTGAGTTTCGTATTGAACTCGACGAAGATAAAATGGCAATGTATGGTGTTGCTACCGCCGATTGTAATTCTGTTATTGAAATGGCAATAGGAGGTAAAGCTGCATCAGTATTTTTTGAAGGATATAAGAAGTTCGACATCCGCATCCGTTATCTTCCCGAATATCGTATTAATGAAAAAGAAATCGGCAATTTAATGGTTCCCACATTAAACGGCACACAAATCCCGATTAAGGAAATAGCAACAATAAGGAAAGTAAATGGTCCGATATTGATATACCGCGATAAAAACCAACGTTTCATTGCTCTTAAGTTTTCGGCTCGTGGTCGCGACATGGGTTCAACAGTTGCCGAATGTCAAAAAAAGGTTGGTGCAAAAATCACCTTACCTAAAGGATATACCATTTCGTGGGAAGGTGATTTCGAAAATCAACAGCGAGCTTCCAAGCAGTTGAGCATTGTAGTGCCCATCAGTCTTGTTATGATTTTCTTTATCCTGTTCATTCTTTATGGAAATGTCACCGATGCCGGATTGATATTAATGAATGTCCCCTTTGCCATTGTTGGCGGTATTCTGGCTCTGCACATTACAGGCACCAATTTCTGTATTTCAGCCGGGATAGGATTTATTGTCTTGTTTGGAATCTGCATTCAAAATAATGTGATTCTGATGTCGAAGTTCAAGAAAAACCTGCACGATAGGATGCATCTGGACGATGCCATCAGATCGGGAGTTATTGCTCGTATCAGACCCGTTATAATGACGGCAACTCTGGCTGCAATTGGTTTGATTCCTGCTGCCGTTTCAACCGGAATAGGTTCGGAATCGTCGAAACCGCTGGCTATTGTTGTTATTGGCGGATTGGTTACTGCCACAATATTAACCTTATTTATATTCCCCATTATGTTCAAGGGCGTTTATAAATTCAAAGTAAAGAAATTGCAATAATGCCATTATGGCAACGATTTTAATTATAACCGATGATGCTTCAGTTAGTTCTTTCTTATATGAAAGGCTAACTGGAGTTGGTTATAATATTGATATCATGCAATCGAAAAACTATGACAGTTCATTAAAACACATCAGGCGGTATGACTATATCATGATTGAACAATCAAGAGATCTGACAATCTGTAAATATATTAGACATCTGGTGGATGATAGCATTCCCATTTATTTATTAACAGCAACATCGTCGGCCGAACTAATCATTAAAGGTATTGAAGCCGGAGCCACCGATTTCATATCGATAGCGTTGCCTTTTGGCGATATTTTATCTCACATTCAGCGAAATGATATAGTGAAATACTAACTTTTTATAGTGACCATAAATAAGCAAAAGCTATTATATAATATGTAAAAAATAAAATTACATTTGTTGTAATAAGAAAAACGGAAACATTGCCATCATAATAAAATTGCGATGAGTAGCGTTCGAACAGTACTTAATAAGCTTACTTAAAGTGATTAGATATCTTTCGGTTTTGTCGATATTTATTTTCGGGCTGTTCTCTTTGGTTTTGTTTCTAAAGAAAACGCCATTAAGGCGAGCCAATTTTATACTGGCATCGGCATATTTTTCCATGGCATTAAGCTGTGTTTTTCTCTTTTATCTGCATATAGCCTTCTTGAAACAATCAACCGTTATGTTGCAGTGCTACATTCCGCTCGACATAACATTGTTGACCATGATGGGACCGCTCATTTACCTGTATGTATTGGAACTCCTGGGTACAAGAATTGAATTTTGGTCACGCAGGGTTTTCATACATTCACTTTCGGTTATGCCATCAATAGTGTATGTTTTCTACTTTATGATTCTGTCAAAAGGTGAACGCGTACATATCTTGCAGCAAAATTTTAAACAAGATAACTGGCAGACCGAGTTTCTTACCGATTTTTTTCTAGTGCAAATGTCATGTTACTTAATCGTTTGTTTCTCCATCGTATACAAACAACTCAAGAAATCGCATTTTGTACAAGTGGCTTCGGTGCAGGTTGATATCTGCTGGCTTAAAACATTATTTATCATCGATCTTGCCATCATGGCTATATCGATTCCTGTGTGTTTATTGATTGAAAACGATAACATAAACACCATAGTAGCTCTTTCGGCTCTTATCATAGTGTGCCAAGACGCAGAACATCGGCACATAATAATAAATTCTGCATGCTGTAAATAAGATGGTGGAGACAGTTGTACGTTGACCCACCAATGTCGCTGTTCAGGCATAGGCATTAAACCACCTAAAGGTGCTGGAGTAAAGAGCTTTGGTGCTGAGCGTTTAGGAAAAGGCATTCCATGAGAATGTCAGGTATGAATAGAGGAGTTGAACGCAAGTAAACCTCAGGGAGGAGTCGAGAAGTGCAACAACCTGTCAAAAGCTACGGAGTATGAAACGGAGTTATAAGTATAGCGGAGACCTGATTATTGGCTATACAGCAGGCGTCTTACAGAGGTCAAGACCTCTATTCGGGCTTATTTACGGAACTTGGGAACCTGCATGGTAATGCCAAGGGATATGTACAATGGGAACAACCCAGAGACACGAAACCGAAGTGCCAAGCAGGGACGGACTGATTCGTAGTAGTGATGATATAACTGTAATGGAAGAGTAGCGAAGGAATCAGGTTATACAGTTTTATAACACAAACCAACTCGCAAGAGGATGAATTTATGGAATGAGACAAAATCAGTACCAATAAGCCGCGAAATGATTTGGGCGGCTTATAAGAAAGTGCGTTCCAACCAAGGAGCAGCAGGTATAGACCAAATAAGCATGGACGAGTTCGATGCCGATAGGTCTAAACATCTGTATAAACTCTGGAATAGAATGGCATCAGGTAGTTATTTCCCCCCAGCGGTCAAAGAAAAGGAGATACCAAAGAAAGACGGCAAAGTTCGTAAACTAGGTATTCCCACAATAAGCGACCGAGTTGGGCAGATGGTAGTAAAAGATTATCTTGAACCGAGGTTCGAAAAGATATTCAGTCCAAGTTCTTATGGTTACCGACCAGGCAAGAATGCCCATCAGGCATTAGCAGAGGTTAGAGCCAACTGTAGAATAAAAGATTGGGTCATCGACCTCGACATCAAAAGCTTCTTCGATACCATCGACCACGAAAAGCTACTCAAAGCCGTAGAGAAACATGTGAGCGAACAGTGGGCTGTATTGTACATTAAGCGATGGTTGCAAGCACCTGTGCAAATCGAATCAGGCGAACTGATTCACAAGCAAGGCAAAGGCACACCACAAGGCGGAGTCATTAGTCCATTATTAGCCAACCTGTTTCTACACTATGCCATGGATAAATGGTTGGAACAAACCCATCCTGCAGTAAAATATGTTCGTTATGCCGATGATGCCATTTTGCACTGTAGGAGTCTTGTACAAGCAGAATATGTTTTAAGTAATCTGCGAAAACGAATGCTTGATTGTGGACTTGAATTGCATCCTGAGAAAACAAAAATTGTATACTGTAAAGATACTAGACGACAAGTAAAGTACAAAACAGTAAAATTTGACTTTCTTGGTTACAGTTTTCAACCACGCAGTACAACAATAGGAGGAAAAGGGAAACCTTTCCTAGGCTATGATTGTGCAATCAGCATTAGTTCGAAGAAACGCATAGTAGAGAAAATGAATGAAATCAATATCCCTAGTCTTACCTTCAATAGTATTGTTGGAGTAGCACATCATCTTGACCCTTATATACGAGGTTGGATAAACTACTATGGTAAGTTTAGGATATCTAGATTGAATCCTATTTTTCAATTACTTCGTCGTAAATTAGTACAATGGGTACAAAGAAGGTACAAGCGTTACAAAAATAGTGTAACCCGAGCTTACGACTGGTTAAAACGGTTACGGATACAATTCCCGTACTTGTTTTATCATTGGAAACTAGGTTATCACTAATGGAATGCTTAGATTTGTATAACAAGAGCCGTGTGATGGGAGACTATCAAGCACGGTTCTGTGAGAAGCTGAGGGGGAAGTTCCCTCGGCTTACTCGACCCCAAAAGCAGTATACACACTTCAAAAATAAAGTATCTTAGTGCTTTATTTTTAATGTGCAGTTTTATAATAATGGTTAGATCGTTTCCCTTAAACTATGATTCTTCAATAATGTATAAATTTTTAATTATGCTTTCGGGCATTATCTTTTGTCCGGCAGCCATCTTTTCTCAAACGCCTGTCAGAGGAACTGTTTACGAAAGTGAAATGGGCGATAAACTTAAAAATGTCTGCGTACAAATTGATGGCACCGATATTTGTTCCACAACCGACTCAACAGGTCAATATAAAATTACCGTTCCCAACGAAAAAGTCTATCTGCATTTCACCTGCGACGGCTACGAACATCTCTATGTAAAAGTGCGACGAAATTACGAAATCAATATTGTAATGGGACAAATATACAATCCGGTGATGGACGTAGATGTGGGCTACGGCTCACAGCGAGCCACAGAAGTAACGGGTTCGGTTTCAAGTATTGGTCAGGGACATTATCAGGCTAAGTCTTACGTCATCTCTACCAAACGGCTGAAAAGAAAATAAGAATTATTCGAATTCCCTGAGCTCAAATGTTTCTCCATCCCAAACGCCATAGGTTGAAAGAGATATCCAGTTGCCCAGATTAATAATGCGTGACGATTTACCAATGGGCATATCTATAGATAAATGGCGATGTCCAAAAACAAAATAATCGAAATGTTCTTCGTGTAACTGTTCGTTTGCAAAAAGAAACAGATGCTCTTTGTCTTCGCCTAAAAAAGTCTTCGATTCATATTTCTTCGATTCACGGCTAAGTCTTGACCAGAAATGAGCAAACGCAAACGCTCCATTGGGATGAATACGCGAAAAACAGAATTGCAGGAATCGATTGGTAAAAACCCATTCAAGGAAATTCATTCCCTTGTCATGTTTCCCTAATGCGTGTCCATGATGCAAAAAGAAGCGTTTCCCGTTCCATTCCTTTATTTCAGGTCGATGAATTAGTTTAATACCAGCTTCTTTAGGCAGATAATCTTTGAGCCACACATCATGATTGCCGGTAAAAATATATACAGGGATTCCGCTATCGGTAAGTTCGGCAAGCTTGCCTATAAACCTGACGAAGCCACGAGGTACAACCCAAACATATTCATACCAAAAATCGAAAATATCGCCCATGAGGTAGATTTCTTCGGCATCGCTTTTTATGCTGTCGAGCCAACGAACAAGTTTTTTTTCACGCTCACGACTGTCATCTTTATTCGGATAACCAAGATGGAAATCGCTGGCAAAATATTTTTTCTTTGGTGTCTGCAAATTCTGACTAGATATTATTTTCTGCAAAAATAGAAAGTTTTCTCGAAACTATCGTTCTTTCATCAACTTCTCAATATCCGAGGGATAAATCGGGATGTCGGGCATCAAGTCTCTGTTACCGGTTGGGGTAATCAAAAGATCATTTTCGATTCGTACCCCTATTTTTTCTTCCAGAATATAAATGCCGGGTTCGCAGGTCAAAACCATTCCGGGTTGCAATATGACATCATGAGTTCCCACATCATGCGTGTCGAGACCCATAAAATGAGAAACCCCGTGCATAAAATAATTGCGATATAATGGTGCCCCTAGATTTTGATTTTTTATATCGGCATGAGTGAATAATCCTAATTTTATCAATTCCGATTCCATTTTAGCACAAACGTCAGCCTGACATTCTTTCAACGAAATACCGGGGCGAATAATCGATTGTGTATATAAAAACACTTCGAGACAAGCATCATAAACCTGTAACTGACGTCTGGTGTATTTGCCTCCCACCGGTATTGTCCGTGAACAATCGCTGGCATATTGAGCATATTCAGCACCAAAATCGATCAGTGTCATGGTGCCGTCAACCATTGTCTGATTGTTTTTATTGTAATGAAGATAACAGGCATTTTCGCCCGATGCAACTATGGTTTCGAACGCATGTCCACTTGCACCACGACGTATAAACTCGTAAGCCAGTTCGGCTTCAACTTCATATTCCTTCATTCCCGGTTCAATGGTTTTCAAAACACGGAGAAACCCCTCGCGGGTTATGGAACAAGCTTTTTCGATTAAGGCAATTTCTTCGGGTTCTTTTACTAAACGAAGATTACAAAGCAGAGGTGCCAATCGGGTCAAATGATGCAACGGAAACCATTGCTTCATTTGATGTATAAACCGGTCATCGTTTGTCTCTAAAACAGAGTGATAACGGGCATTCTCATTTTTGTTCAAGTATAAATAATCGGCTTGCGATGCTGCCTGTTTTAGTTCGCGTTCCAAGTCTGTAACATATTTCACTGTTTTGATTCCTGAAATGTGCGAAGCTTCTTCCCCGGTCAATTTTCTGCCTTCCCATGTTTCACGCAACTTGTCGGGTTTCATGATGAACAATATTTCAGTTCCATCAGACAAAAGTATCAACGATGTTTCTTCTTGATCAATTCCTGTGAGATAAAAGAGATCGGAGTTTTGACGATATGTAAAATGCAAGTCACCATTACGAGGCATTGAGTCTGATGAATTGACGATGGCTACAGAATTTGGTTTTAACTGTTTTGTAAGTTTTGCCCTGTTTCGTTTAAAAAGCTGATTGGTGATTGGTTCGTTTCGCATCGTTTTTCTAAAATTGTTACATCTTCAAATGTACTCAAAAGCAAGATATGTTTGAAATATGATGATAGAAAAAATGTTTCTTACCGATTATTGCGATTGAGTCGGTCTTTTAAGAAGTCCATGCTCAATTCTCCGGTTTGTAGTTCAACAAAGACTCCATGTTCGGCATTACATGCCATACGAAATGCTAAGTATTAGTGGCTGGCATAGATTTAATTAAAGCTCTTGCATTTTTGTCGGATTTTGTCGACAATCAAACAAATTCAATATTTCAATTCTCGCCTTTTCTCTGTTTATCCAATAAATAATTTTGTAGTTTTTCGATACAAGATATCTAAATTCTTGCGATCTATTTGCCAAAAGTATTTCCTTTTGACCAATAAAAGGATTCGTTTCTAGTTCTAATGATTTATCTACAATCCCATTAACAATTCGACGAGCAGTTCTCTCACCTGCTTTTTCAATTAAATAAGAAAAAACGTCTTCAAGTTTATCTTCTGCAAATAGAGTCCAATATACGGTTAACTCCATTTTTTAATTCGTTTTTTTAATTCATTTGCAGAAACAATTTTTTCTTCTTGAGAATCATTCAATGCATTATCAATATCCTGATTAAACAATTCAAGACTCATTGGAGTTAAGTTTTCCTCAAACATTTCAGCATTTTTTTTCCTGAGAAAACTCTCTAATCCGCTAACTATTTCTTCATTTTGAACTCGTAAAAATTCTTGTACAAATGAAATTTTCCTTGTCTGTAAATCCATAATCACTACATTTTGAAGTAAAATTACAAAAAATATGTTTACAATCTTACCTTTTTATGCTTACACCCAACAACCCTCCTTCAGCACTATTGCTGATATATCCCATGTATCTTCAGGTCGACCACTCTCCCTCAAACATTAAAAATCACCAAAGTTTCATACTCAATTCTCCGGATTGTAGTTCAACCGAGATTCCATGTTGGGCATTACATGCCATACGAAATCCTAGGTATTAGCAACAGTACATTCTTTTTCCTTTCAAATATAATCAATTTATCAATATGCGACAACTTATCACAGTGGGGAGGTGTGCCGTGGGGCTGGCAGGCTCTTTTGCTACCTTTGGTTGTGCGTGGGCTTGTGTGGGTAGCAAATGTGCCTGACTGCAAAGGGTCGGAAGCGTTGGCTTGCGAGGTAGATGCGGTTACTTTTTTTAGAAATATCAACTAAATCGTTGGTGATGCCATCTCTATGACAGGAAATGTCATCTAAAGTGAGAGCGGAGCCATCTAAAGCACAGAAAATGCTATCTAAAGTAAAATCGGTTCGGTTTATATTCAAAGAACCCTCGTATCGCCCCTGCGATGTTGGTTTGTAGGGGCGTTTTTAGTGTATCAATATTTTATGAAAGTTTATAGAGCTTCTTTCATTTTAGGCAATCCCACTTTTTTAAGCATTTCGTTTGCTTTGGCAAGTTTTTCGGGGAATAATACTTTGTCGTTAAAGAAATCCAACGATTTATCGATAACCACAATCGGTGCTTTTTTCATATTTAAGTCTTTTATATCCATAGCTTATACATTTTTACGTTTAACAAAAAAGCCAATATATTCAACATCTTTTTTAAATTCTTCCCAAGATTCGTCGAGTTCGCCCCAAATGGTAAAATCGTTCATTGCTTCGTCGAGATATTTTGTAATGCCCATCCGATATAGACGTGTTCGCGATTTGGTACTTCCTGTGGCATAAATCAATGCTTCGGGATGCTTGTCAGTAAAGGCATAAAGGGTTGCAACTACGGTTGCCAACACTTTTTCACTATCGTTATTATTAGAAATTGCGGTATCATCAACAAAGCCTGTTTCTGCATTTTTATCACCGAAACCAAGGTTATACAAATCTTTGTAGTTGGTAGGTGAATATTGAACCATCTTGACGATTCGCCCTTGAGGACCTTCGCTCACAAACTCAAAAACTTCGAGCTTTTCGCCCGATTTTATT
>Ga0302289_1000646_pt1 | contig 13643 bp, 11 predicted proteins | sample III_Fen_N1_2_FD_194552 | JGI IMG/M metagenome (GOLD analysis project Ga0302289, IMG submission 194552) | Peat permafrost microbial communities from Stordalen Mire near Abisko, Sweden - III_Fen_N1_2 | ecosystem: Environmental > Terrestrial > Soil > Wetlands > Permafrost | place: Sweden: Abisko... | reverse complement strand
AAGTTTCAACGAAAATGGGCGAGGAAAAAGTCCAACAGATGTTTGACTTGCTGAATGAATTTATCGATACATTCCTTGATGTACAGAATGAAACGGAAAGCAGAAATCCATCAGAAGAACGCGATAGTACAGGCGGTTCTAACCAGGAATAACGAACGGCAAAGCATGATTTGCACGTCATTTTACAGGAGGCATCGTTGAAAACTCTGATGAAAGCCCTCAAGCCTTATTGGGGGTATATCCTTTTAGCAATAGCGTTACTCTATCTGCAGGCGCAGAGCGATCTGGCGCTCCCTGACTATATGTCAAAAATCATCAATAACGGCGTGCTGAACGGCGATATTGCCTATATCTGGCGAACCGGAGGAGTCATGATGCTCGTTTCGCTGGCGGGTACCGTGTGTTCCATCAGCATGGGTTATTTCGCCGCTAAAGTGGCGGCAAACGTTGGCGCCGATATGCGGTTGGGCATCTTCAGCAAAGTACAGTCCTTCTCAAACGCGGAGTTCGATCACTTTTCCACCGCGTCGCTGATCACCAGAACCACAAACGACATCACACAAATTCAAATGCTGCTGGTCATGTCCATCCGCATGGTGTTTTACGCACCGATTCTTGGCATTGGCGGTCTCATCAAGGCGCTGAACGAGAGCACATCCATGACCTGGATTATAGGCGTTGCGATACTTTGTATGTTGAGCGTAATCATCACGGCGTTTCTTGTCGTCATGCCAAAGATGCAGATCATGCAGAAACTGATTGACCGGCTCAATCTGGTTTCCCGTGAGAATTTGGAAGGCATGCTGGTCATCCGGGCATTTAATACCCAGAATTTTGAAGAGAAACGATTCAACAGAGCCAATCGCAACCTTGCGGATACCAGTTTATTTGTGAACCGGTCGATGGCGAGTATGATGCCGCTCATCATGCTGATTATGAATTTGACAACCGTGTTTGTCGTCTGGATCGGGTCGCACGCAGTGTCAGCTTTTACGATGAACATCGGCAGCATGATGGCGTATATGCAGTATGCCATTCAGATCATTATGTCCTTTATGTTCCTCGCGATGATGTTTATCATCATCCCGCGCGCGGTCGTTTCCGCCAACCGCATTCAGGAGGTTATGAATCGAAAAGAAACTGTGCTCGATAAGGAAAATCCCGATTCATTCCCCTCGGAATTTAATCCGGTCATCGAGTTCAAAGACGTCAGTTTCCGCTATCCCGGCGGTGAAGACAATGTGCTGACAAACATCAACTTTGCTGCTAGAGCTGGAGATACGACGGCGTTTATCGGCGCAACCGGCGCCGGAAAGACGACAATTGTCAGCCTTTTGATGCGGTTCTACGACGTAACCTCCGGGTCTATTCGTGTGTCAGACACTGATATCAGAGACATCACGAAGCATGAGCTGCGTGAAAAGATCGGTTATGTTCCCCAGAAGAGCCTTCTTTTCTCCGGAACAATCGCCGAAAACGTTGCATACGCGGATGAAACAATGCCCTTTGAACGAATCGAAAAGGCTACGGAAATCGCGCAGGCAACCGATTTCATCATGGAAAAAGAAGAGCAGTATAGCTCCCATATTTCCCAAGGCGGCACAAATGTATCCGGCGGTCAAAAGCAAAGGCTATCGATCGCCCGAGCGCTTGCCAAAAACGCTCCGATCTATGTGTTTGACGATACATTCTCGGCTCTAGACCTCAAAACCGACCAGCAGCTCCGTGAGGCAATCGGCCGCGAATTGAAAGGCAGCACGATATTGCTTGTGGCGCAACGCGTCAGTACGATTATGCATGCTGACCAGATTGTCGTGTTGGATCAAGGCAAGGTCGTAGGAATCGGAACGCATCAAGAGCTCTTGAAGAATTGCGATATCTATTATGAGATCGCTTCTTCTCAGCTCAGCGCGGAGGAACTGAAACAATGAGCGAGAGCAAAACGACACAGAGCGGCGCGATGCCGCCGCGTCCAGGCGGAATGGGTGGCCCGGGTATGATGGGACGAGGTCCGGTGGAAAAGCCGAAAGACTTCAAGAAGACCATGAAAACCTTGGTGACATACCTTTCGCCGTATAAAATGACGATCATCGCGGTCATGATCATAGCGATTGTTTCGACCGTGTTTTCCATCGTTGGCCCGAAGCTTCTAGGCAAAGTGACGACCAAGCTTGTCGAAGGTTTGCTGGCCTATGCTTCCGGCAGCGGCCTCTACACCGACTTTGCCTATATGGGCAGGATCATCGCTTGGCTGATCGGTTTATACTTACTCTCCGCCTTGTGTACTTTCCTGCAAGGTTTCATCATGGCAAAGGTATCCAACAATGTTTCCTTTGACCTGCGCAGTGCGATTTCCGCAAAGATGAACCGCCTCCCGCTTAAATATTATGATAGCAAAACGCATGGCGAGGTGCTCAGCTACATCACCAATGACGTCGACTTGATCAACCAGTCATTGAGCCAAAGCTTAACGCAGCTGATCACGTCTGCCGCAACGATTTTAGGCGTATTGGCAATGATGTTGTCCATCAATCTGCTCATGACGATTGTTGCGTTATTCGTACTTCCGCTGTCGGCGGTCATTGTGATGGGCGTCGTTAAAAAATCACAGGTTTATTTTGCCGGGCAGCAAAAGCACCTTGGTGAAATCAATGGCCACGTAGAAGAAATGTACAGTGGGCACAACATTGTGCAGGCCTTCAACGGTGAAGAAGCGTCACTCAGAACATTTAGCGTGACCAATGCCAAGCTCCGCAATGTGGCGGTCAAGTCCCAATTCTTTACTGGTATTATGATGCCGGTGATGAACGCAGTCGGAAACCTCGGCTATGTCGCCGTCTGCATATTGGGCGGTTATCTCGCGGTAAAAAAGGTTGTGGAAATTGGAGATATTCAATCCTTTATCCAATATATGAGGAACTTCACGCAACCCATCGCGCAACTCTCGTCAATTTCCAACACATTGCAGTCCACCGCTGCCGCAGCAGAGCGCGTGTTTGCTTTTCTGAGTGAAGCCGAGGAGACCGCAGATGCACCCGTTGAGAACACCTGCGTTGCTACACAGGGCGCGGTCAACTTCCAGAATGTGCGGTTTGGTTACGATCCCGAGCAGATCATCATCAAGGATTTCACCGCTAATATCAAGCCCGGTCAAAAGATCGCAATCGTCGGCCCGACAGGCGCGGGTAAGACAACCATCGTGAAGCTGTTGATGCGGTTTTACGATATCAATGGCGGGCACATCTGCATCGATGGTGTCGATATTCAAAACTACACCAGAAATGACCTGCGTGCGCACTTTGGCATGGTGTTGCAGGATACCTGGCTTTATAACGCCACCGTACTTGAGAACATTCGATACGGTACCTTCGACGCAACGGATGACGAGGTGATCGCTGCGGCAAAGGCCGCGCGCTGCCACGAGTTTATTCAAGCGCTGCCGGGCGGGTATCAGATGGAACTCAACGAGGAAGCCAGCAACCTTTCGCAAGGGCAAAAACAGTTGTTGACGATCGCCCGCGTGGTGCTAGCCAACCCGAAAATTCTGATTCTGGACGAGGCGACCAGCTCGGTAGACACGCGCACGGAAATGCTGATTCAGAGTGCGATGGATAACCTCATGCACGGCAGAACGAGCTTCATCATCGCGCATCGGCTATCCACCATTCGGAATGCTGATCTGATTCTCGTCATGCGAGATGGTGACATTGTGGAGCAAGGTACCCACACAGCGCTTCTCGCCGCAAACGGCTTTTATGCCGATCTATATAATTCGCAATTCAAAGCGTAGAAAGGGACTATCAATATGGAAAACGCTACATCGGTAAAAAAAGAAGAGAACGGGAAAAAGAGAGTCAAGGTTGGGGTTCGAATCGCTGGCATCTTGGCGCTGTTGATCATAATCGGTGGCGGCTTAGGCTACTACTTCATCTGGAATGCAGCAAACACTCTCACAACCGATAACGCAAAAGTTGCAGCGAAGTTTTACACCATCGTGCCAATGGGCAACGGAAAACTCTCCAAGCTCTCCGTTCATGTAGGCAGTACGGTTAAGGCCAACGAAATCATTGGAAAAGTTGATAACGTCGGTTATCTGCGCTCCCCGATCGATGGCGAAATCGTACAGGCCAATGCCACCGTGAACCAGTTGGTCGGCCCAACGACGGTTGCTGCCGTTGTTGCGGACACCTCGGACATTTATGTGCAAGCCAACATTGAGGAAACGCAGATCGCCAAGATCAAGGTCGGTCAAAGTGTGAAGCTAAAGCTCGACGCCAATCCCGGCATGACCTATATTGGATTTGTGCGTGAGATCGACAGAACAACGCAGACCGCTATTTCTGGCAACTCGATGAGCTACAGCACCAGCGGCACCTACACAAAGGTAACGCAGCTGATCCCTGTGAAAATTCAAATCACAGATACGGTAGATCTGCAAAACCTGATCGGCACCAACGCAACCGTGACGATTGAACTCAACTAATCGGAGGATGATGGAAATGAAGAGAAAAGGTTTTGTTATCGCATTGAGTCTGATCAGTGCAGTTGCTCTCACGGGGTGCTCGGCGTATTCCAAAACGGCCAGCCCTAACGCCTCCGCGTATCAAAGCGCGCAGGTGACAACGGGAGATATCGAACAAACCGTGTCTGCGCCCGGCGTACTGAAATTCGTCGATCCGATTGCGCAGAAAACGACATCCAACGTAAAAATCACAGATGTAGCCGTTAAAGTTGGCGATTCAGTCAAGAAAGGCGACAAGATCGCTGACTTTGACGCCGCGGTTCTTTCCGCCAACATCGCAAGCCTGAATACAACCGTAACCCAACTTGAGAAGCAACTGCAGGGGCTCGCGCTCTCCTTCCACAGCGAAAAGAAGATTGTTGCGGGCGTCACAGGTTATGTCAAAGCAGTCTATATTCAAGATGGAGACGCGGTTGACGCGGTCGTTGCTGAAAAAGGCGGCATTGCGCTCATCTCCGCCGATGGACTGATGAATGTGCAGTTCAAAGGCACGGGACTCGCTGCCAACGAAGAAGTAACTGTCGTTTCCGGCAAATATCGCATCACGGGTCATGTATCCAAGATCGCGGATAGCCTTGTAACGGTCAGTTTCACCGATAAGAAGATCGCGTTGGACAGCAACGTTGAAGTGTATAAGGACAACGTGCTCGTGGGCAGCGGTGCAGCGCAGGTTGACCTGCCCTATCTGGTTCCCGCCGATAGCGGCATCGTCACCGATGTGAATGTGAGCCTGAACGACTATGTGATGCCCTTTATGCCAGTGGCGCATGTCAAATATTTGACGATGGACGATTCTTACATGGCGGCGCGGGATCAATTGACACAGGCGCAACTTGACCTGGATGCCGCAAAAGCGCTTCAGGCGCAAGGTGCGATTCTGGCGGATCAGGACGGCATCGTCGCCTCCATCGTTCCGGAAGGAACCTTCCCCAACGGCACGAAGCTCATGGACTTGTACCCACAGGGACAATTTGAATTCACCATCGCGGTGGATGAATTGGATGTTTTCAGTATCATGCTGGGTCAGAGCGCCGCAATCCAGTTTGACGGAATCTCCGATCAAACATTCGACGCGACAGTGACCAAGATTTCCTCTATCGGGCAGGTTGCAAACGGCTTTACGACCTACGCGGTAACGCTGAGCGTAACGGACGACGGCATGCTAAAATCCGGCTTGAATGGTACCGTAAGTATCATCATCAACCAACGGACAGGTGTGCTTACCCTGCCGGTTGAGGCTGTGCAGGATGATAGCAACGGTAGTTATGTCATGCTTGCCGGAGATCCGCAAACCAAGGTTCCTGTTCAGGTCGGCATTTCAGATGGTCACACCATCGAGATTGTGTCCGGTCTGTCCAACGGGGATCAGGTCATCATCAAAACAGCCGCAGATATCACCGGCGGCGCACAGTAACAGGTTTGTGTTAAAACAATAAGATAGGCGTATTTCTACGCCTGACCAAAGTTGCGTGAGCGAAGGGATCGATATGGTTGTCGGTTCCTTCGCTTTCTTTTTGCCGCCTCTCAAGAATCGCGCGATTGAATCCTATCGCGAGGGGTAACCCGCTTTGATAGCTGGACTAGAACCGACTTGGTCAAACGAATGATTTGTATATAGAATCAAATACCTGATGTTTTTCTAACCCAAAGAACTAACCCAGCAACGTTGTTAGGAATAAAAGAAAAAGACTGACCGCGGAGCCGCGAGAAGGCTTTCACAGTTAAGCAGGTCATCGTTTGGCTGCGGGAGGTAGAAGTGCTTAGCAACCATGGCAAAGCGATTGCAGAGGTCTGTAGAGGGCTAGAATTCACTAAGCAATCCTGTTGCCGTTTGCTAGAAGAATTTGGCAGAATGAATGCCAGTGAAGCACGAAAAATGAACCCACTAGAATAAGAAAATGTTTGATTCACTTATGAGAAAACGCTGTCTTTTGGCAAATAGCGGAGGTGATTTCATATATCATCGGCTGAGAAGCGGTTTTGAGCGCTAAAATGTAGAATTTCAGCATAAAAAGCCGCACTTTTTCGCGTAATTGTTGACTTCTGCTCAATAATAAGATACATTGGTAAATGCGTGGTGCAAATCCGCATCTCGCAATATTTTGAATGAGGTATTAGATGTACAACGACAAGACCATCGTCTGCAAAGATTGCGGACAGGAATTCACCTTTACTGCCAACGAGCAAGAATTTTTCGCCGAAAAAGGCTTCACGAATGAACCGCAGCGCTGCAAGTCCTGCCGTGTCGCTCGTAAGGGCGCACCCAGAAGCGGCGGATCCCGCGACGGCGGTTACCGCGACAATGCACCCCGTCAGATGTATGATGCGGTGTGCGCAGAGTGCGGCAAACCTTGCCAGGTTCCGTTCCAGCCCCGCACTGACAGACCGGTTATGTGCAGCGATTGCTTCAGAAGCAACAGGTAATTGCGAAGAATCGCATCCATTCGTGGATGCAAATCAGCCCATCGGCATTATTGTCGGTGGGCCTTTTTTTGTAAATAAGTTTTGCAAAAAGCCCGCCTTACGGCGGGCTTCTAAGTGTCAATCTTGGTTTAGGAACTCTTCTTGGCGTTTTTGACCTCGTACATACGCTGATCCGCGCGTGCGAGTAGCGACTCGTAAGAGTCATCGAGTTGTGCATCCCACACCGCAAACCCGATGCTCAGCCCGATGGGTTTCATCTCCGCGTGAGAGCTGTTCCAGCTGAAAAGATTCGTCTCAACGCGAGCAATGATCTCCTCCGCTTCCATCTCTGCGTTCGTGGGCAGAACGATGCAAAACTCGTCCCCGCCAAATCGCGCCAGAAACGCTTCAGAATTTTTACAGCTCGCTTTGAGCAGTTCCGAAACGGTCATGAGCACACCATCGCCATAAAAATGCCCGTAGGTATCGTTGATTTGCTTAAAACCGTCTACGTCCATCATGATCAGCGACAACCCGCTGCTCCTGGGCAGTTCACGTTCATGTGTTTCACGCAGCAAGAACTTGCTCAACTCCCGGCGGTTATTCAGGTTTGTGAGTGGATCAGTCGAAATCTGACGATTCTGTGAATCGATATAAACCAATAGGATCGAAACGGACGCGAGAATCCAGTTGAGGCTCACGCCGTAGAAAATAAGCTGAATGAATCCACCGATCGATGGCAACACCGCGAAAAAAGCCATCGTGTAATAATGGCGTCGGTCATCCACCCAGGAAGCCCCATTCGCCTTGATCAGCGCTCGGACGCTTCCGTAAATAAGGTAAGCATAGGATAAAAATGCGTATACATAAAGGCCGGATTCGCGGTGATAAAAGTTCTGCGCATCGATGGTGAAGACAAACCCATATTTGATGTTGAACGGCAACGCCAGAATGAATAGCAGCATTGGTATACTGAAGATAGCGGTACGTCGGCTCGCAGCCTTTAAGTCTGTACTCAGCGCGCCTTCGATAAACAACACCCAAAGATACGGCAGCAGCACATGCAGCATGTAATAGATCGTCACCAACGCGTAGTTCAACTCAAGCGCAAATCGAAACCTCTGCCCATCGATCAGCCAGCAAGCGGCATCCACCACGAGCATCGTCATCGTCGCATAAATCAGGAGATTAAACCTTCTCTGCGCGGCGGATGAGGCTTTTGTCTGCCGCTGGGTAATCAGAATGACCGACAGCAGAATGATCCCTACTGCACTGATTTCGACATAGAGCACATGCAGCACGGTGTACCCCCCTATGAGCGTCCCCGAAGTTCAGACCTGTGCGCCGCATGGGGTCAATCTGTTCTCACTCCAGCGGCGCATCGTGCATCGAGTCTATAACACCATATCATATAGTATATCATACCCGGCGTCCATTTTCAGCGCAACCTTGCGTCTAAAACAAAATCTGGTGCGATTTCCCAAGCACGTTACTTAACGCGCACGGCATAACCTAATTATCCCAAATCCACCCGAACAGCACATAACGCGTGATCCATTGCCCGGTAGTCTGATCAACCTCCACCTCGCAGGCGTCAGAAGCAAATCCGTCGCCTGATTTGCAGTTGATCGCGGCTGTTCCTTTGCCGACCGCGGTAACGAGTCCGTTTGCGTCCACGCGAACGACGGATTCATCCGAGCTCGTCCAGCTCACGTTTTTATCCGAGGTGTCTTCGGGCAGAACGTTGGCGGTCAGCTGCATGGTGTCGCGAAGTTTGAGTCGAACGCTGCTTTCGCTGAGCGTGCAGGTTGTTGCGGCGACAAGCGGCGGAATCGCTTCCTCCGCCAATAAGATGCCGCACTCCACGCAGTACTGCCGCTGCAAGCCCTCGCTCTCATATGTAGCGGGGGTAACCACCTGCCAGTCCCCCGGTGTATGCGCGGGTGCGGTGTAGTCGTCCGTATATGAGTAACCCGTTTTGGGGTTTGTATAGGTTGTGTAGCCTAGCGTTGTACAGAGCGGCGGCGTCACGACGGAATCGTAAACGGGGTTGTCGGTAGGATCCGGCAGAAGGATGCGCGAGAAATCCTTGCTCTCTTTGCTCTCAAAGCGAACGGTTTCGTTACCCGCAATCGTCAAATCGTCGTTTTGATTTTCGCCGACGTACGCGCGGCAATAAGCACGCCTGTCCTCTACATTCTCAAAAAACGAGATCACCGCGTCCACACTGCACCCGCGCACAAATCCAAAATAGCGTTTGTTTTCGGGGTTGATATCGCTCAAGCCAACGATGCCGCCGTTGTGCACGTAGCCATGCACAGAGGTGTAGCCCGCGAGCGTAATTGTGCAATTTTCCACGTCCGCATATCCGTTTGCAAGAATGCCGCCGAGGTATTCTTCGCACTTTACTTCGGGATTGACCGCGACAATCGTAATCTCCGCGTTCACCGTGCAGCCCTCAATGCGCCCGCGACCAAAGCCGACGATGCCGCCCGCGCCGCACTGCATTGCGGTGGTGGCGATCTTCAGTCGCCCCGAAACGGAGCAGTTCGTGATGGTACCCTTGGCTAAAAAGCCCGCGATGCCCGCGAGGAAAAACGGCTGATCGGTCGAAAGATCCGCCTTGACGTTGAGTAGATTGAGGTTTTGCACCGTGCCGCTGACGGAGGAAAACAACGCGGCAAACTCTGTATGATAGCCGCGGTGCCGCCCGTCGTAGGTGATGCGCGTTTCATCGCCCGCCTGCGAGAGAGTCAGGTTATAGAGCGTATGCCCCGCCCCGTCGAAGCTGCCGGAGAACGCAAACGGAACCCAGTTTACCCCGCTCATGTCGATATCCGCGTCAAGAACAAAATCGCCGTCCGGCTGCTGCGCCATCGCCACCAGTCCCGCCGCGTCGGTGATCACGACAGGGTCAACCCCCTCCGCAAGTGCGGATAGGGGGAAACAGAGCAGCATTAGGATGAGCACGGCGGTGAGCAGACGGTGTTTCATAGATTGATGGTGTCCTTTGCGGAAAAAATTGTACCCATCGGGTGACAGCATCATTCTATGCCCGCAAGTGGGATGCGTCAACCTGATCATAACCGTGCACGTTTTGGAGCATAAAAAAAGTCGTTACTCTCTATTTGGTAACGACTTAATAAGAATGATTCCTCAATCACGTTTCAACAATATAACCACACGAATTACACTGGTATGTTTCCTTCTTTTTCCCTAATGCCCCTCCAACTAGTCCAATAGGTCCAAGCAATACTGCTCCGAGCACCGCTTTACCTCCACTGAACCCGCCTTTTCTTTCGCTCATCAGTTCCATAGTCCCAATACGTCCACACTTGTTGCATCGATCAGGTGCTTTTGCCATTCTGAAACCTCCAACCCATTCTTGCATTAATAATACAATACATAGTAGAAAATGACAATATTAGGACGTACATATCCGATAGAAGTTCGAGAGGATTAAAGGGGAAATGCTAATTTTTTCGATACGACAGCACGTCCTTCGGGCAAACATCCACGCACTCACCACAAAGGATGCAATCGTAACTCTTCACGCTGCCCGTCTTGACCGCGGCGTTGACATCGATACTCATCGGGCATTTGTTGTTGCACTTTTTGCAGTCGATGCAGCTCTCTGGTTTGGATTTGATCCGCATCTGCGGCAGGTGCAGCAGCCGCCCAACCAGTTGCCCCGCGTTGAGAAACGGGCTCATCCAGCAGATGCTGTGGCAGGCGCCGCGCCGACCCAGCGTGAGGTCGAGCACGAAAATCAGCCCAAGCACCAGATAGTACATGATGTACTTGACCGGCTCGTCCACGGAGATATACCGCTCGGTCAGGTGCAGCGGGTCGATGCCCTTGATACCGCCCGCGAGAATAAACCCCGTGACGAGCACGCCGAACCACACCGCGAAGATGACGTAGCGCACGACGCGCAGCCGCTTTGCGTTGGCGGGTTTCGCGTTCACCGTCTGCGCAACCTCAGCTATCCCACCCGCGGGGCAGAGCCAGCCGCACCACGCCCGCCCGAAAAACAGGCCTGAGACGAACAAGAGTAGGAACATGATCGCGCTGCCGGAGAGCACGCCCGCGAACGCGCCGTCGATGGAGACGTAGGGCGAGAAAAAGTTCAGCGTAATAGGAAAGAGAAAGAGTGAAACATACAGTAGAATTCTGCGGACTTTTTGGCGCATTGTTTTTTTACTCCTTAATTGGTTCGCGCAAGAGCGCTTGTTGTTTGTGTTCAAAATAGTTTTATGTTTCGCGCAAAAGCACCTATTGCTTGTGCTCGATATCGTTCTGCGTTTCGCACAAAAGCGCTTGTTGCTTGTGTTCAAAATAGTCCTGTGTTTCGCGGCACCAGTCGAGATAGGCTCGGTTCGCCTTGAGGCCAAAGTCGATCACGCGGAGCACCTCGCGGTGGTTTTCGTCCGCGTCGGGAATGCGCTCTAGCTCCTTCTGAAACAGGCCGAGGATCTGCAGCTGCTGCGCGTGGCTCTCTTCAAACGCGGCGAGGTGGCCGAGCATCACCTCCGGCGCGGCATAGTTGGAAAAATACGTTTTGAGCAGGATCTCCAGCCGCAGTGACTCCTTCTCAACAGGCTGCGAGAGCCAGACGACCAGCGCGTTTTTTCCAGCCGTGGTGATTTGATACGTTTTTGCCGCGTGACCGCCTGCGTGCTCCTGCGGGCATTCTTCCGCTAAGCCCTCTCCGGCGAGCGACTTGAGCGCGGGAAAAATCTGCCCGAAGCTCTCGCTCCAGAAAAACTTGAACCGGATATCGACGAGCTTCTTGATCTGATAGCCGCTGAGCGGCTGCTCCGCCAATAATCCTAAAATCACATAATCCGTCTGTCGCAAAATCGCACCTTCTTCATATCTGTTAGATACATTATAACGCGTGTTTTTCAAGAGTCAATAGGATTCTATATATCTTTTTGATATATTTGTGCTTCAGCGCGCATAAAAGCCGCCCGAAGGCGGCAAGAGAACCAAATTGCAATACAAGCGCATTACAGAATAGCAAAAGGCGGGTTACTTCGCGGCGTTTGCAGCAACGGCGACCGCGTCCCAGACGCCCGCGAACGGCGGCGCGTAGCCGAAGTCCGCAAAGCCCAGCTCACCGGCGGTCATTCCTTGGTCAATCGCGACGGCGATGGGGTCGATTCTGAGCGCGGTGTCCCGCTCACCCTTCATCTGCGCGCCGAGCAACACGTGATCATCCGCGCGATAGCAGAGCTTGATCTCGATGTCGCTGGCGTTCGGGAAATAGTGCGGGTGCGAATGCGCGCGCACCGAAACGCTCTTCGCGTCGATCCCTGCCGCATGTGCCTCCGCCTCCGTCAAGCCAGTTTTGGCGAACTCCAGCCCCATGACCCGCAGCATCACCGTGCCCAGTGCGCGCGAATACGACGCGGGCTTGCCGACAAGAACGTCCCCCGCGAGCCGCCCTAGCTTATTGGCGTAGGTACCAAGCGGCAGATAGACCGACTTTCTCAAAAGCACATGCCAAACGCTGGCGCAGTCTCCCGCGGCAAAACATCTGACTCGCTGGTTCGCATGTTATCGTCGGTAGCGATTGCGCCATTGGGCAGTTTCTTCAGCCCCGCCGCAAACTCGGTGCTCGGCACAACGCCGACGGAGACGATCACCACATCCGCGTCGTATTCCGCACGGTCTGTCACCACGCTAGAGACGGCTTCTGCGCCGGAAAAAGCGGAGACCCGCTCATTGAGATGAACAAATACGCCGTGCTTGACCAATTCATCCCGCGCGGCAATCGCAAACTCTTCGTCAAAGCCGGGCAGAAGCTGCCCTGTCGCCTCGATGACCCGCAAGCTCTCCACCTTTTGCAGCAGACAAGCCTCCGCAAGCTCTAACCCGATCGCGCCGCCGCCAATGATGACGACGCTGCGGTGCTTGTGCTCGATCGCCTTTTTGATGTTCTCCGCGTCCTGCGGGGTTTTGAGCGTGAAGATATTCGCCTTGTCCTCGCCGGGTACCGCGAGTTTGCGTGCGGATGCGCCGCTTGCGATCAACAGGCGGTCATAGGATTCGGTGAACGCTTTGCCCGAATCGGTCGTTCCAAACACGGTCTTTGTTGCAAAATCGATGCTCTTCACCGCGTGCCCTGTGCGCATGACGATGCCGTTTTTCTCAAAATCGGAAACGGAGCGAACGCGCACAAGATTGATATCGTCGTACAGCCCTGCGATATAAAACGGCAGGCCGCACGCGCCATAGGACACCTCATGCGTCATCTCCAGCACGACGACCTCATAGTCCGCCTCTCTGCGCCGGATGCGTGAAGCCGCGCTCATCCCGGCAGCATTTGCGCCAATGACGACAATCTTCATGGCTCTCTCCCTTCTGATTTTGCGTGTTTTCTTCCATCGTATCACGTTGTGCGAAAATAGCAAATGGCTCCGGCATATAACCGGAGCCAGTCTGCATCATACTAGTTTAGTTCATGAACAGCGCGATGTCGTCATCCACGTTTCCAATGCCCGCGATGCCGAAATTGTCCACCAGCACCTTGGCCACGTTCGGCGAGAGGAAGCCCGGCAACGTGGGACCTAGATGGATGTTCTTCACACCCAGCGAGAGCAGCGCCAGCAGCACGATGACCGCCTTTTGTTCGTACCACGCGATGTTGAACACCAGCGGCAGCTCGTTGATAGAGGTGAGCTGAAACGCCTCCGTGAGCTTCTGCGCGATG
>Ga0302289_1000645_pt1 | contig 13684 bp, 16 predicted proteins | sample III_Fen_N1_2_FD_194552 | JGI IMG/M metagenome (GOLD analysis project Ga0302289, IMG submission 194552) | Peat permafrost microbial communities from Stordalen Mire near Abisko, Sweden - III_Fen_N1_2 | ecosystem: Environmental > Terrestrial > Soil > Wetlands > Permafrost | place: Sweden: Abisko... | reverse complement strand
CGCTTTGACCGCATCGCGGATCATGCCACCAGCGTCCTCGTTGATGGTTCCTTCCAAAGAGCGGGTATTGAAATACACGAACAGGCGCGAAGGGGCGATTCGACTGAAGGTCACGCCGGTTTGCATTGCCATGTATTGGAGCAAGGCACAAACGCCGTTCGCGGTACAGGAGCCGAGATTGCCTTGATTGTAGACCGGGGGCATGAAGGGCCGAAGATCAATCTTGTCAATCGGAGTCGGTGCAACTGCGCGGTAGTGTGTGTCTCGAATATCCGGATGATCCGGAATCCATCCGCAACGACGATCTTTCATTTTCTGGCCTCCATGTTTCTTTGGGATGATGGTATATGTTCGCGGCTCGGCCCGTTTTGCTACTTAAAAGGCTGTCCGGTAGTGGAAATAGAAGTATGGGCAGCCATGTTCGTCACAGAATCGCTTGAAGATTCGCCACATTTCTTCCGCAGACGAATCACTTCCGTCCGCAGATATTCCCAGTGCTCCGGGGGCATTGTTATCCATCCACCCACATCGTAGTCCACGCTTGGCGATGTCGGGTCTTTCAGGAGCTTGCATGGAAGGGAGACATTCTTCTGGATAACGGCAGGACTTCCAGCGTGGAGGATTATTGTCTGTGCCGTTGGGGTTTCCCCCGGCTTTACTGCAATGTCCCCACATCCGTTACTTAATGCCAAAATCGTCCATAGAAGGAGAGCCGCCAGAATCCCCATCAGTGTCGGGCGTGTGCGCTTCGGATTCGGGGACGACAGTAGACGGGGGTAGCGGGATATCAGAATCATTGTTTGGCTCCGTTGTATCCTTGCTGCGGAGTTTCGTCCAAAATGCAACGAACCCGGCAAAGAGGGCTTTAATGATGGATAGCATAGGGGTTGTTCCTCTGCGGAAATGAACTCGGAATCGGAACAGTTACGTCGATTGGTTCGAGCCAATAACTCGCTCCGGTATATACGCCATGAATGGCATTACGCACAAGCCGCAAGGTCTTAGCGGGTACGAGCGCGGTTACATCAACGGTTGATCCATTTAAATAAGTGAGAGCAATCGTGAAATACTGTTGATATTGCGCGGGAATCTGCGCGGTGATTTCGTCGGCAAGTTTACCGGAGGTCAGACTATCGGCTTTTCCCGTAGCAAGAAAGTCCTCAAGCTCCCCGGCGCAAGCAGCGATAATCGCCATATCGCTTTGATCGAGCTTGCCTTTGTCCGCGACGATGGTGATAGCCGCATCCCCGGCAGATCGTGCCGCGAAAGCCGTATAGTTCTCGGTCTGCGGAGTTGGTGCGGGCAAAGAACATCCCCCGGTAATGAGGGCCAACATGATCGTCATCAGGATGAGAAAGTTGCGCATGGGCGTAATCTCCGAATACCGGGGAAATGAATAAATGGAAGGTCGAAATACCGTGGTTCTTTGGGTGGTGAGATGACTACGGGCGTTTCATGCCGAGGGGATTTCCCTGCCGCCGGTTCAGGCTCCGCAAGCTCGATCCGTCAGCGGCGAACAGAAGGCCAATGGCCGTCACCGCAGCGGTTCCGAACCCCGACCAGTCCGCAACGGTGAGCGGGCTGGAATCGAGGAGGGGGATGGCGACATAGGTAATCGCGGCCCCGATGATGGACAGAAGTCCGATGATGGTGGTTTTCAGATTCATGACATTCTCCATTTTATTTTACTAATGGTAGCGGTTATTCGTCAGCACCAAGCCAACTCATTCCCGTTACCTGCTTTTTATGCCCTTCTTGTGTGCGGCGGTTGAAGGCCGTAAGGCTTCCGGCGGTATCCATCAAAAGCGCGTTCTGGCCGTATGCCGAGGCCAGATAGTCACCACGCGATATGATATAATTCATCGGGAAGGCGATGTTCTCGCTGGATACGCGAGGGTCGCGGATGGTGATAAAATGCGCCGCAAGCCAGAGCTCAATCACGGCAAGGCGTTCATCGGTATATCCGGACGCAAGGCAAAGCTCGTCAACTAAAGCGTTTGCCATATTCTGAAAAGGAGTCAAATCAGTTATGGTCGCGTCAATCTCCATGATGGCAGCAAGTTGTTCAGGGGTTGTGCGCAGGGCCATAATGTTGCTCCGTTGTTTTCAAAGAAAGAGCATGACCGGAATATAGGGGCCGATCATGCCCAAAGGTTTACGGTACTTCGCTGTTCGTTCGTCGGTATTACTTACCGCCGGACTTCTTGCGGTTCGGGGGAATCTTGCGCTTCGGCGCAACCTTCTTGGCCGGCTCGATGGGATTGCCCTCCGCATCGACTTCCGGCTCACCCTCCGGATCGGTTTCGTCAGCCTCGCCAACGAGCTCGAATTTGTCCGCACCGAAGATCTCGACCAGATCACGCTCGGAGGTCACCTGATCCCCCGCATTGATGGTCTGTCCCTGCCAAAGAAACTCAGGGATTTTCAGTTCATACACGTTATTCATTTTAATCTCCATCTCTCCTCTGTCTCTCCTCAAAATAAAATATGCGATAAGATTGATAATGGAGGAGAGTCATCATCGCACCTACCGCATACAAGCAACGCGACCAGCGTATTCACTACGCGGGGTGTATCGTGTTCTTTGGAAGTGAACTATACCGCCGTACCGTGGATCACGCCGGAATTGCCGTTGAAGTCGGCGCGAATCTGCGGAACCTGAATGGTCATGACCTTGAAGTTGATCTCCAGTCCGCCATTCGTCTCCCACTGAAGGGTCTGAATCTCCATGCCGATAATCATGCGGGCCACGTCCGAGGTGGTCTGGAGCAGGATCGCGGTGTGTGCGGGCAGGTAGTCCAGAGTCCGAACAGCGGTGATGCCGTCGATCATCGCAATCCGCTGGCGCAGGGTCAAGTCACCCTTTGCGGTGCTGAAATCGTTGTCCAGAACTTCCGACCAATCGGTTGAGAAATACAGAACCCACGGTCCGAAGTGGAACTGATTGGTCGAGGCCGTCCGCATGGCGAGGACTTCCTTGAGCAACTGGAGGGGCGTCCATCCACCGGTTGAGGGCAGGGTCATTGCGACCGCTTTCCGGGCGGGCGAATTGGTGTAGCCGTACACCGAACCGCCGCCATAGGAGAAGGAGGGCGACACGCCAAGCAGCAACTTCTCGGCCTCTTCCGCAACACTACGCGCGGCAAGCTCGGCAGAGGTTACGTCGATGCCGGCCCCGGAATTGCGGGCGGCGGCAAGCTGGCGAGCGGAGAAGGAGAAGTCCTTGTAGATCACTGGCAAGGGCAGCATCCCCAAGTCGTAGACCGGACGATCATTCTCGCTCTTATTGACCGGATCCATCCCGATCTTCGCACCGGTCACGCCGGACACGTTCTGCGTCTCGAACACGGTGCGGCTCAGACCGTTGGGAAGCTGGAATTCCAGACCGGCGGCCCGCAGATCGGCCACGGCGCGGAGGCGGGGGGTCGCGGCGCGGACAATCGCCTGATCGAGGAAAATCCACTCATCCTTGCGGAGGGTCGCGGTTGCGTTCGTTAGAATCGCTTCCTGCTTGCCCGCGCTGTTGGTGGTGGTGCAGTAGCTCCGACCGTCACCGCCGATGAACGGGCGCAGAACGGCGGGGTTGAAATTGTTCTCCATCAAACGGCTGGCGACCGATCCGGTGGCCTGACCGTTCAGAATGAAATCGGGCATGACATACTCCTTTTATAGTAGATGAAAGTTGTTCACAATATCGCAGATACCGCAAATCACGTGGTTCTTTGGGAATGAATCCGCTCGCGTCTGTTTATTACAGTACGCGCACCCGGATCATAACCTCGGCAGCACCAGCGGAGTTGTCGACTGCATCGAGTGCAATCGCAACGGTATCGACCGGGGTGCCGGTGGTCTTGATGAGCGTACCGTCACCGGCGGAAATGAGCTTGTCGCCCACTACGATAGCGACGGCGGCAGCCTTCACGCGGGCCAGAACAGCGTCACCCTTCTTCGCCAGAAGGAAGGTCACGCGCTCACCGGAGGCGTAGGCGTTAGTGCGGGTGCGGCTCTGCAAAGCGTCCTCGACCGCGAAGGCGCGTTCCGCGATGCCGCCAGCGGTGCCGTGCACGGCGTAGGTTCCGGCGGAACCAATGGCAATGAGGTGGCCGGGGTTGATTGCACCGCCCGCAACACCCTCTTCAATGCGACCCCCGGTGATGAGGGCAATACGATTAGCAGTCATGATCTTTACTCCTTAATGGTTGATGAAAGTCATTGTGTTGTGTTGATCCATGTACTTCGTCGGCATTACTGCGCGATGGTGATTACTTCGCGGCGGCGAAATTGAACACCGGCAACGGCAGCGGATCCTCGACAGCGGCATTGGTCGTCGGCGCGGCGGCGGGGGAGGCGGGCAGACCCCACAGCGACTGATTCGGCGCGGCGTTCACGGTCGGGCAGGGCTTCTTCTTCGCCAGACCCGCGATACCCTGAAGGGTATTGATGGTCATAGTCTGGAGGACTTCTTTGGGGATGGAATTATCCGCATTGGCAGTGATCTCCGCGACGAGGCCGGTCTTGGTGGACTCGTGCATATTCAGCGCATTGGTCAGAAGCTCCTGCACCGGGGCGGGGGCAGAGGCCATGAAGGAACTCAGGGCTTCAGCGGGGGTCTGTGCGGCGTTCTGCGCCGGGGTCTCAACCGTGGCCGGGGTCGCCGGGGTCTCGGTCTTGGGGGTCGCCGGGGTCTCGGTCTTGGGGGTCGCCGTGGTGTCGCAGTTTCCGACGAGCTTCGTGTGCAGATCGGTCAACTGAACATCGCTCATCCCGTTGAGGATGGGTTCCTGTTCCTTCGAGAAGCTGCCGTTCGCTACCAGCGCGGCGATGATCTTGATCTTGTCCATCTTTTGGTTCTCCTTGATTTTGGCTGCCGCAATGGAAGCCTCGGTTGTATCTTCATTCGTGGTCACATTGCCCACGACTTCATTATCAACGGTGCGCCATTCCTTATGCATGAACACCTCGACCGGATCACCAACGAATTCAACCGTATCCGGCGCGGCTCCTTTGGTGTAACGTTGCTGTGTATAGCCTTGCGTGTTCGCGGCGCGGTAGATGAAGAAATCCTCATAAGTGTCCACGATCCACGAATAGGCGGGCGAGGCGGTCGCACCCTCCGCGTCCGTCTTGGTGTTCTGCTTATCAAGCAGGGCTTGCAGGCGGGACTGAATGTCGGAGAAGGAAGCGGCATTGCGGAGAAGCCCCGCACCATCGGCCACAGAACACGCGCCAACCTGATCGGGCAGTACCGCCAGATGGTCGGGGCGGTAATTGCGGGCGATACCATCATACTTCTTGCCCTTGAATGTTCCCTCGGTCGCTTCGTTATCAGTGAAAAGGCCGGTGGATACTTCCGTCATGATCCCTTTATCCAGATTGGTCTTGATTCGGTCGTCGATCTCCTCAACACGATCCATGTCAAGCCATGCCTCGGCCTTGAGCGCAGGGGATTCGAACTTAGCGTTCATGATGAGGCCGATCTTTTGCGTGTTCAACACTTCCGGAGAGCAGGCGGAAATGCCCGCGCCGTTCATGGAAGGATGATAAACGACAATCGGCTTGTGATTCCACACACAGGGGGTCTTCTTCAATTCTTCTTTGGGGTAGTACAATTTCCCGCCGGAACCGTTCAGAACACCCTCCACCGCCATGACCATCGGTACAATGCGATACTTCTTGCCCTCCAACGTTCCGGTCTTTACTGCGCCGCCGCCGGTCAAGTTGCAGATAATGGTCTGGAGCGTGTTAGTCGTGATTGCAGGAATTCCCATGATGTTCATCCTCTTTAATAAGTGTGTAAAATCACCATTTATTATATGTGATTATTATCGTGCCGAGGCCGTAGCCCACCATTGCATATTTTCAGTAACCGGTGTCGTCGCTCTAGGCGTGGGTAGTGTAGATACCGGCACAACATAGCGGAAGGGGTTCAAGTCCAGCGAAGGCGCATTAGGCATACGAAAACCAATCGCGTATATCTTGGTGTCCGTTGCGCACGTTATCACTTTCCAACATTCGCTCGGAATTTCGATACTGCTGCCGTGTAGGAATCGTTTGTTTTCGATATCCGGCGGGTAGATCGCACCGGCATAGATAAGGAGTGTTCCGCGTGTCTTACACCATTCACGACATAGCGATTCAAGGCGTTCCCACGTCCCCCGATTTAGTGCAGGGGTTTGCGGTATGATATTCGTCAGATAAAAACATTCCTTTTGCGCCACGACCGAAAATCGCATATCGGCAGATGGGCAAAGATGTCCTCGGTCAAAACCACTGTGTGAATATGCGTTATCAATTTCTTTGGAAGGTGTAGATGGATCATCCGCGAAAAAGTAATCGGCGCGATTCGCCACTTTGTTCGTCAGATTAGCCGGGGAAAGATTCCAGCGCACCCAAAGCGCAGGGGCATTGTCCGGAATCTCGACGCTATAGGCGAAATGATGGATCTCCGCCGCTTGGCTACAAAGTTGGTTGCATCCGCAGACAAACAGCATAATCAATAGAATTGAGCGCATTTTCATCCCCAAAGTGTGATGGTATGCCGCCGATTGGGGCTATTTCCTGCCCCGTACAGCGCGAGTTATCGCCGCGCCTATGGATTTCCCACTTCCGAGGCGTTTTGATCGCTTACCGCTTGCTGCATTTGCCCCGACATTGGCGGCGTTCCATGCACAACGGCACCACGAATGAATCGGCAGAATTCCGCGCGCTTGTTCAATCGTGTAGTATCGTTCTGCTGCGTGGCGGCATTTCTTGCAAACCTTCTTATCCCCTGCCGTATGAATTTCAAGGGTGGCGGTCACTTGCTCCACGCCAAGATTTTCATAAGAGTCTAACTGGCCCTCGGCATGGGCATGAATGATTTCCGTGTGGGCAATCATCTCGGCGCGTTTGTATGACATATTCTTAATGTCGTTTGTCAGGTTTGCCGCGATTTCTTTGGTGGATAGTCCGTTCACCAATCCATCCGCCAGAATCCGGCCCATCTTAGTCGACATTACGGAGGATATTCCCTCCAGATCAGTAAATGACCGCGAATACAGCATCTTGAGTTTGTTCATAGCGACCGGGCCGGAGGTTATCGACCGCAGGAATTGGTCTTTGCTCTTCGCCATGAATTCTTTAGTCGGTGCAAGGCCGCGCTTGCGTGACACGTTCGTATCGGTATAAGCGCGGGCAGCACCGGCTCGATATGCTTGCGTCAGGTATTTCGCATTCCACGGCAGTTCAATATCAAATGTGTCGGTCTGCTGCAACTTCGCCTTGACTTGCGTGTCGATCCACTTTTTGAAAGAAGCGGCTTTCTGCGGCTTGGTCATAAACTGGAATTTCTCGCCCGTTTTGGGTAACGTAGGCGGGGGTGACGCATTGGCTACGATATGCGCATTCGCCGGGGGTTCGATGGCGTATGGTTCTTTAATCATACATATGACCGATGCCAGTACATAGTTCACCCGATTGAGGAAATCGCGGGTATAGGCTTTCCGCAGGGTTTGCGTGTGTGTGGGGTCATTGTAATCTTCGCGCATCATATCCTCGTATGCTAATTAATCAACGATCCCGCTGCCGGTGTGCCTTCACTAGATGGATTCAGATCAGCGGGCGCGGTGGTTTCGTCCTCGGATTCCGATACATCCATAGTCGGCGTATTGTGGTGCGCTCCCTGTGAATCTTCTTCGTCCTCGAAGGAAGGCATATCAAGGCCGTTGCCTTCGTCACGCGCTTTCACCAACGCATCCGCTTCTTCCGAGGTACGGCCCAAGAATTTAACCAGATACTCCTTGAGCGGGATAAGCGACTCAATCCCATCCGTAACGTAAGCAGCAAGGCAGTCCGTATCCTTGACCGAAATATCGGCGCGTTCGCCATCGGTCATGGTATTGAGGTCTTTCCACTTCGTAATGTATTCAGCGCGACCGGCGATATCCGTTTTCTTTGGGGAAGAAATGATCCCGAATTGAACCACGCGGTCGATGAATGGCCGAATGACTTGCGGCGTAACGTAGCCTTCCTGCCGCCCGGATAGCCGTTTGTTCCATGCCTTTGCGTCTTGTCCGGAAGCCAGCACACCCATCTCACTTCCAAAGAGGATACGCTTGGGGATGGTCAAGGTGATAGCGATGTTGTCCATCTGTACCATGATGTGGGATGATGGATCGGACACCTGCGGGGCGATGGATTGTACAGACATTCCTTCGAGGGCCATGTAACGTTGAAGGCCGCTTGAATAACGTTCAAACTCCGTGCGTACCGATTTAATGTCAATCTGTGCGCCTTGCTGATCCGGGTCAATCTTGAGGCCAAAGCCGGGGAAAGCACCCTTCCAAAACATCTCCGGGGAGCCGGATATAATCTTGCGCACGTCCAACAGTCGATTGAATACGGCCTTCATGCGCGGCGTACCGTAGACCTGTGAGGTGCGGCGATTGTCGGCAAGATGGATGATACGCGAATAATGCACGTTGCCAGAAATGGATGATCCGGTCGCCTCATCATAGTAGTTCACCGAATACACCAAGGGCTGGCCGTAGCGCGGGGAAGTCTCGTCACGATCCGTCGATGAAATCTTGATGTCCGGCTCATGCAGCACCGTCAGAAAGATCAGATCAAGTTTCGCGCCAGAAGTATCGACCGGTTCAATAAACGGCCTACCGTCATTTATTCCAAGCAGAATCGCCCCAAAGCGACCGATACCGGAAAGCATATCGGCCCGCTTCAAGGTATTCCACACATCATGCTTCAAGCACAGGGCTTCGAGGTCATTCTCAAATGCGGTCTTGCCTTCGTCCTCGGTCTCATACACTTCCGGCAGGATCACCCATGATTCTTCAGCCATGCAATGGACAACACGTTGCGCCAAGCCTTCCCGGTCGTACAATTGAAAGTACATCTCCGGCGTGATATAGTCCGGGTATCCGCATTCTTTATTCAGATCAGTTTTCGTGTTCAATAAAGAAGTCAGAAGATCACGGCGGAAAAGCGAAGAATCATTGCGGATCAAAAAGTCATTGGCTTGTTTCAGCGCGGCTACCGTGTCGTTGACATTGATAACCGGCGTGTCAGGTGCGGAATTGGAAGCATGGGCCGCGCTTTCTTTGGAGGAAAGACGCATGATGCCGGTCGAGGTGATCGCGGCGTTCGAGGCGCTACTAGTTTTCTTCTTCATTGCCATGACCCAATGCTCCTATCACCCGGCGAGTAACGCAAAGCTGTCCAAAGGCTCCGGAGCTTGCGTCCATCTGGTCTTTGTATGTCGAATCAGGAAAGAACTGCATTTCATCCATATAGTCGCCATTCCACATGGCAGTCGCAAGACCCACGTTTCCATTATTCACTTGCACCGAAAACGGATCGGCGCGTAACGTCTTATCACCGGATGGGCGTTCAGCATATACGCTATAGCCCGCCAGATTGCGAATCGTGTCTTGTGCCGACTGCAAGCCGCCAGAACCCGGCTCTTGTTCAATCCACACAATACATTCTTTACCATCAAGCTCAGTGGTCTCTTTGATAATGCGTTCGCGTTCTTGTGACTCCCACTGCCCGCGCACCACATCAAGAACCCAAAAGCCGCCGTATATGTCTTGGCACATCTTCACGCCCACGGTATAGCATCCGCGATTGTGGGAACCTGCCTTGTCCCAGTACCTCACGAGTTTCCCGGTCTTGATCTTAATCGCAGCAAGAGGTGATAGCTTCAACTTGACTATCTTAAACATACCACCGCCGTCCGGAATCGGATTCTGATTGAATTGACCGGCGTAATGATACTGGCCCAACATACGTTCATTTTCTGCCAAGACCTTGCGCGATAAACGTTCGGTATCCATTAGTCCTTTGGTGTAGAACTTGCGCATGACCTTCGGCTTAATCAGATCGGACTCGGTCGCTGGCAAGCAGATATGCTTCACGTTCGGTTGTTCCATCATCTTGCCGGATGGGTCGCTCTGATGGAGCCGCTGCATTATCAAGATCGTTGGCGTTACGGCTTTGTCGACTTTTCGTGTAGGCAATGCCGTTTCGATCCAAGTGTTCGCATCTTCTAACGCAGTATCTGACCGGGCAGATTGCGGATCAATCGGGTCGTCGATTACGATAACATGGCCGTGCATACCCATCACGGAACCGCCAACAGATGTCGCATAGCGTGAGCCGCCCGCAGTATTCGCAAAGTGGCCTTTGGTGTCTTGGTCGTTCGATAGATAAATTTCCGGGTATAGTTCGGTGTACAGTTGCGACTTAATGACCAAGCGTGATTTACGGGAAAGCTCCATGCTCAAGGAACCGGCGTATGATCCGCATATACAACGGATGGAAGGCATACGCGTCCACATCCACGCAGGATACATAATCGAGCAGATGGTGGACTTGGTAGTGCCGGGGCTGATGTTGATAAGCAAGTCATATTCTTTGGGCTTGCCGGCAAACACCCGCTCGGCCACAATCTGCAACTCGTCACACAGATACTTGATATGCCAGTTCGGAACCAACGTCTCCGGCACGATTGTTTCCCAAAAGGTAAGGAAAAAGTCGTAGAAGGAATCGCGACAAATACTAGCAATTAAATTGCGTTTGGAAATATTGATCGCCACGTTCTCTCCTCGCTGCGTAGCGGCCTTTGCTATACACCAAGTCCCGTGCAAGGATCATAGGCAAAGTCACTGTCAACCTCTGAATGTTTTCTCATTTTGTGTCGCATCCTCCAAAGACTTCGTTAAGGAATCGCGCAATTGCTTCAATAAGCGCAGTACGTATCAAAAGCGGTATCCTTAGTATAAGGCAAGAACTCGCCATCCCAAGTAGATTAGCCCGCTCAGGATCGCAATCGCCACGGTAGGCACAACGATCATGATGCACCCAACACGGCGCAACTCTGGCGAACACAATGCGCGAAATCCAGTGATGATCCAATACCAGATGACAAAGATAGATTTGATGAAATCCCAAAAGGATCGAAGAAAGCGCATGGTCATTCCTCCACTGATGTCTTCTGCTTTAGCTTGCGAATGATCCGACTCACGACCTTCGATTCAGGGCTACCGTATTTCTTTGGGGATGGATCGTGCGCGGGCCGCTCGTCCGAAAGAATCTCACCCACACGAATCGAAGCCAAGAGCTGCTTACGTTGTTCGAGGGGCAAATCATCGACCGGAACCACATCGTTGTTTGTCACATCGACCGAAAGCGTTTCGGGGCTGTCGAGGCCGAACATACGCCGCTCTGCCGCAAGCACGTCCATATATACGCGGGTCGAATGGGGTTCGTGATTCAGCATACCCGTATAATGTCTCGTCTTGATGACCGAATATTCTTCTTGTTTGATCTTGCGCAACTGCAACCGATCCTCTTCGGGCATTTCCTTTAGAAGTTTTCGGATGTCGTCCGCAACCGTTACATGGGATACGCCCTGTTGAACGGCAATCTGCCGAAGGGTCATACCCGCGAGGCGCAACTTCAAAGCCTCATGTCGTCTCATCTCGACCCGAATATGGTCGGCATGGGATTCATACTTAACTCCCTTGATTCCGCGCTTCATGGTGTTCTCCTCACCGCCTACTGTATGCTATAGAAAAGATATGCGTATTGTTGAGGCGTATGCGCATCCCACGCCGCAGGAGGCCGCTTGTGTTAGACTAAGTCGATAACTGTAGCGTTCACTCCTAAACTTGGTGTTCGTTACTTGGCCTTGCGGACGATCTTCTTGACCGGCGCGGGCTTGGCCTTCGGGGTGCGCACGATCTTGGACTTCACGCTCGGACGCACAACCGCGCCAGCATTACGGCCCGCAGCAGTGCCACCCTTATTCTTGCCACTCACCGCGAAAGCGGGGCTCGCATTGCGGCGGGCAGTCGCGGCGGTTACACCGGCCTTGACCGCAGGAGTCGCCTTCTTTGCCGGGGTCTCCTTGTATTTCTTCTTCGGGTTGTAGTAGACCGCACCCTTGACACCTTTACCTGCGCCCGCACCGCTGGACTGGTCGCCCATGATAAACTCCTTGTCTTGTGTATAATCAATCAATGAACACGCCCTGTGCGCGGTTACATTATTATATCATCCGATCTTCTTCTTTGCGGATCGCATCACCTCCCCGCGCAATAACAATCTGTTCTCACATCGGATAACGTGCAGTTCTTTGGGGACGAACTTTAGCATTCGTCAATCCGCACACCACAATGATAAACGAATAGCGATTGCGGCTTGAGGGTCTGAATCATATCGCGGATCGCTTCGGCCTTTGCTGCAACCTCTTCGTCCACCTTTTTAGCGGTCTGTAATTGAATGGATACACACGGCAGATTCTTCGGTATTCCTGCATAGCGAAAGCGCAAGGTTGAAGGATCGGAGAAATTTACATCGGGAATTACCTTCAGTCCTGCCTCTTGGAAATACTTGCCGACCCATCGTGATCGGTAGGTATTCCATATCTTCTGCGCTTTCGGCATATGGAACCACATCGAATAATTCGGTGATAATACTGCATACGGATTGCGGTTCAATAGCTTACCGGTCGCTGCATCCGGTCGCGTCCAAAATGATTCAAAACGCTCATCGTCTGTATAAAAGCCGATTACTGTTTTTGTGAAATCCAAGCCACGAACCGAATCGGTGTTCACGTTATAGAAATGGTGCGGCGATTTAATGTCGCTGGCGTCTGGCCCGGCCCAACACGTTATAGGCTCCGGCATCGCGCAGCACATAGTAGCATCTAACATGGGTATGTTGAAGGGTTCGTCACTGTCAAATACCATGTTGGCCTTCAATGCAAACGCGCCGCCGATATCCTCGTCTACATCGTCCCAATGCTCGTCGGGTGTATCAACGTGCGATAATTTCTTTTCAAGATTTGCGATTTCTTTGGAAGTGAAGCCGGTTTGCAAAGTATCAAACTCCGATACACGGAGGGCTTCGATTTCTTCCAGCAACATCGAAATATCCCACTCGGACTTTTCTGCGGACTTGTTATCCGCTATACGATAAGCCTGTACCTGTGCCGCTGAAAGATGATCCGCGATTAAAACCGGTACTTTTCTCATCCCTAACTTTTGGGCCGCAGCGAATCTTGTATGGCCGCAAATTATAATTTTATTTGTATCAATTACTATGGGTTGATTCCACCCAAATTCCTTTAAACTACGCGCTACAATATCTATAGATTTCTTATTTACCCTCGGATTCTTGTCGTAAGGGTGTATGCTGTTAATCCCAACCTCTTGGACATCCATCGGTTTTCTCCTCTACCCGATTCCTGCTAAGTTGTGATTACTATATATTTTATGCCGTACCTGCGCAAATACTTTCTTTCAAAATTCGTATCCGTACCATCCATTTACGAAAAAAACCCGCGCAAGGAAATCCTCGGCGGGTTTACAAATATACCTTGTTTACAGGGACGCGCTTTGTTAAGTGCTTCCCTGTTTCATGCTTATCAACTTAATCCGTATATCCTACTGCGGTAGTTTCTTTTTAACCATCGGCAGTTTCTTTTTAGCCGGTGCGGTGATCGGCGGGATTTCCCGCTCACCATAGATACCGTTTTCCCATGCATCCGGCTTCATCCATTCATCGCCCGCATTTAACGCCGCAGCAACCGCCACGATGTGTTGCCCGGTTTCCCGATTCACGGCCCGCATTACCACTCCCGCGCCTATTTCAAGGAATACCGGTGAATCACTACCATCTCCGCTTG
>Ga0302289_1000642_pt1 | contig 13791 bp, 8 predicted proteins | sample III_Fen_N1_2_FD_194552 | JGI IMG/M metagenome (GOLD analysis project Ga0302289, IMG submission 194552) | Peat permafrost microbial communities from Stordalen Mire near Abisko, Sweden - III_Fen_N1_2 | ecosystem: Environmental > Terrestrial > Soil > Wetlands > Permafrost | place: Sweden: Abisko... | reverse complement strand
GGCGCACGGCCCGAATGGCTGATGCCGTTTGTTTATCTATTTGTTGTGTTTATCGTGCTACAAACGATTATCGCGGCCATCTCCCAAAACTACAACATAAAAATCTCCGGCAAGTTCGCCATCATCGCCAGCGGCACATTCATGTGGCAAGTGCTCAGACTCCCCGTTAAGTTCTTTTCTGCGCGGCTGGCAGGCGATATCGCCATGCGCCAGCAAGCGAATGAGGGCATTGCGTCCACTGTGTTTGAACGATTAGCGCCACTTGTGCTGGATATGGTGATGCTTGTTTTCTACCTGGTGGTGATGGTTGGCTACAGCATCCCGCTCACATTGATCGGTCTTGGGTGCGCCGTCTTTAACCTGCTGTTATCGGGCTATATTGCCATCAAACGCTCCAACATCACCCGAGCCGCTATGATGCTGCAAGGCAAATTACAAGCCACAACACTCAGCGGCGTTGAGATGATCGAAACCATCAAATCTTCCGGCGCGGAGGATGGCTTTTTTCAGAAATGGTCGGGCTACCATGCGGGTGTGAATGCGGCGACCGTAGCGAATGCGAAACTCAGTGGTTATCTGGGCAGCCTTGCGGCACTGGGCAGTTCGCTTTCCGGCGTGTTCGTGTTGTGCGTCGGGGCATGGCTCATTATGCGAGGTGTTTTTACGGTGGGCATGTTGCTTGCGTTTCAGGGTTTTTTAGCCGCGTTTATGGGACCTGTAGAGACGCTTCGCAGCCTTCGGGAAGAGATGGAAATGTTGCGTGCCAACATGGAGCGTGTGCAGGACGTGATGAACTATACTCCCGATCACTACCCCGCCGCCTCACCTGAGGACGAAACCTGCACCTATCGCAAACTATCCGGCAATGTGGAGATCAAGAACGTAACCTTTGGCTATAATCCTCTCGCTGCACCATTGGTGCAGGATTTTAACCTCACCATCAAAACCGGCCAGCGCATCGCATTGGTGGGTATCAGCGGCAGCGGCAAATCCACGCTTGCCAAGCTCATGAGCGGCCTATATAAGCCTTGGAGCGGTGAAATTTTATTTGACGGTAAATCGATTGATGAAATTGAACACGAGGTTTTCACCAGCTCGGTTGCTGTGGTTGATCAGGATGTAACCCTGTTTGAAGACACCATCGCCGCGAACATCAAAATGTGGGATGATACCATCGCTGACTTCGAAATGATACTCGCTGCCAATGATGCGCAAATTCACCATATGATTCTCTCCCGCGAAGGCGGTTATAAAGCCTCCATTCTGGAAAATGGCAAGAACTTTTCCGGCGGAGAACGCCAGCGCATTGACATTGCCCGCGCGCTTGCGCTCGACCCCACGATCGCCATCCTTGATGAAGCCACCAGCGCACTGGATGCCAAAACCGAGGCAGAGCTCATCAAGGCGATCTGTGACCGAGGCATCACCTGCGTGATCATCGCCCACCGGCTCTCCACCATTCGTGATTGCGATGAGATCATCGTGCTGGATCACGGCCATGTGGTGCAACGTGGCAAACATGATGAGCTCTACGCGCAGGAAGGTTTGTATCACGATCTGGTAACGATGAGTTGAGGGGAGGCGGGAATACATGGCCCACTGGTTTGATGAACAGCTCCGCGAGCGGATGCGACGCGATAACGACCGTTTTGACCGCGCGTTTTATGACCTTTCCTCGGTGATCATGGGTGAACGGTTCGGCGAACGATTTCATAACGATCGCCAACGCGTGAAAAATGCCGTGGATGAAATGTTGCGCTATTTTCATATCGCCCTAACCCCTGTGCCTGAAGAGATTACCGAACTGGACGAGTATCTCGATTTTGCGCTTCGCCCCACAGGCGTGATGAAGCGCCGCGTTCAACTGACAGGGAATTGGTATCGAGATGCCATCGGGCCAATGCTGGGCGCATTGAAAACCGGTGAAGTAATCGCGCTGCTCCCCCGCCATTTTTCCGGCTATGAATACCTTGACCCCGAAAGCGGAAAAATGGTTGCGGTGAACCATGAACGCGCAGCACTGCTGGATGACGACGCTTACTGTTTTTACAAGCCCTTTCCGCAGGAGCGAATGAGCATCAGAGACTTGATCCGCTACATCGTATCCATGCTCTCCCCCGGGGATGGGGCTTTGTATCTTGGCGTATCGCTGTTGGTAACGTTGTTTGGGTTGCTGGGGCCGATGATGAATCAGCTTCTGTTTGGCAAGGTCATCCCCAGTGGTAACATGGGATACCTGCTGCCCACGCTTATCATGCTATTCAGCTTTGCCGTAGGCACGTCCATGCTCAATGTTTCGCGCAACTTTTTGTCACAGCGTATCACCACCCGCATCCAGCTTGCCGTGGAACCGGCCGCCATGGCACGGGTGTTAATGCTCCCCGCTACATTCTTCAAAAAATATAACTCCGGTGAACTCGCCAGCCGCATGAATGCCTTAAACACCTTGTGCGATAAACTGGTGAACGCCGTTACGGGCACGATGCTGTCGGCACTGCTTTCGCTTATCTATCTGTTCCAAATTGATGCGCTTGCCAGCGAACTGGTTGCGCCCGCGATGCTCATGGTGATGGCACTTGCTGTACTCAATATTCTGACGGCAATTTGGGAATTAAAACACGAGCGGGAATCCATGGCTATCAACGCCAAACTCAATGGTCTGGTGTTCGCGCTGTTTTCCGGCATTCAAAAAATCAAGCTGACAGGCTCTGAAAAGCGTAGCTTCTCCAAATGGGCGGAACTATACAAAAAACAGGCCAAACTGACATACGACCCGCCTAAACTGATTAAATTCGCCAGCGTTATCAATGGTTTTATCAATCTGTTAGGTACGCTTGCCTTTTATTATGTCGCAGTCACCCGTCATGTTCCGGTAAGCAATTATATGGCATTCAGTGCATCGTACGGCATGATCAGCGCGGCTTTGCTGTCCCTTAGCGATCTTACTACCACTTTTGCCAGCATCAAGCCTCAGCTCGAAATGGTGGCGCCGATTCTGGATACCAGTCCGGAAAGCAATGTGGATAAAACTGTGCTGGACAATCTGAGCGGCACAATTGAATTGAGTCATGTGAGCTTTCGCTACGATGACAACGGCCCCGATCTGCTTAATGATGTAAGCCTGAAAATCAAACCGCATGAATATGTGGCAATCGTCGGGCGCACAGGTTGCGGTAAATCGACACTGATGCGCTTGATGATGGGCTTTGAAGCGCCCCGTAAAGGTGCGGTTTACTATGATGGCATCGATTTAAGCCGCATTGATTTGCGTTCTCTGCGCAGACGAATCGGTGTAGTGATTCAGAATGGCAGGCTATTTGCGGGGGATATCTATTCCAACATTGCGATCTCCGCACCTTCGCTTACGATAGAAGATGCATGGGAAGTTGCCCGCATGTCAGGGTTGGATAAAGATATTTCCGATATGCCCATGGGTATGTATACTATGGTTACCGAAGGTTCCGGCGGCATCTCCGGAGGGCAGCGCCAACGGTTGATGATCGCGCGCGCGCTGGCACCCAAACCTCGCATCCTGATGCTGGACGAGGCGACGAGTGCGCTGGATAACATCACGCAAAAACAGGTGGCAGAATCACTCGCCAGCCTTAAATGCACGCGTGTGGTCATCGCCCATCGACTTTCCACCATTCGGGAATGTGATCGGATCATTGTGCTGGATGGCGGACACATCGTCGAAAGCGGAACCTTTGAGGAGCTTTTAGCCCAAAAAGGATTCTTTTATGAGTTGGCCTCGAGGCAGTTGTTGGAGAATACATCGGCGGTTGGCTCGAACAACGTGTATTAGTCGATTTGTCGCGGTCTGAAGTTTGGTTGATAGCACGAAAACCCTGTTGCTTGTATGAGGCAGCAGGGTTTTTGATCATCCTTGTTTTATAAACGCATACCCCCGTTGGTACTTTTGTATGCGCACTAAATGACGCCCAACGACTTCCCCAATGCATACGCGAGGAACCCGGCGCAGGTGGCAAACGCTTCTCCGGTTTCACAGGCACCTGTTTGCTCGTTCACGCTTTCGCACGCAATCCCATTGTCCATGGAGGTCAATTGTAAATGTTTGAGCGCGGTGTCTTTATGGCCGCTGAGAAGGCTGTTGCACATCGAAAGAACCCACGGGTGTGGGGCGTGCTTGCAACCAATTTCTGCGATTGGCGCATCGGCGAACGAAAGGTCATAACTTCTGTCACGGATGATGGCTGTGGTGTTTTGCCAAACCTCATCCCCATCATCACAGAAGTCATAGAATGGCAAAAGTTGAAGGCTTCCTGGCGGTTCATCGTAGACATCGTATCCACCGAGTAGATCAACTGACCACGCAAAGAAACGTTTCCCCTCCTTCTCCTTGATGCAGTGGGTATAGATTGCTTCTCGCACCGCATCAGCGCGGGTATTCAACTCCGGCATGTGCAGCAGCACCGCCAGCGCCCGGTACACAAAACACACCAATGCGTTATCATAGGTCAGGTACGGGTAGCGTCGCAAATCATCCGTCGGTTGCAGAAAAGTTTCAAACAATTCCACGGTTTGATTCCGCTTTGTTTGGAGCATCCCAAGCACCTTGTTCAGTCCGTTTTGCACCTCGGACGTTTGCGCGAATGCTTCATCCCCGGTCGCCTCCACATAGCGTGTCAGCGCCACTACCGGTGCGCAGAGTTCGTCCAGCTCAAATCCAGGCTCCAACAGGGTACCGTCAATATAACGGCTGTGCACACCAAAGTTGCGTATCTGCTTTGTATATACATATTCAAGAACTTCCCTCGCATACGTCGCATCAGCGGCAAGAATGGCCGGAAATGCCCATAACAGGCTGTCCCGATCCCAATAGGCAGCACTCACATAATAGCGTGGGCTGCGCGAGGTCATCAGGCATAATTCTTCAGTATCAATGCTGCGACCGGAAGCATAAAAGAAAGCGAAAAACAGGTTCGTGTTCATGAGTGTGGCAAGGGAAGCATCCGCAATGTGCTTTTCACGTAAAGCAAGCCATGCTTCTGTGCGCTCCAGCAACGTTTCAAATCCCTGCCGGAGCAGCTCTTTCGCACTGGTAGCTGCGGCAACCGTTTCATAACCTACTCCAAAATAGATATCCAGCGTTGCGCTTTCCCCCTGTGCGAGTGTAACCGGCTTGTGAATGTCAAAATCGAAGCCACTTTGAGACCACACTGCCCCCTGATCCAGTTCGCTGAATGGCTGATGATCCGATATGCAAGGTGCAAACGCAAACAGCGGCAAACCCGGCTTTTGCAGCCAGACAAACATATTATTCCAGTTGGAGCGAAGCACCTCCCTACCGTCTGAAAGCTCTGTGGTCTCATTGATCTCATGTAAGGTGCGATCCCAACGTCCATCCACACCAAAGGCTACATTTACCGTTTCAACGCTTTCATTTATCGCCACCAGTCGAAGGCCAAAGGCACGTTCCCCTATAGGAGTCAGGTAAGTGCAATGGAAAGCGACCCCAGCCGCAGTGGCATCAAACGCGGGAATCCAATAATGAGAACGACTCCACCGAGGCGTAAGCGTTTTGCGTTCGTCACCCATCGCGAGATAAGGACGAATCAGCCCTTCATCGCCTCGCAGCTCTAAAAGCCCTTTCGCCTGCATATACAGAAAGGTGACTCCCTCAATCACGCCATCGTTCTCACGAATGGTAGGCAGAGAGAGGTATTCGTTACCGGTTACCTGATAAGTCATGTTTTGTTGCTCCTTACCTCGAGTAAATTTCATCATGACGGACGAAACCGCTATGCCTTTACCGACCCTTCTGCCAGCCCCGCCACCACAAACCGTTTCTGGAACAGAGTAAACAACAGGATCATCGGTACCTGCGCCAGAATTGACGCGGCGAAAATCCATTCCCAGCGTGTGGAGTGCGCGCCTCGAAGCGACTGAATCATGATCGGCAGGGTTATGTTGCCCTGCACACCGCCCAGCACCACCTTCGCCGAAAAGAATTCCTCCCATGTACCCTGCAAGCAGAAGATCGCCAACGTGCCAATGGAGGGAAGCGCCAAAGGGAGCATCACACGAAAGAATGTGGTCATATGCCCGCCTCCATCCATGAGCACCGCCTCCTCCAACTCCTTGGGGAGTGCCGCCATATGTCCACGCAGAAAAAAGGTATTGCCACATACCCCTGCACCTACATAGAGCAATATCAGCCCTGCCCGCGTGCCAATGAGTCCGCTTGGGGATGTGCCAATCCCCTGTAAAATCAAAAACTGTGGGATGATGCTTAAAAACCCCGGCAGCATCAACGTCGCCAGATAAACACGGAACACAACCTCTCGTCCCCAAAAATCGATACGCGCAAAGCCGTAGGCCGAAAGTGAGGAGATCATCACAGTACAGAATGCTGTACACAGCGTAATCACCACACTGTTGAGGGCAGCCTGAGGCAAATCGGATTTCGTCAGTACATACTGGTAGGCTGAAAAATCCAGTTTTGTTGGCAATATCTTCGGAGGATTGGGCAGAACATAGCTGAATACCTCAAACGAATTGCTGATCATGAACAAAAACGGCAGTACAAAAAGGATGGTGGAGAAAAGCAAAAAGAGAGCCGCCGGCAATTTTCGAAGCGCTTTCATTCCGCCTTTCCCCCTTCCGTTTTAAACACCTTGTTCAGCGCAAGCGTTGTAATCAGCACCAGAAGCGCCGTAATCATACCAATCGCAGCACCCTGCCCGAACTCAAACAGGTTGAAGGATTTATCATACAATAAATATTGAAGCACGCTCGTAGTGCCACGAGGATTGCCGCTGGTGAGCATCAGCACCTGAATAAACACACCAAATGAGCCAATAATCATGTTTACCAACACATAGAACGTGGTGCTTTTCAGCATCGGTATGGTGATGAACCGAAACTGCTGTGCTTTACTTGCGCCTTCAATCGCGCTGGCCTCATACAAATCGGACGATATCCCCTGCAAGCCCGCAAGATAGATGATCATCGCCCAGCCGATATTTTTCCAGATACCTAGCAGCCAGATCACTAGATTCGCCGTCCATGTGTGTTGCAGCCACGGCACATATTGCGGCAATAACCCAAATACATCTTTGAATAAATAGTTCATTAGCCCCGCGCCACCCGCATTGAACATGTAAGAAAATAAATTCCCCACAATAACCCAGCTGGTGATGACCGGGAGATAGAAACAGGTACGGAAAAACACGCGTCCATATTTCAGGTTATTAATAGCCACGGCGAAAATCAGCCCGAACAAGAGGATGAATGGCGTGGTCACTAGTGCATAGAGAAAATTATTGCGAATAGCTAGCCACAGCCGATCACCTCGTTCCGTAAACAGCGCGATATAATTATCCAATCCAACCCAACTCATGCTGCGTTGAACGATCTGGTAATTGGAAAAACTGATGCGTATATTAAACAGCATCGGATACAACACAAAAATACTGGCGAGAATCAGCCCCGGCAACACAAAAGGAGCCGCAGAACCCAAGTTGCGAAAGCGTCTGCGCCGAAGCAGAGTGTGTTCCCGTTTGTGCGCGGCATGGATGTCAAAGTTGATTTGCGCCATTCTTCCGCCTCCTTGCAGGTGAAATGCCAAAGGGACGGAGGGCGGATGCCCTCCGTTCCCATGCGCATTTTCTGTTTACTTCGCCAGTTCCGCGTCGATTTGTTCTGCGGTTGAGGTAAGCGTCGCCTGCACATCTGCGCCTTCAACGAATATCATGGTCATCGCGTCGGTCCAAAGCTGCTCCACGGTAGAAGCCTGCGGAGTCGGGATACGGCTTTGTGCAGTTTTCAACTGCTGCATATATACGCTCCACTTGGGATTGTTCTTCACAGCATCGCTGTCCGCACAGCTCTTGAGCGTCGGAATCACGCCAACTTCAAGAAGCTTCAACTGCACTTCCTCAGTCAGCATAAACTGCACAAACTTGAATGCAGCTTCCTGTTTGGTGCTACCGGAGAAAATCACGATATTTTCGCCGCCCACCACCGAGGTAGTCTTGCCGTTGACAGTCGGGATCAGCGCAGGCACAATGGTATCCGAGAACGGGTACCACGGGCCTTCAAAGAACATCGCATACTGGGAGTTGATTCCATCCCATGCATCAGGCGTGCCATCCACATCGCGGATGGTAAACACCCCATCATCATGCATCTGCTTAATAGCGGTGAGAGCCGCCACGCTCTGAGCGCTGTCCAGATACCCGCTTGCCTTGGTGAACCCTTCATCGGTCAGCACACCGCCAAACAGCCAGAAATAGGTATACATGTCCCAGTCACCCAAACCGGAAACGTTGAGCTTGTATTCGCCTGGAGCCTTTTCTTTGCATGCGGCGACGAACTCTTCCATTGTGGTAGGAGCTCCGTCAAAGCCGAGCGCCTTCATCTGCTCCAGATTTACCACCGCGGCTTTGCAATTGGTATCCAGCGGCAAGCCGTAGTAGTAGCCGTTCCACAGGTTGGTGGAAAGCGGTCCTTCCAGAACCGTATCCTTGAGTGCCGCAAAGCCATCAAAGCCATCCATCGCGACAATCCCGCCCAGTTTAGCATAGGCGCTTGTTTTGGTGATATCTACCCGTGCCACATCCGGCACAACACCAGTACCCAGTGCTGCTACCAGCATCTGATTGAAATCTCCGCTCTGTCGAACTGCTTCCACCTTGATATCCGGATTTGCCGCTTCAAACATGGGGATGATTACATCGTTGAGTACCGGTGTTTCCGCATCGCCATAGGTGTGCCAGAACGTGATGGTCGTTACGCCTTCTGCGCCTGCAAACGAGTACAGACCGGTGAGCATCGCCAGCATCAGTAGCAGTGCAACTACCTTTTTCATTGGGATTCTCCTCCATTTCAAGTTGTGGGTTATTTTTCATGCGCTTCAGCGCAGAAAGATCATGTTCCAGTATGCAAGTTCCGGCATGGTAAAGGAAATGTAATCACCTTCACTGTCTTTGCCGCAGGTAAAAGGCAGTTCCCGAATGGAGAGGTCATCGGTATCCGGTGAAGCAAGGCATACCGCTTTCGCGGGAAAAGCCGTATAAAGTTTTACAGGCGTATCGATAATCAGTAAAGGCACTTTCTTTGTCTGCTCGGTATCCCGCCATCCCGAATCAGTACCTAACAGGTTGATGAACTGATACACTTCATATTCCATGTCAGCTTTGGTAAAGTACCATACGGTATCGGCACATCCGTTGGTACTCACGGGATAGCCCTGTACCTTTACTTTACGTTCAACCGGTATTTGCCCATCACGCAACAGATTCTCATACGCAACAACAAAATCGTATAACCGTTCTACATCGCCCTGCAATATGCTGTCCATGCGCTTGTTTCTGTCAGCCGGAAAATACTCGTCCGATAACATTCCATCGCCATTGCCAAGCTCTATCCGCGCGCCTCCTGATGCGAACACCACTGAATCGAGCAACCGCACAGCAGGCGCGTTAAATATGTCCGTTGGGTTGCGGTAGTTGACATATGCCGCTACGATCAGGGATTTCCCGTTGCTCTGCGCCGCGGCGTTCAGGATAGCCTTGTGCAGTGAATAGTAACTTGTATAAGGCATACCGTCGCTATCGGCATCCCAAGGCCAGAATTCGGTATACAGTACATCCACATCGCTTACGTTCACGTTTTCGATTCCCTGTGCCCCCACAGGGTTAAACACGAGGTACTTGTCGCCGATGGCTTTCTTGGCGGCATTCAGGAATTTTGTATAACCGTCTTTCACAAGATAGATAGGCTTGTTAAAGGCATCGTAGCCCAGTGGTTTGCCATCGGCTGTTTTCATACGTCCATTTTCACCAATGGTGTCGCCGTGCCAACCATCAAAGGGAAAGGTTGAAAATACTTTCTGCTCCTGCGAAAAAATATAGTGTTGCCAATCTGTATTCAGCAGATTGAAATATTGAAGCACCCCCGTGTCACCACGTGAAGCGTCCATATCGCAGGTGAAATCTTCACCATTAGCTTTCACCAGCCTCCATTCTGGCTGAACACCAGAACCGTCGTACGGATAGGTCATGTTGGCGGCATAAACCATGTTGTACGCCATGCAAGTCATTCCTTGCGCGTGCGATACATCCAGATAACGGCGAAGTACAGTACCATCGATCGCCCGGCCGGACCAATCCGACCAGCTGGCAGTATTCGGCGCCACGGGCTGATGATGGCGATATTGCCAATCGTAAAACTGGAGGGCGTTGATATGATATCGGGTGAGCAGTGCGATTTTCCCCTCTGCATCCGCATCGGTTGTAAAATCCCATAGATAACCATAACGGGGAAATCGCGTCCAGTTGGAAGAACAATCTACAGCAGTCAAGGCGCTGGCAATCACTGAACCATTCGTATCCACAGCGTCCGCGCGCAGCAGATAGCCGGTAAAATCATCTGTCGGAAGAATCAGGTTTTGCGTACATTGCGCTCCAACGGCAGTCAAACTGACGGTGATAACGACTTTTTGCAGATGTGATAGAACCAGATTCAAACGCTCTGTTTCCGGCGGTGCGTTATTAACCGTGCATACAACGATCGCTCCCGGCTTATAAACCGCTTTGTCCAGTGTACAGTTCATCCAATCGTTCTCCTTTGCCAATGCTGAGGGATATCCGTCCAATCAGACATACCGCGACCTATAGGACGATGAGCAATCGGTTCTTGTTTTCTTCTTCCGTTTCTCTTCCTGGACAGCATAACAAGAAGTACAAAAACAAGCAATATGTTATGCGCATAACCAACAATATATTTAATTCTATTCCGTCTGTTTTAGATAGTTTTACTAAATCAACTTGAGGGAACGCACACTCTGACCTTTCATGACCCTTGTAGGCAGTGTAAGAGAAAACGGTGCTTCCAGTTCGCCGCTTACCACTTCAAACAACGTCTTAACTGCCCAATCCGCTTTTTTGGATACATCCTGATGTACCGTTGTCAACCTTGGGCGGATCACACGTGCCAATATGTTATCGTCAAAACCAGTTATGGACACATCTTCCGGCACGCGAACCCCATGATCGTACAGGTAGTCGATCGCCTCAACCGCGTAATAGTCAGAAATAAACATCCACACGGTGTCCTTTTTATATTTCAGACGGGCGATCAGGCGATCATAATCCTCCGGTCTGCGCTTTCTGTCTTTGGAAATGCAACAGTACTGTTCCTCCGACCATGCAATTCCTACCTCTTTCAACGCTTCGATATGTCCTGCTTGCCTGCGCGCGTCCAGTCCCCATAACATCGGCTGATCGCCAATGTAGAGAATATTTCGATGTCCTAGCGATAGCAGATGCTTTGTGAGGCGGTACATCCCCTCCTGATCGTCCAGCCCGATATTGTTATACTGTTCCCCTTTATCAAAGTAGCAATCGATAAACACAATGGGCTTTTGCGTTACCTGCATCAATTCACGGCATTGATTCGCCTGTAAACCCATGATGATCAAGCCCATTGCGTTCCATGTCTGCGCTATCCGGTGAATCTCCGGCGCGTTTTGCGCGGCATAAAGCATTGTGAAATGCCCTCGTGAGCGAATGGCGTTTTCCAACGCACCCAACATCTCACTGACAAATGGATCCTGAAGCGCCAGCTTTTCCTCGCGATTGGGGTAGTTGGTAATGACACCTACAATTTCGCTATCTCCCTTGGCGAGCATCCGCGCGCCCATGTTTGGTATATACTGGTACTTTTCCAGCTGTTCACGGATGGATTGCGCCGTCTCTGGCGACATTTTTTCCAAATGTCCATGGATGACATTCGATACCGTTGCTGTGGAGACGTTCAGCGAATCAGCAATCTGCTTAATCGTCATAGATTGTTCCCCTGTCTATTTGTTATGCGCATAACAAAATCATAACACAAACCCGCCAAAATGGGAAGCATCAGGCACGAGCATCGTTCTACGCCGCAAAGCAATCTTCGCACTGAATGCAGAATAGCTTGTAAACCCAAGGTTTTTCTCTGCCATCCACATCCATCGCCTGATTTCGATACTCTGTATTCATGATATCTCCTATTAAAATAGCCTGCTCCATATGCATGGATACAGGCTGTTATTAATGCTTAGATTTTCATCACTTCATTACAACCACAGCAGGGCGCAGATATCAAGTCTCGGTATAACGATCTCCACATCCACACCAAGGTCAACATCCGAGCAATGGCATTCCAACGCACGCGCAGTTCCTAATCCTTCATCCGGTGTTGCGAGCCAAGCCGTTTGCACCTGCTTCATCATAAGCACATGCAGGGTGATGTTCTCCTGTTGAATGGGTTTTTCTTTGCCTCGATTCCAGCAATCATTATCACAGCCGCAAAGGTTAATCAGCCCGATTAACTTTCGTTCCCCTTCTTCGCGAAAAGTGAGCCATAGTTCATCCGGATCACCCTCTATTGAAAAGGGGATATTGCATCGGTACTCCTGATTGTCCCAACCGGAGTGGGTCAACGATACCGATTTGAGCGTACGGTCGAAAAGCAACTCCTGATACCGAACAAAGAAATCCTGATATGCCTTGATTTTCTCCGCCTGCCAATCGGTCAATCGGGTATAATCCGCATAGTAGCCCTGTGTGACCACTGCATCCTTTTCCCCTAAAAAGAGTTGCGTCGCGCCACAAAGTGCAATCGCAAAGGAAGCCATCAATTCACCATATAGTGCCCGCTGCGGCGTTTCCGTTCGGAAAGGCGTGGGGTACGCTGCCAGAACCACAGGCTTGTTGGCGGGTTCAGCCAATCGCACCGCTTCACGCAAGTGCCGCAGCCCATCCATTGGTGGCCATAGCTCCATGTACACCGCATCCTGTGGTTGATCCCGAGTTGCTTCTACCGGCCATGCGCCAACGTTGTTAAAAATCAGGTGCGGCGTATGCCCCGCTTTGCGCATGCCTTCGTCCGCATCTGCGATGAGCGATGAAAAGAGGTGCTCCATATCACGCATCTCGCCCGACGCACTCAGCGCGTGTTTTGGCTCGCCGTAGGAATCCATATGGATGCCATCAAACCCGACGCGCTCCACCGCCTCCACATACTGTTGAATGAGATGTTCCCGCCACGGGCTATCCATATCCATGTAATAGAATGTGCCGATAAATACCATGGGACGGTTCGCCCCTGCATACAGCCCCCAATTGCGGTGTGATTCCCAAAAGGAGCGGCTGGCCGCATATACAGCACCATACGCCATAGCAAGCATCCCATGATCGTGGCACGATGATATTTTCTTTTTAATCGCAGGCAAGCTGTTACGTTTTCCCATCATATCGGTATAATCGTCCGTCGGGGGCACCAGTGTATCGTGCCGATAGCTCCAATCATAAAACTGTACATGGTCGATGTGATACTTGGCAAGTGACTCCACATCCCGCTCATCTTCCGGCAGAAAATCACTCAGGAATCCATATCGCACAACATTGCCGCCAATATTAACAGCTGTAGAAGCGCTTGCAAATTCTTTGCCCCCGGAAATCAACCGCGCCTCAACCCCATAACACGCGCCATCGCGTTCAAAGGAAGGTAATTCAAAAATCGTCTCTTTACTTTGAAGGGTGATATCCATGCGGAATATCACTTGAGCCAAATGCCAGACTTCGATTTCAGCGCTTTCAGCAAAAGGAGTATCCTCTTCGCTTTGGCGCAGGCAAAGTGTTACCGGTTCACCTGCACGATACTTGCCTTTACAGGTTATTAGCTCTGTCATCCTTTCACCGCCCCATCCGTCAGGCCTTCAATGAACTGGCGCTGGAACACCAGAAAAATTACCACAACCGGCACAATCGCGATTACAGCCGT
>Ga0302289_1000641_pt1 | contig 13799 bp, 9 predicted proteins | sample III_Fen_N1_2_FD_194552 | JGI IMG/M metagenome (GOLD analysis project Ga0302289, IMG submission 194552) | Peat permafrost microbial communities from Stordalen Mire near Abisko, Sweden - III_Fen_N1_2 | ecosystem: Environmental > Terrestrial > Soil > Wetlands > Permafrost | place: Sweden: Abisko... | reverse complement strand
TATGCTGTTCATGAAGGGTAAGGCTCCTTTCGGTTTGGTTGGTGTCTTGCAACTCAACTATACCCGTTTTCGCCTTATCCTTCATCCTTTTTTCTTTGGTGTCCAACATGTATTGTAGTCCTACATTCAAAAATCGTCAAACAACCTGCCAGCCCTTGTCAACAGCGCGGTTTCGTTCTATAATGTTTTAATGCCGTCGGTCGCCGCAAGGCGCACGCAGATTGAAAGGAAGGCGCATACTATGGAAGCACCCGCGAAAAAAACCAATTTTATCTGGGATTTAATTGAGGAAGACCTCAAGAGCGGACGTTACCAGCGTGTGCACACAAGGTTTCCCCCCGAACCCAACGGTTACCTGCACATCGGCCACTGCAAGGCGCTTGTGGCGGATTTTTTAACTGCCGAGCGTTTTGGAGGCCTCACGAACCTCCGCTTTGACGATACCAACCCCGCTAAAGAAGAAACGGAGTTTGTGGAGGGTATCGAGGAGGATATCCGCTGGCTGGGCTTTGATTGGAAAGGCGGCCTATTTTTTGCCAGTGAATATTACCAGCATTGCTATGATATCGCCGTAGATTGGATCAAACGCGATCTTGCCTATGTGGATGAACTGACTGCCGAGCAGGTTCGTCAGTACCGCGGCACGCTTACGGAATCGGGCAAAAACAGCCCCTATCGCGACCGCCCCGCGGAAGAAAGCCTGCGCCTGTTTGAAGAGATGAAAAACGGCAAACATCTCGAGGGCAGCATGATCCTGCGCATGAAAATAGATATGTCCAGCCCCAATATTAACATGCGCGACCCCGCAATGTATCGCATCCTTTATAAAGAGCATCACCGCACCGGCAGTGACTGGTGCATTTACCCGATGTACGATTTTGCCCATCCGATTGGCGATGCGCTGGAATCCATCAGCCATAGCCTGTGCAGTTTGGAGTATGAAGATCACCGCCCGTTGTATGAATGGGTGGTCGATCACTCGCAAAACATGCTGCCCAGCCATCCGCGGCAGATTGAGTTCAGCCGTCTGAATCTGACCCGTACCATTATGAGCAAACGCTACCTTCGCATGCTGGTGGAAGGCGGTTATGTGACCGGCTGGGATGATCCCCGCATGCCTACCCTTTGTGCACTGCGCCGCCGTGGCTACACGCCGGAGGGCATCCGCGACTTTATCGACCGTATCGGCCTTGCCAAAGCAGACAGTGTGGTGGATTTGGCGCTATTGGAGCACTGCGTTCGCGAAAACCTGGGTATTACCGCGCCCCGCGCGATGGCTGTGCTGCGTCCGCTCAAACTGGTGCTAACCAACTGGCCGGAAGGCAAGAGCGACGAACTGCCTCTCGAAAATCACCCCGATCATCCTGAGATGGGTAGCCATACTACCGTATTCACCCGCGAGTTGTATATCGAACAGGAAGATTTCATGGAAGTGCCCGCCAAAAAGTACTTCCGCCTGTTCATCGGTGGAGAGGTACGGCTGAAAGGCGCGTATATCATCAAAGCCGATCGCTGCGATAAGGATGAAAACGGCAATGTGACCTGCGTGTATTGCACGGTTGATCTGGATACCCGCAACGGCAGTGAAGGTGCAAGTCGCAAGGTCAAGGGCACGCTGCACTGGGTGAGTGCGACCGAAAATCTGCCTGTGGAAGCTCGCCTGTATGAGCCGCTATTGGTAGAGGACAATGTGCAGATTGAGGAAGCGGAAACCGAAGATAAGCCTGAAGAGGAAGTCGTCGTTTCCAGCTCTACACTCAAGAAGGATTTTATCAAGCGCCTGAACCCCAGCAGCATCGAAATCTGCAAAGGCTATATGGAAAAATCGCTGGGAGACGCGAATGTGGGTGACAAGTTCCAGTTCCTACGCATGGGTTATTTCTGCAAAGATCAGGACTCCACGGCAGAACTGGCGGTTTTCAACCGCGTTGTCAGCCTCAAAGACAGCTTTAAAAGGGAAGTACAGGCATAAGCCTCGATACATGATATTGGAAAGGAACCTTAGAATGTCAGACGTCCGCACCCGATTTGCCCCAAGCCCCACAGGCTATCTGCACTTGGGAGGCCTGCGCACCGCGCTGTATACCTATCTGTTCGCCCGAAAAAACAAGGGAACGTTTATTTTGCGCATTGAGGACACCGATCAGGAGCGCGAAGTACCTGGCGCGATCGACCTCATTTATAAGAGTATGCATGAAGCGGGGCTTCACTATGATGAAGGGCCGGATATCGGTGGCAACTATGGTCCCTACATCCAAACTCAAAGGCGGGAACTGTATTTGCCCTATGCCATGCAACTCATTGAGACTGGTGCAGCATACCCCTGCTTTTGCACCAAAGAAGCCTTGCAGGAACGGCGCGATGCGGCCACCGCGCGCGGCGAACAGTTTAAGTATGATAAACACTGTCTGCATATTGACAAAGCCGAAGCAAAACGACGGATGGAAAGCGGCGAATCGTATGTCATTCGCCAGAATGTACCCACCACCGGAACGGCAAGCTTTGAAGACGCGCTGTTTGGGCATGTGGAAGTACCTTGCGATACGCTGGATGATAATGTACTCATCAAGGCGGATGGGTTGCCGACGTATAACTTTGCCAACGTGGTGGACGATCACCTGATGGGGATTACCCATGTGATGCGTGGCACGGAGTATTTAAGTTCCACACCCAAGTATAACCTCCTGTACGATGCGTTTGGGTGGCAGGCTCCGGTGTACGTGCACCTGCCAGTGGTCATGAAAGATGCAACCCGTAAGCTGAGCAAGCGTTATGGCGACCCAAGTTTTGAGGATTTGTTGGCGCAGGGGTTTGTGAAAGAAGCCATCATCAATTTTATTGCGCTGCTGGGCTGGTGCCCGAAGGAAGAGCGCGAGTTCTTTACGTTGGATGAACTGATTGATGCGTTTGAACTGGAGGGTTTATCGAAATCCCCGTCCATTTTCAACATGGAAAAGCTAGTATGGTTTAACAGCGAATACATCAAGAAGATGGACTTTGAGGCGTATTTGAAACAGGCTACGCCATGGTTTGAGCAGGTGCTTCATGGCAAGGGTATGGACTACCGCAGGCTTGCGGAGCTGATGCACAGCCGTACCGAGGTGTTTAGCCGCGTGCCGGAGATGGTGCGCTTTCTGGCAGAGCTACCGGAGTACGAAATCGACATCTATACGCACAAAAAGATGAAGACCGATCCGGATATCAGCTTAAGGGCTTTGTTGCTAGCACGCCCCGCGCTCGCGGGGCTGACGGACTTTTCCGAAGAGCCTTTGAAGGAGTGCCTGATGGGGCTTGCGGAGAAGAATGAATTCAAAACAGGTCAGATGATGTGGCCGGTGCGCATCGCAATCAGCGGCCTGGCGAATACGCCGGGCGGTGCCACAGAGATTGCGTATCTGTTAGGGAAAGAGGAAACACTCAGACGGATGGATATCGGTATCGCCAAGCTACAAGGGAAAGCATTAGGTGATCCACAGTAACCGCCATTTCCAGTAATACCCCTGGGATAGGCGGGGATCGAAATCGCCGTTCTCCTTGTCGGATTGATTTGCGCGCACCCTACAGCGTATGCTGTGCCGAAGCGGCTACAGGCCGCACGTTCGTCTCCGTTGCCAAAGGGCGCGTTCACGCCCGTAATATAAGGAGCAATCAGCATGTATCAAGACCAACACCCCGCATACGATCCGCAGGGGATCGAGCAAAAATGGCAGAAAAAATGGGCGGAGGAAGGCACGTTCAAGGCGGCCTTCCCATCGGATAAACCAAAATTCTATGGGCTGGTGGAATTTCCGTATCCCAGCGGCGCGGGTCTGCACGTAGGTCACCCCCGCAGTTATACGGCGATGGACATCATCAGCCGCAAGCGTCGTATGGATGGCTTTAACGTTTTGTACCCCATCGGGTACGATGCGTTTGGTCTCCCTGCGGAAAATTACGCCATTAAAAACCATGTGCACCCCTCGATTGTAACACAGGAAAACATCCGGCATTTCCGTGAACAGCTGCAGAAGCTTGGCTTCTCTTTTGATTACAGCCGCGAGGTGGACACGACCGATCCCACCTACTACAAATGGACACAGTGGATATTCCTCAAACTGCTGGAAAAAGGCCTCGCCTATAAATCAGAGATGCCTATCAACTGGTGCACCAGCTGCAAGTGCGGCCTTGCCAATGAAGAAGTCGTGGGCGGCGTGTGTGAGCGTTGCGGCGGCGCCGTGGTACGCAAGGTGAAAAGCCAGTGGATGCTGCGCATTACCGATTACGCGCAAAAGCTGCTGGACGGTCTGGATACTGTTGACTTTATTGAAAAGGTAAAAGTACAGCAACGCAACTGGATTGGCCGCAGCGAAGGCGCGGAGGTTGATTTCCAGATTGCAGGCACCGTTGATAAGCTGCGCGTGTTCACCACCCGACCGGATACATTGTTTGGCGCAACCTATATGGTGGTCAGCCCCGAGCATCCGCTCATTGATAAGTACAAAGATACCATCACCAACTATAACGAGGTCATCGCCTACCGTGAAGTAGCCTCGCGCAAGAGCGACTTCGAGCGCACTGAACTTAACAAAGACAAGACTGGCGTGGAGCTCAAGGGTCTGCATGCCATCGATCCCGTCAATGGCAAAGAAATCGTCATCTGGGCAAGCGACTACGTGCTCATGAGCTACGGTACAGGTGCGATTATGGCCGTGCCAGCACACGACACCCGCGACTACGATTTCGCCAGGGCGTTTGGCCTTCCCATTGTGGAGGTAATCGCGGGTGGCGATATCCAAAAGGAAGCTTATACCGACGTACAGGACGGTGTGCTGGTCAACAGCGACTTCCTCAACGGTCTGCGCGTGGCTGATGCGAAACGCAAGATCATTGACTGGCTGGAAGAAAAGAACCTCGGCGTCAAAAAAGTAAATTACAAACTGCGTGACTGGGTGTTTAGCCGTCAACGTTACTGGGGCGAGCCCATTCCTGTGGTGCACTGTCCGCATTGCGGCGCTGTGCCTGTGCCAGAGGATCAGTTGCCTATCCTGCTGCCGAACGTGGAAAATTATGAGCCTACTGATAACGGAGAAAGCCCGCTGGCCAAGATGACCGACTGGGTGAATACCCCATGCCCAGTGTGCGGCGCTCCTGCTAAACGCGAAACCGACACCATGCCTCAGTGGGCAGGAAGCAGCTGGTATTTCCTTCGCTATTGCGACCCACATAACGACAATGCTTTTGCATCCCCGGAAGCGCTGGCCTATTGGATGAATGTGGACTGGTACAACGGCGGCATGGAACACACGACCCTGCACCTGCTGTATAGCCGTTTCTGGCATTTGTTCCTGTATGATATCGGTGTTGTGCCCTGCCATGAGCCCTATCAGAAGCGCACCAGCCATGGCATGATCCTTGGTGAAAATGGCGAAAAGATGAGTAAATCCCGTGGCAACGTGGTCAACCCTGACGATTGCATCGCCGATATCGGCGCGGATTCAACCCGTCTGTATGAGATGTTTATGGGCGCGTTTGATCAGGCAATCCCGTGGAGCACCAATGGCGCGCGCGGTTGCCGCCGATTCCTTGACCGCGTGTGGCGGTTGATGGATATGGTGAAAGAGGGCGATGGTTACCAAAAGGAGCTCATCCCCCTGATGCACGAGACGATCAAGAAGGTCGGTGACGATTTCGAGGCGATGAAATTCAACACCGCCATCGCCGCCATGATGTCGCTGGTGAACGAGTTTTATGCTGCCGGTGGCTGCACAAAGGCCGAACTCAAGACGCTGATTTTACTCCTTGCTCCTGTAGCTCCGCACATCTGCGAGGAAATGTGGGAAGAGCTTGGTTTTGGCAGTGAACTTGCCTACGTGAAGTGGCCTGTCTACGATGAAAAGGCGATGAAGCGCAGCGAGGTTGAAATTGCCGTTCAGGTGGGCGGCAAGTTACGCGGCCATATCATGGTCAGCCCCGACCTTACCAACGAGCAAGCACAGTTGGAACTGCCCACCCGCGAAGATGTGAAAGCATTGATCGGCGATAGGACACTGGTGAAACTGATCTTTGTGCAGGGCAGACTTTGCAACTTGATTGTAAAGTAATCCCCCAGTATTGCAGTCAATCCAATAGGCCGCTCGGGAGAAATCCCGTGCGGCCTATTGGTAGGATTGGAATCTATCAGGCTTATTGAATATACCCTAATTGCTTGCACCAAACTGGTTTCTCCAAGGAGCCTTGCTTCTCAGGCAAAATGCTGGGGCTTTGCGCAATCACTCACATTTTTACTGCTTTCGTAAATGGCTCACGCCCTGCAACAGCCATGTGATTCCAAAGACCAGCCCATATAAAATAATGGGAATCCACGTAATCTGGTGGATGTTCCCCCACCCTACAGGCGTACCGGTAAAGACATTGCGGAATACTCCGCCATAGGTGAGCAACACCAGACAGGCATACGATGCAGTGATGCCTGCAATCGCCAGCCGATTCTTAACGATGCCATACACCTGTGTGAGGATGAACATCAGCATAAAGCCAAAGAAGAACATGGGCCACATCCCGTTTCCGGCGTTGATAGCGACGATCGCGCCATGCAATGCCACGAACACTTCCAGAAAAGTGATCCAACGGATGTTTGTATGCCATTGCGTTTTCGCCAGTGATATCTGCGTCATCAGCATGAAAAGATAGAAAAAGCCTATCAGATGGCCAAGCGTCCCTTCCATTGGATGGAACCAGAAGGTATACAGCACTGCCCACGCGATAAAGTAACCATGGATTTTGGATACGAGGGCAACCCCCTTGCCGGGCAGCTTGACCTTTTTCCCAAAAAACAATCCGCGACGTTGGTTGAGCAAAATTAAAATCATCACCAGCATCACGATGACTGAGCCCTGCGAGGACATCACGGGTACAAACTGCGCCAGTCCATCGTAAAAGAAGGTTGTCTGCACCAGATGCAAGGCAATGAACACGGTATTGACTATCAACAGCCAAAAGTTATATTGACCAATACGTCCTTGGGCTACAGGCGCCTGCTTCTTGAGCCGATGGATCAGCCACCATACCAGTATCTGATGCGCAAGGTAGAACGTCCACACGGTAATCGTTGCCCACAGCTCGACATTCGGGAGCTTCCAATAATACCAGGAAGCCCCGGCATCCGGAAGCAATGTGGATTGAAACCTGCCCAGAGTAAGCGATAAAAAGTAGGTAAGCAGCGTGAAACCAAGTGAAACGATCAGCGCGTAGGCGATTGCTTTTTTGAGACTATAGCTTTTTTCGGTTGCCATACTGTCACTCCTTCGGATCATCTTTTCGGATAGGGTATACTGATGGAGCCTTGAGGGAAAGCCGTTCAACCAGAAATGGAAAAGATTCGAGTCTCCGCCGAAAGCAAATGCAAGGATGAGTGCGGGTAATGAAACAAGCCTGTTGTTACCTACTTCTTTATATCCTTTTTTTCGCTGGTTGAAGCTGTTTTTCCTTCAAACGCTGAATATCGGCTTTGAGCAGCAGGTTGGTCGTGTTTGGACATGATGCCTTTCCAATTCCAACGAATCAAGGTATACTATAAAAGATCCGGCAATGGATGAAAATGTTCAGATGAAGGAGCCATTATGCAAGCGAGTGTTGATACTGCGTCGCCATCAGGCGGCGAAACCATCCTGCAGGTAAGCAGCGTAAACCGTCGTTTCCGTGCCACCAAGGCGCTGAACGATTTGAGCCTGAATATCCCCAAAGGACAGATTGTAGGTCTGTTGGGGCGCAACGGCGCGGGAAAGAGCACGCTATTGCGCATTGTGGGCGGCATGCTCAAGCCCAATCAAGGCGAAGTGACCATCGATGGCGAAAAGGTGTATGATCACGCCCGTGCACTCGGCAAGCTATGCATGATTGGGGATACCCCTGATTTTGGCAGTCTCAGCAAAATTGGCGATCTGTTCTACGTGTGCCGCGGCCTTTTCCCAAACTGGAACGAGACTTACGCTCGCGAGTTAATCAGCCGTTTTGAGCTACCCCTCAACAAACGAATGAAAACATTCAGCCGTGGCATGCAAACAGGGCTGATGCTCTCTGTGGGGCTTGCCAGCGGCGCAGAACTGACCGTGTATGACGAACCCAGCCTTGGGCTGGATGCTGTGATGCGTGAGCGCTTCTATGATCTTCTGGTGGATGAAAAGCAGCGCTACCCTGGCCGTACGTTCCTGCTATCTACTCACCTGATTGACGAAGTGGCGCGCGTGCTTGACTACTCTGTGCTGATTGATGCGGGGCACCTGCTATGTGCGGGAACTGTGAGCGAGTTGCAACGCGGTTACCTGAGTGTATCCGGCGAACCGGAGGTTGTGCGAGAACTAACGGCTGGCTTGACCACCCTGAAGGAAGAAGAGTTGGCGGGTACGCTGGTGCGGCATGTCAAGTTGAACGCTCAGGCAGATCAGATCAGAATCGAAGCTGATTCTCGTGTGCGTACTGCGCCAGTAAATCTGCAACGTCTATTTGTGTTTTTAACTGAAGAAGAGGAGGCTGAACGCCATGCAACAAACGCTTGATAGAAGCTGGTGGCAGAGCGCCCGTTTTAGTGGTGTTCTGCGCTACCATTGGAAAGCGCTTGGGAAAACTGTCAGCATTGTGCTGCTGGTGTTGTTCGCAGCTCAGATGGCTACGCTCATCTTCCCAATGATATCAGATAACCCTTATCCGTACTCGGGTGTCTATGCAGACCTGAGCATAACCATGATTTTTGCATTGGTTTGCAGTTGCATTGCCGCCGGAAAAGGCACACGTTTCTTACTACGATTCGGTACATCCCGGGTGTCAGTATGGCTTGGTAACCTTGTAGGTTTGTTTGCGGGCATGGTAGCCTTCTTATTGGGTACTCTGGTGTTGAGTATTCTGCTGGGCGGTGCGGTACTCGGGCTGGCGAACGCCTTGCCGGATACGTTCAAGGTGAAAACGCTTTTTGGGGACACACAAGTAACGGCACTGTTTAAAAACTCACTATCTGAGTCACTCCACAATCTGCCTGCATACATTCTCTACACGCTGGAGTGGACCTGCCTTTTCTACCTGCTGGGTACTTGCCTGCGCCGCAACCGCGCTATCACCCTCACGGTAATTCTGGGTGTGCCAATGCTGTTGATGATGCTGACTTTGATCCCCGCTGTTCGACAGGCGGCCGACGTCGTGCAAAACGCGAACAACAGCCAAATGATGCTACTGGGCGTGCAATGGATGAAGTACCTTGTTGACTTTGCTAACTTTGTGGAACACGAATGGCCTACCATCCAGTTGCTGGCAGCCTTGGTTAGCTTACCGTTGAGCTATCTTTGCATGCGGGACACGGCTCAGCCATAAATGCACACCAACAAAACGGTGAACCAAAACGGGTTCGGCTGGCGTATTGCGTTGGCCGAACCGTTTGCGTCTATGCATCATTTGACTTTGATTGTGTCGCAGGCTTGCCAAAGCAATTCTGATCCATTACCATGAAATACGTAACTAGCGATGCAAAGATAAGCAGACGCCCTTGCTGACCGAAGGGGTTATATACATCGTACGCCGAGAAGAAATGTGATTGGGAGGCTATCAAACGCGCCATTTCACAAGCAGGGCACAGGAACACTATCCACCCTGCTCGAATGCTGGAACCAGTCAAACAGGCAATCCCAAAATCGTATTTCTTAATAAAATGCCCATATCATCTATTTTTTTATTGACTTTGAAAAACCAATCTGATATAATCATTTTCGCTGGTTCCGAATGGGGAGAGATGGCCGAGCGGTTGATGGCGCTGGTCTTGAAAACCAGTGATGCTGAAAGGCACCGGGGGTTCGAATCCCTCTCTCTCCGCCATAATTTTATAAACATCAGCCAAATGGAGAAGTACCCAAGTGGCCGAAGGGGCTCCCCTGCTAAGGGAGTAGGCTGGGTAACCGGCGCGAGAGTTCAAATCTCTCCTTCTCCGCCAAAGCCTTGTAAATCAAAACTTACAAGGCTTTTTTGTTGTCTGAAAATTTCTCCAATTGAAGCTATTGATCGCCGTTAGTTGCCGTTATTGCTATCATGGTTGTGTACAGTTTTCTGGATTCAGCTTTTTGAACTTGTGAAAGGGCTTTTATCCCCCAGATTCCCTGTCTTTTGATGCAGCTGTTTCCACCAATTGACTACTGAAAGGCTACATGAAACGTATCTCTGGCTTGCCATTGACTGTGACCGTCCCCGAGATACTCAATGACTATTCCCCATAAATCTTTGCTGTATGACATGGTTCTATTATATCACTATTCATGCTTTTGGCAGGTTGATTCACGATAACGCAGAAGCCTTTTCTTGAACCACTGGTTTAGTCAGTGGTTTTCGATATGCAAATAAACAGGAGCGTTCGATCTGAACAGCACCCCAAACATTGGACAGTGTGATACACTGAAAACGGGAGGGGTGCATTTTATGCCAAAGGGAGTGCCAACGAAGAACTACTCGGGCGCGTTCAAGCAAGAAGTCATAGAAGATGTTCGTAGCAATGGACTAAGTTATCGCGGAGCAATGCGAAAGTACGAGGTCACCGATTGCGAAAGGATCAAGAAGTGGGAACGCATTTATCTGGAAGAGGGAGCAGCGGGGCTGTATATGGAACACCGAGGGCGAGCCAATGCAGTTACAAGTATTCAGAAGGGCCGCAAACCACAGCTGAGCAAGCGGGTTGAGGAAGATTTGATTGCCGAAAACCAGCGACTGCGTACGGAGAATGCTTACCTAAAAAACTTGCAAGCCTTGGTTTTGGAAGACGAGCGACACCAGCGCAAAAAACGCTGGTGATTCAAAAGCTAAGGCACAGTTATTCTCTGGATATTCTCCTGTCAATCGCTCAACTGGCACGTGCAACCTTCTATTATCATCTCAAGTGGCAAGGCAAGCCTGACAAGTACGCAGCAGCCAAAGCGGCCGTCACTGCCATCTACCACGAAAACAAAGGTCGTTATGGCTACCGACGTATCACATCAGAGCTGCGTAGAAATGGCTTTGCGCTGAACCATAAGACGGTGCAGAAACTAATGAAAAAACAAGGGCTCATTTGTCGTGTGCGGATGAAGAAGTACAAATCCTACAAAGGTGAAATCGGGACAATTGCTCCGAATCTACTTGAGCGCAACTTTGAGACTGAGAAGCCCAACCAGAAATGGGTTACTGATGTGACAGCGTTTACTCTGTTCGGGCAGAAACTTTACCTGTCACCGATTCTTGACTTGTGCAGTCGGGATATCGTGAGTTACTCGATTTCGGACAAGCCCGTTCTTTCCATGGTGACTGAGATGCTAGAAAAGGCCTGTTTGGAGATATCAGCCGGAACAAACCTGATTCTTCACTCCGACCAAGGCTGGCAATACCAGCACAAACAGTACCAAAGAATCATCCGCAAGCATGGCATCTGCCAGAGTATGAGTCGCAAGGGCAACTGCCTGGATAATGTGGTGATTGAAAACTTCTTTGGTTTGCTCAAGAGCGAGCTGTTGTACCTGCAAGAATTTGAGTCCATGGCGCAGTTCAAGCAGGAGTTGGTTGACTACCTCGATTATTACAACAACCGACGCAGCAAGGCAAAGCTGAAGGGCTTGTCACCTGCTGTTCACAGGCAACAAGCCCTCGGGGCTGCTTAATTATCCTTTGTCCAACTTTTTGGGGTTAGTTCAATCATGAACGCACCTGCTTTATACTTGGAATCCGATTGATAAGTCAGGGACATAATAACAGGTTTATTTGCGTAGTAGTTTTAGCGATTAAGAGCAAGCTCGACAGTGCGAATGCTACCATCGCGTTCATATTCCCATGTGATACTTTCTCCCTTTGCAATTTTCGCCATTGCATATTCCACAGCAAAAGAGTTTTCTGTCGGTTTAATACCATCAACAGTTATAACAAGATCTCCAACCATGAGACCAGCGGTATCGGCTAAGGAGCCAATCTCGATTTCAGTCAGCCACTCGCCACCTTGACTGTGTGAGTATAAGCTTGCATTGTAGTCATCCAGCAAATAGTAATGATACCCTAGGTGAACACTGTCTGAAAGATCAAATATTGCAGGATCAGGATCCGAGTAAAAAGTGCGGTTAGGGATGTTGTTGACTATTCCTCCATCTGTACTAAACCATACCCACGAGCTTTCAGGTATGTTCACATACTCACCGCTCTCTTTTCGATAGTACCGGACTGCGACGTCCAGTTTACCAGCGTTCAGATATCCTGAAAACGAATCCTTCGTATTGTATTCTTCGCCCGACTTAATGACTTCGTCGGGAGTGTAGTACCAGTAGCAAACGTCGTCTACATATCCATCAAGTGTATTCGGTAACGCAAACATTCGCTCACTGTTTTTGTCGTAGAAAGCAAGTGCAAGTCCGAATTCACTGATTCCGGTTTCTCCCGCATTTGAAAATACCATTCGCACGATAAGGTCTTTTGATGCTCTCGAGATTTTGACTGACTGTGTCTGCAATACATCGGGGTCGGATAGTGCCGATTGAGAAGATGCTGCATTCGCGCTTACAAGTGTTGGGGATAAGAAAACGAAAATGAGCAACAAGATCGTAATAAGCTTACCAATCCCTCGTTTCATCGTTATCTCCTCCAAATTCAGTTGTCGTTGAGTTCATCACAGCAGTTCTTTTTATAATTATATCATAGGAGAAAGAAATATTCCAAGCATTTCATTATGACAAAAAGTCTTTTCATAAGGATGTTTGAAGTGATAAATACATTATTGATCAATGAACAAAGTATGTTGCAGTCGATGAGGAGCAGATCAATACAGCGATTGTGAGCTCGTGTACAGCATAGATTTGGGGCAGATATCTTCTGGCCAAAAAACATCAGTCGACACGGCAAGTGATGCCCCAATATAAATTATATATCCCGGCCACACGGTTGGTACTTTTTGTGCAATTTCTGTAATAGTGAGAATAGTACAGTAATACAGCATGACCACTAATCGTGGTGTACCTGATTTTCATAATCTAAAGCCACCACTTTCCTTTTGGGAATAATGCTTGGATACAAACTGTTTGGATTTACAGCGTTTGGTTTTCGCATTCAATGCATACTTTCGATTTTTCTACTTTTTAGCATACTCGCTTGGTGGATGTATCAACGGCATGGCGCTTTTAGCGGCAAATGTGGTATTCTTTGAGCGAACCAGTGATGCTGACGAAATATATTGGCGTATCTCTACCATCGCTCTGATGTGTATGCTGGACAGCGATCAAGATATCCGGTGGTGATATGGTAGTGCCCTGTGCTTTGGCTTTGCCTTTTTAGCCAAAAGCTATCATGCTGTGCTTATTCTGATAATCTGCATTGTATATGTAATACTTACAGGAAAACTCAAAAAGATAAAACCGAAAACTATCTCTTACTTATTGCTTTTGCATTGCTTCCCATCATTCCATGGGCTATCGCATGGTATTTGCGAGATGGCACTGTCTTTTTCATTGCCATGCTACAGACGGATGTGGTAGAGCGTGTTGGTACATCCGGACCGCCTTGGTATTTCAATTTGGCTGATATGCTGTCTAATCCATCCGTTGTAATTGCTAGAATTATTGGATTGTCAGCATTGGGTCACAAAGTTCTAAAAGGCGTAAAACTAACGCGAAAACAAATCGGTTTTTTGGTTTGGAATACAATCCCAATCATACTTTCCCAATTTATTACATATAAGTTATACCCTTATATTTATCTGATTATGCCAACTGTTGCTATTTCTGGTTCTTTAGCTGTTGGGTATTGGGTACGACATGCTCCTAAGAATTTTATATCAATTG
>Ga0302289_1000640_pt1 | contig 13812 bp, 11 predicted proteins | sample III_Fen_N1_2_FD_194552 | JGI IMG/M metagenome (GOLD analysis project Ga0302289, IMG submission 194552) | Peat permafrost microbial communities from Stordalen Mire near Abisko, Sweden - III_Fen_N1_2 | ecosystem: Environmental > Terrestrial > Soil > Wetlands > Permafrost | place: Sweden: Abisko... | reverse complement strand
CCTGAAATTATCACTGCCAATTTGATGGTTTCTTGGTTGATGAGCCCAGAGACATTCCGTCAGTCGTTGCCAAAACAGAAAGTGTTATCGCAAGGCTTTCTGATTTCCAGGAACTTCGCAGAAACGCCAGGAATTGCGCCGTACAAAAATTTGACTGGAAAATATCAGCGCAAAAATTAGGCAATGTTTACGAGCGCCTGATACTGGTATCACAATAGTGTTTGACTCAGATACCACGACACTGCGATGAGACTGCTAGCCTACCTCTTCTATTTTCTATACCGTATCAAACGGACACACTCCAATGCTGATGCCTGTTGGTTAATTAACAATTTCTCCTTTTCTGGCTCTAAAAAAAGAAAAATTATTTATCAAGCCAATCCTGGAGTGGCGTCAGGAACCTCCTTTACGCCACCCATTTTCATTGAAAATGATCATCAATTAGTAACTGGTGAAAAGGTTTTTATCAATGCTGACTGTCACTTCAACGGGACAGGCAAAGTAGTTATTGGCAGTAACTCATTAATTGGTCCTCGAGTAATTTTTTGTACTGCAAACCACGGTATTAATGGTGTCGAAGCATCCTCTTACCAAACGACTGTCTCTAACATTACGATTGGGGAAAACGTTTGGATCGGCGCTGGAGTCATTATCTGTCCCGGGGTAACAATTGGGAGTAACAACATCATCGCCGCAGGAAGTGTCGTTACGAAAAATATTTCTGAGTACGTACTTGCGGCTGGCGTCCCATGTACTCCAAAACGAAACTTGCCAAAAATCTTCAATAAGTGCTCATAGAGCCGCCCAGCTAAACAGCATTAAGAACTGCCCTGCACGAGGACTAAAGCCTTCACAGCTTCAACGGCTTCATCCGTAGTAATGTCGCTTACATCTCGACTTGGTTTTTGCAATACCTGATGCGAGACTCCCCATGGATACCAAACAGTAGCATCCGAGTTTCCAAAAAAACAGACAATAGGCTTACCCAAGGCTGCTGCCACATGCATTGCACCTCCATCAGAGCAAAGCACCTGGTCGCAAAGAGATAACCCTGCTATCAATTCCTTTAGTGTCCCTGTCGAGAAAGGAAATAGTGGCAAATCAGAACCGCTGGCAAGAATCCTAGCTGCTTTCTGATCATCGCCAGGATGCAAGGGGTTATGTTCTTCACCAGGAGACCAGAACAGTACAAATTGCAGATCATGGTTAGTTTGCTGCATGGCTCGCATCAAACTAACAAAGTTTTCTTCTGGCCACCGCTGAGGCACCTTACGAGCACTGATATGCACAGCCAAAGTTGGATGCTCTGCACGCCAACCCTTTTTCTCCAACTGCACCCGAGCAGATGAAACATTAGAGGCATCTGGTACGACCTGCATTGACGGCATGGGTCCGGTGATGTCAAAAGGGGCTAGTAGTGCCGCCAATTCCTCCACCAAATGCATAGGCCGGTCCTTGACATAGGGTACGGGAACGTCCACATGGCATTCTGCAGAATGCTTTCCCTCGACGAAACCGACGATGTGTCGCGGGCGCACCTGACGAGCCAAGGTTAGGGGTTTAGGAAGAAAATGGGTGCTGGCAATGATGGCAAAGTCATAACGACTTGCACGTAGTTGGTAAAGCAGTTTAAGTCGATCCCAATAGACGCCCAACACCGTTTTCCCCGCGGGTCGGTGCTTGGCTTTGGTGTAGGCAAAAACACCATCGACATCAGGATTGTTCTCCAGCACGGGTTCGTTGTAGCTGTTCACCAAGGCGTCTATTCTTGCATTGGGGAATTTCTCCCGCAGCTTCCGAATAAGGGGGGTTGTACACACTAGGTCACCAATATTATCCCGGCGAATAATCAGAAACTTTGGTTGTGGTGGAATGCTCAGGTTCATGATTTAGTAGCCAAGAAAGACAGCAAGGGATCCCTCAGAAGTCTAGCAATCCGGTCCTTGAAGGCATCTGCGGTGAACTGTTTGAGATGACGCTCAACTGCCGATGGGTCATTGAACAGCGCTGGGCCATTAGCAAGAACATCCAACAAGCGTAGAAAATCAGCTCCCTGATCTTCTCTAGGATCGCGATAGAAATAGCCGGTCTGCCCAGCCAGTACGGTTTCGGTAAAGGGTGGCGCCGAGATAGCTAATACGGGTAAATGACAAGATTGGGCTTCGATCACGTTTAATCCAAGTGCTTCTTTTTCCGGAAGGCCCGTCAATAAATAATCCAGACAACCGTAGGCAGCGCCCACAGCGGCTTGATGTCCCCAATATCGCACCCGACTTCCCAGAGGCCGCAGAACTTGGGATAGATCTCGAACCGAAGCATAACCGCCGGCGCCGAAGACTTCCAGATTGAAAACCGGACGAGCCAATAGCTGAGGAACCAGATAAGAAAACAGCAGAGGAAACTGTTTGATGGGCGTCAGACGAGAAACAATGCCAAGGGAGATACCCTCTCGCGCCTGCCAAACAGGCCGAGACCGCAAGGGTTCAAGCAAAGGCTCCAAACATCCGAGAAGACGGTCCCGCCCCTTGCGCAGGTCCCAGTCATATCTGGACTGCTGCCGCAGTATCGATTGTCCATCTTTCCTTATGTCGTTCCGAGCGATGCCGTACAAAGGTTCTGGATAAACCTGATCGGGACGTAAAAAGGCTAGCAAGCTGTCCCGCACATAGGCTGAAACCCCATAAACGCGGTGATGATAAACAAAACCATCAGCACTTCGGCCAAACAGCGGCATGTGCGCAATGCCGGTTAAACAATGCTGGTCCGCGAGACTACGTGCCAAGCCTTCCTTCAGTCCGCCGTGACTCAATATCCAGCTTTTCTCAGCGGGTAACAAGTACGAAATTTGGTCCAGGGTGTCAATTTCATGGAGCCGAGCTGACGCTGGTAGCAAGCTATGCCAGTGCTGCGCCTGGCGGGAAATCACTATTTCCGAAACGATGCCGCAGGCCTCAAGGGCATGAGTCAGAAAAACGGTATAGACCTCGCCACCGCCAAAGCCAGTTTGCAAGTTAATCTGCCAACAACTTTTCATGTTTGATCCTGCTGTTCCGCGCTAGGAGCCAACAGCAGACCAAAGAAAAAAAACGCCATTTCTATCATGTGATCACGCATATTGCTATCAAGCAATGAGCGCCCGAAAAAACCACTGACAAGAAAAACCAGCAGTAACCCGCCCGGATTCCGCCAAAGAAACCAGGACCGCCAACCATGGCGAAACAGCAGGGCAAGCACGCATAACCAGAGTAATAGACCTGGAATGCCCAACCCCAAGGTCCAATCAAGCAAACCGCTATGGCTATGCCTTGCATCTGACTCGCCGAAATGCAACGTCATGGCATGGCCATAGGCAGTGCGCCCATAGCCAACGCCCAAGGGATATTCCGCCACCAAGCGAAGGCCCGAATGAATCAACGCGAGCCGTAGATAGGCCGAGCCTTCTGCAGTTTCGCCGTCACCCAGAGTCGGCATTTGGTTCGCCTCATTGAGAGGCTTGCGCCATGCATCATCATGGTCAATATCCCAAGCCATTGGTACCGTATCCAAGAAACGGGACCAACGCGCATCAGTCCGATAACTCACCAAGATAAAAATCACCAAAGCCGCGACACTGAGTAAAACAAAGGCCATCAAACGTCGTTTAGGTAATTGCTGCCAATGATGAATCAAATAAAGCAGCAGAGATGAGAACGCTAAGAACAAAATACCGATGTTGCCATTGCGGGTCGCCAGCAACCATGAGCACAACACCCCCAGAATTGCCATGACCAAGACCCATGGCAGTGACCAAGGCAGCAAAGGCCTATTATTTCGGCAGGCGCGCACAAGCAAATCCGTCGCCAGGAAAGCCAGGAGCAAATTATTGAGATAGCTGGTTCCCGTACGACTGCCCGTCAATCGGGCGACGCCAAAAGGAATGGCGCCAGTCTGCCACCACATCCAGCAGGCATCCAGCAGCGTTAGCATCACGGGTAAGGCAAGCAATGTAGCCACTAATCCCAACAAATTTTCCCTGCGATCTGATTGAGCAGCCTGTCTAGCAAGCAGGAACCCCATTACAAGCAGCAACAAAGCTTTAAGCCATTGCCCGGAAAACTCTCGGAGTGACCACTGGGTATCCGATGACAAGGTGAGACTGTGGAGCAAGATTCCCAGCGTCAATCCACCAATAGCCCACATGGCGACTGGCAGCTCCCGCCATCCCTTCGAAGAAAGTAAGGGCCGCCAATCCAAGCTGAGTGCCAAGACAACGATGAACAGATTGCGTAATGCAAGAGTCCCAGGTATCGACCACACGAACAGCAAGCCAGAAAGCAGCAACCATTGCAAACTTAGCCGCCAAGTCCAGCTGTTTGAAAACTTTCCGACACTCATAACGGCTCTTTCCCCTTGAACAGCACGTCAAGAAAACCAGCGATACCCTTTGCCCGGTTCTGCCATCCATAGCAGCGACTATCGAGTAACGCCTGCTTTCCCAGTGCCTCTGCCAATCCCATATCCTCTGACAAACGGGTCAATTCTTTTGCCAGTGCTTGTGCATCCCCCGGTTGCGTTAGCAAAGCATTGGCACCCGGTCGTAATACCTCTCGCAATGAGGGCAGGTCGGAAGCCACGATGGCCTTCCCCATGGCCATGTACTCGAAGAGTTTCAAGGGCGAGGTATAGCGCGCACCGATGCTGGTCTGGGACAAAGGCAATAAACAGATATCAGCAGCATTGATCAAATGAAAACGATCCCCAGGAAACACGGGACCGAGGAGCTTCACCCGCTGGGCTATCCCAAGGGATACGGCCAAGGCATGAAGCTCAGCGATACGCTGACTTGTGCCGCCAGCAATGTGCAACCCCACATCGGGAACCAAGGGCAATGCGCGCAATGCGGTTTCCACACCTTTCCATGGATGGAGGCTACCGAGATAAAGAGCAACGGGCGGGACATTGGCCTGCCGGGGACATCGGGCGGCATCCGCCAAGAAAAAGTCGACGCCATCCGGAGCAACCAGGATAGGTGCTTGCGTTCCATAAGTGCGACGAATATCGTCCCCCAGGAGTTTCGTCAACACGATTAACCCGGCGCTACGGCTGTAGACCAATCGTTCCCGCTGCTGTAACTGGCGCAGTTTGCGCTTCTGTTTGGCATTGGCGTGGGGGTGGCTTTCGGCAAAGCTGTTGGCAAAGACCTCGTGGGTTTCAAACACCAGTGGAATCTCTAGTCCACTGGTCAGCAAAGCCTCCGCCAGTTTCAAATTGCGCACCAGGATTACGTCGGCTTTCAAATGCCGTACCTCCTGGCAGCAGGTACGATAGAACCACCGGGATGAGCGAGGGAAAAAATGACGACTAAGCCAAGGAGCAGCCAGACCGCGGCAGGTCAGTCCCGCCGCCGCGGGTCTACCGAGAATAGCCTCGACAGAGTGATGGGCCTGGGGCGTCAGCAAGGTCACCTGAACTCCCTGAGCAGCCAATCCGTCGCATGTCTGCAAAATTTGCAGAGACTCCGGCTGTATGTCGGGTACCGGGTGGATGTCGAAATAGAGCAAATGCATGCTTAGTCTTGTCCAGGCAGTGCTGCCAATAGACGACGGGCAGCGTCACGCCAAGTGAAGCGGCAAACAATGCGCTCTCGTGCCGCCTGACCCAAGCGGTCGCGCATCGCAGGGTCCTGGGCCAACTGAGCCATAACCTGGGCTAGGTATGCTGGCTTCCCCGGAGATACCAAAAACCCGCAACTGCCTTCGTTACCTACCACCTCCGGAATACCCCCGATATAGCTGGCCACCACCGGCAGCCCGCAGGCCATGGCCTCGGCGACAGTAATGCCAAATGCCTCGTCGCCAATACTCGGAAAGATGCCCACATCGGCGGCGCGATAAAGGGCTGGCAAACGCTGATGAGATACCGGCTCATGAAAGATCACCCGCTGGGTCAATCCTAAGCGTGCGGCTTTTTCCTGCAATCGAGGCAGATCACTGCCGGCGCCCACAATCAACAACTTTGTTGGCAGTTGGGCCAATAGCGGCGAAGCCAGGGCCTCGACCGCTGCGGACAAACCTTTCCAGCCCACCAAACGACCAGCAAAAGCAAACAAAACGTCTGTATCCGTGAGCCCCCAGGCATGCCGCAACCTCTCCCGTTCATCTCCCTCGGCAACAACGGCCCGGGGAGAAAAGCGTGCCACATCGACTCCATTGAACATGACATCGGGGAAACGTTTGTAATGGTGCTGAATCTGCCAGGCATTGAAATGACTGCAAGCAACCCAGGCATCAATGCCCTTGGCGAGAATCCTGTCGCCGCGGAAAAAATCCGTGCCGCCGCTCATGAAGGCGAAGCGGGTGGGGTGCCCCTTGGGCATTAATCGTGGCCAGAAAAAATCGAAAGGTTTGGTCAGCACTACCCAATCGTACCTCCCTTCGATCACAGCCTGCTTGGCCCGACGAGCAAAGGTCCAACGCTCAACGATACGGCGGAAACGGGAGCCCAGATCAAGAACCTTTGCCCGGTCAAGGAAGGGAAACATCTTGACCCCGATGCCTCGTCCCCCAAGTTCGGGCTGACTCGCTCCCTCGCCGCCGAAAACATCTACCTGATGGCCGTCGTCATGCAGGGCTCGCGCAAGCTCCCAAACAGCGGTCTGAATCCCGCCATAGCTCACAGTCACGGTGACATCAACAAAAGCAATTTTCATGAAGTGTGCGTATTCAGAAAAACAATCATAACTGCCAACCAGGAAAGGCTGAAAGCTGGCTCAAGGATTCATCTAGCACTAGCAGTTGCAGCAAACCTTCAGCCAAAGAGCCGTCCCCTTGGTAGAAGGCCGCAGCATACTGATCTACTGCCCTGGCGCAAAAGCTGCCACTGCTCAATTGTTGCAGACGCTCTCCTAATCCTAGACTGCGATCCCGTAAATCCTGTTGCAGCCAGGGTCTCAGGGGCGGATTAAATCCTTTTTTCTTGCCGCCAAATAATTCAGCAGCCAGTGTTCCAGGAAGTGCCCTGGATAGAATTTTCTTTGGCGGGATCGTAAAGCGCTCATCGGCTGGCAGGGCGCACACATCGGCATAAAGCACCGTATCCAACAATGGCGAACGCAATTCCAGACCATGGGCCATGGTGGTCAAATCGCTCTTGCGCAGAATGTATTCCGGAAGGTAGTTGTCCATATCAATAGCCAACAAACTCTCAAGGGGTGAGCGTCCCCTTGCTGGCATACGCCAGTAAGTCGCAGGTATTGATGTCAATTTCGGCTGAAGAAAACACCGTTGCGCAGGATTAAACCCGGAAAACCGCAGGCTATAGGCCTCGCGCCAATCCATTGCCAACTCTTGCCGAAGTTTGTCGAAACCCTTTGGTGCGAGGGCAAGCTTCCATTGAGCAAGGGGCCAGCGGAAGTTACGCCGCCATGCACTACGAAGATGTTGGCGATAGCGCTTGTATCCGGCAAACAATTCGTCACCACCATCGCCGGAAAGCACCACTTTCACTTCCTTCGTTGCTTCCCGTGCCAAATACCAAAGAGGTATAGCGGATGGGTCTGCAAAGGGTTCATCGAGGGAAGCGACAATCGCTGAGAAATCGTCTTGAATGCTTTGCGGTACAGGCACTATCCGATGCTCAAAACCAAATCTCGCAGCCACAGCAGCAGCAGCCTTAGACTCATCCATGGCAGAGCCGGGAAACCCTGCAGTAAAAGCCCGCAGGGGATTCTGGTGTGCAGCAAGTCGCGCAGCAATCACTGCTGAATCAATACCACCTGAAAGAAAAAGGCCAATGGGGCGATCTGCAATCGTACGCAAAGCAACTGCTTGATCCAGAGTGCTCAACCAATCCCCGGCGCAAGGAACGATGGCTGGTTGCTGGTGCAATACAAAGCTACCGTGACGTAGATCGTATTCAGCCCAATGACCATTAGGTAAGCGCTTGACGTTATCAACCAGAGTCAGCGGTGCAGGAATAGTGCGATGGGCCAGGTAGGCATCAAGTGCTGCATGGGAAAACCGCCACTCACCAGTCAATGCCGGGAGCAAAGCCCGCAGGGTAGAGGCAAAAACCAAACCAGCATCGGGTCCAGAAACGGCTGCTCGATACAACAACGGTTTTTTACCCATGGGATCCCGAGCCAGGAAAACCTTGCCGAGCCGAGCATCGTAAAGAGCGAAGGCGTACATACCTCGCAAACGGCTCAGGGTTTTTTCAAGCCCCCAGGCCTCATAGGCCCGCAAGATAAATTCCGTATCGGAACGGGTACGAAAATGTACGCCCGCCTCAGTAAGCTGTTTTGCATCAGTTTCCCAGCCATAAACTTCGCCGTTATAGCAAAGCCAAACTTGCCCATCGTCATTGCCCATGGGCTGATCAGCCCCTGGCGTCGGGTCAATGATGGCAAGTCGGGCATGAAGCATGGCCTGCTTTGCAGCAGTTGCCGGAACAGGATCACCACCAATTCTCTGATGATCGCCATTCCAGGCCACAACATGCTGAGCATCGGGCCCCCGGGCTTTGAGTTGCTCCAGCATGGCTGCCAACTGCCCTGGACCACGCAGAGGCGAAGCCTCACTCATAAAAAACCCGGCGAAACCACACATCAGTCGCGCACTCCTGCATAGGTCGCAAAAATCGCTTCCATGCGGTCAAGCATGATGTCCACACCAAACCGATTGCGGGCTCGGCTCAACCCTGCTTCGGCATATTGCATTCGTAGTGTTTCATCACCCATGAGTTTCCCCAAGGCTTGGGCCAAAACCTGATTGTCCTTCGGCGTCACCAAGATTCCGGTTTCACCGTCGACTACGGCCTCGGCAATGGCACCCACAGGAGTACTCACCACAGGAAGACCACAAGCCATCGCTTGCATAATGGATTGAGGAACACCTTCATCACCGTAGGAGGGCAGGCAGAAGAGATCCATACAGTTCAACCAGCAAGGCACATCGTCCCGGTTGCCAACAAAATCGATACGATCGGCAATGCCTAATTCACTGGCTTTCCGTTCCAGATTGGCTCGTTGGGGACCATCACCCACCACCAACAAACGCCATTCAGGAAAGGCCTCAGTCAATGAAGCAAAGGCCTCCAACAAATAGACATGACCTTTCCAGTTGCGCAGAGTCGCAAGAATCCCTAGGGTCGGTGCATCAACTAGGCCGACGGTTCTCCTGCTGGCTTGCCGATCAGCTGGCGCAAAATAATCCAGATCAATCCCCGTAGGGACCGAGGTCATATGTCCAAGATCAAATCCGTTATCGCGCTGCAATTGATGGCGCAGGGCCTCACCGGTTACCACAACATGCCGAGCAGCTTTTTGGTAGAGCCAGCGGGTTGGGGCATTATCGTGAATTGGGGATGACACGTGCCGGGTGCGCACCACAGGTGGCGCCTTGAACATCAACAGGCAAGCCAAGGCAGTAAGCCAGGAGTCGGTAGAACTATGGGTGTTAACAACATCCACACTATTTCTCTTGTGCAAGAGCCAATGGCGCACCGACATTATTCCTCGCCGCGATTTACGCGCGATAGGCAGGTTCTCCACAGAAATGCCACGAAGACGAGCAGCCTCACTAATTGGCGCTTCCGAAGGACAGATAAGGGTAACGCGGTGTCCACGCCGAATCATGCCTTCCGCTTCCGTGAGAATACGTATCTCTTGCCCCCCCCAACCGCAAGAAGACTCGGTGTGAACAATGTGAATTGGCTTCATAGCATTGCTTTCGCAGCAGCTAATCCGAGGCGGTTTTGTACCGCCTGCCAGACCTGCTCTACAGATATGGCAGCCATGCTGCTTTCAGTACAACATTCTTGATCGGAAGCCGGGTGCTCGATTACTGTCAAAGCAGAATGATCAAGAGGGGCTAAATACAATCCCCTATGCTTGCAATGGTAGAGCGCAACCATGGGCACTCCCAAAGCACCTGCCAAGTGGGTTGGGCCCGTATCAACCCCCACGTAGAGGCTCAAACGGGACATTACCGCTGCAACTTGACGCAGACTCATACGTCCGGCCAAGCTAAAAACCTTATGAGGAAACTGCCGCACTAATTCAGCGGCAGCTGCGGCAGATGCTTCGTCTCCCAGCACCACAACCAATACATCCGGCTTCTTAGTTAGCAGTTTCTCCAACAATTGCTCAAAACTCTCCCGAGGCCAATCACGATAGGCTTTGGTCGGAAAGCTTTGCAACTGTAGTCCCACCCAACACCGCCCGCTATCACCTCCGGCAACCAATTCACTTAAGGTCCGCTTGGCAAACACTTGTTCTTCAGCAGTAACAGAACAGGACAGATTTTTTGTGGTCGCTTGGGCACCTAAAGCCTGGACCAACCGTAGCCTTGCAGAGACGGCATGTTCAGTCCCGGGCGTATCTGCAACGGTAATCATCCGAGCTGCTGCCTCAGGCTGGAAATCATCAGCTTGGATTTGGGTCACCACTCGATGAGCCACCCGTAACGCGTAGGAAACCAGCGCTAGATCATGACCGTACACCACGGCTGCGTCATAGGTCTTGCCCAGCAAGAAAGAAAAACGCCCGCGCCAAAAAACACGACCCTTGGTGATGGAAGAAAGATGTTGAATGAACGGCAAGTACCGTAACAAGTCCAACCGGTGGGGGTGAGCAAGAACGGTGATTTGTGCCTCTGGATACGTCTCGGCAAGGGCTCTGATAGCTGGCGTTACCAAGAGAGTGTCACCGATACGGGCGACGATGATCACCAGCAAGCGCTGGGGATGCCAAGCATCCACGGCGTCCTTTATCAGAACCGTCATTGCCCAGCCATTACGATGGGACCGTCATCACGCAACTGGTGGAGCCGGGCATAAACACCATTAAGCGACAACAATTCGTGATGAGTACCGCTTTCCACAATCTGGCCACGGGACATAACCAGAATGCGATCAGCTTTCTCAATCGTAGACAGGCGGTGAGCAATGACCAATGTTGTGCGGCTCTTCATTAGTTCATCCAGCGCAGCTTGAACCTGGCGCTCGGACTCGGAATCCAGAGCCGAAGTGGCTTCGTCCAGAATCAGAATGGGGGCATCCTTGAGCAGTGCCCGGGCTATCGCCAAGCGTTGGCGCTGCCCACCAGAAAGCTTCACCCCGTTCTCCCCGATCAGGGTGTCAAAACCTTCTGGCATGGCTTCAATGAAATCCAGAGCATGAGCAGCCTGGGCTGCTTCGCGAATTTTTTCGCGGCTCACATTCGCCAATACACCGTAAGCGATATTGGCGGCCACAGAGTCATTGAACAGAACAACATCCTGACTTACCAAGGCGATGTTGGCTCGCAAACTGCGTAGTTGAAGATCTTCCAGGGCGTAGCCATCCACCCGGATGGTGCCTTGCTGTACGTGATAGAACCTCGGCATCAAGTTCGCCAGAGTGGTTTTACCGCTCCCGGAGGAGCCCACCAAAGCAACGGTCTCACCTGGCTTGATATGCAGATTGATACCATCCAGCGCATTACGTTCGGCCCCGGGATAAGAGAACACCACCTGATCGAAATCCACTTCACCGCGAGCACGGCCGAGTTCTTTAGTACCCCGATCATCCTCAACAACTTCGTCGATCAGAGAAAACACGCTTTCTGCGCCCGCCAACCCCCGTTGCAAGGGTGCATTCACATCGGTCAATCTTTTCAATGGTGCCAGCAACATGAGCATGGCCGTAATAAAAGAGACAAAGCCACCCACGGTGGCCCCTTCGTCATTGGAATGACGCAGAGCAAAGGAAATAATGATGGCTAAGGCGATGGCAGCAAAACTTTGCACAATGGGGCCAAGGGCGGCAGCCGCCAAAGTGCCCCGCATGGCATAGCCCCGTTGAGCGGCATTGGCAGCAAGGAAGCGGCTACGCTCGTAATCCTGACCGCCAAAAATTTTTACCACCTTGTGGGCTTCAATGCTTTCTTCCAATACCCGCATGATCTCGCCCATGGCCGTCTGCATTGACCGACTGGTTTCCCGCAAGCGCTTGCTAAAGGCTCTCACGGCCAAAGCAATTAGCGGAATCATGGTTAGTGCTACCAGGGTCAACATCCAGTCCAGATACAACATCCAGCCCAGCAGTCCGACCACAGCCAGAGAGTCCTTGACTAAGGTGGTAAGTACGCCAGTAGCCGCCCCTGTTACCCCAGTAACGTCATAGGCGATACGCGACATGACCACGCCGGAAGATTGATTATCAAAATAGCTGGTTGGTAACTGCATCAGGCGGCCAAACATGGCATTCCGCAGATCCAGCACAACTTTATTGGATACCCAGGATAAGGAATAGTCAGCAACCAACCCCACCAACCCCCTCAGCATGAAAACACCAACAATCATCAAGGGCAGCGTCCACAGATCCTGATTGCCGCCAGCGCCGAAACGGCCATCCAGCAGAGGCTTCATCAGTGCCGGGAAAAGGGGCTCGGTCGCGGCTGCAGCTGCCATTGCCCCCAGGGCGAAAACAAAAGTCTTCCAATAGGGGCGTACATAGCCAAGAAGACGTTGATAAAGCTCCTTGGAGCTAGGGGAAGAACCGGAAGAAGAAGGAGTCGCCATGGCGGGTGAGGCTACAAGGGGCTGTCATTATATAGGGGTCGCCTCTGCCACCCCGGCAAACCGCTGTCTTTACTGCAAACCAAGGTATAGAGATTGCAGTTTCTGGGTCATATCTGTCAGCGCACATTGCATTGCGATGGATTGGGTAGAACCGGTATTTGAACCCGCCTTAGCCAGGAGAAGGCTCAAGGCCTGCTGCTGAGCCGAAATATCGAGAGCATCCGCAACTTGACCACAGGAATCATTGATCAACTCTGCTGCACCGCTAGTCGGTGACGTCATTACCGGCAAACCACAGGCCAACGCCTCCAGCACCGCATTAGGAAAAGGATCGTAAAGCGTTGGTAGGGCGAAAACGTCGGCGCTGCCGTAATAGGGGCGGACATCGGGCTGGGCACCAAGAAAATGGGTCCGCTCTGCAATACCCAGTTGCGTAGCCATAGCCTTGGCTTGAGGCAGCTTGCGATCCTTACCCACCACCAGCAGATGAACACCCGGCATGCCAGCTACCGCTTGCAGCAGGGGGAACAAGCCCTTTCTTTCAAAGCCGGAGCCAACGAAAAGCACAACCGGGGCATCCTTGGGAATGCCCAATTCAGCCCGAACCTGCAGCCGATGCTCGTCCCGCAGGCCGGGGTGGAAATAGTCCAGATCCACGCCGTTATGGATTACGTGGAGCTTGTCTTCCGCCACGCCGAAGCGCCGCACAATGTCATCCTTGACCATCCGGGAGTTGCAGATCACCGCCTTGAGGGCCGGATGGCGGAACATTTTTGCCTCGGCCCGCAGGACGTAGCGATGCCAGGGATGTAATCGTGTAAACAGTGCGGCCAAGGGGGATTGGGTACGGGCCCGCAGTTCCAGCCAAGTGGCGTGAACACCATCTCCGGCCCGGTAGATATGGCAACCGGGGATGCGTTCATGGCTCTGCACCAGATCGAACTCCTTGGTTGCCACAATGGCCTGAACGCAGCGGGAGAAGCCTGCATCCCGCCACAGGCGACCCAGATAGAAAGGGTTGCAGCGCCGGACCTTGCGCCCGTCCTGCCCATCGCCCTTCCATTGGCGGGTGATGATGGTCACATCCAGTCCCTGGCCGACCAAGGCGGACAAGGCCCGTTCGACGAAGCGCTCGGCGCCGCCAAAGGGCGTGTATTTCTGACGAACGATAGCGAGCTTCATACCGCTGTGGCTCAGCCCATCAGGAGTTCGTGACAGGCCACCACGACCCGTTCCACCGGCAGGGTAGTCAGGCAGTCACGAACTCCTGATG
>Ga0302289_1000638_pt1 | contig 13824 bp, 14 predicted proteins | sample III_Fen_N1_2_FD_194552 | JGI IMG/M metagenome (GOLD analysis project Ga0302289, IMG submission 194552) | Peat permafrost microbial communities from Stordalen Mire near Abisko, Sweden - III_Fen_N1_2 | ecosystem: Environmental > Terrestrial > Soil > Wetlands > Permafrost | place: Sweden: Abisko... | reverse complement strand
CAAAGATCCGCTCGGTATGAGCGGAACACGTCTCGAGATTAGCGCGAATGTCGTATCGGCTATGTCGCCACTTGTCGTGAATCTGCAAAAAGCGGCCGAAATGGCAACAGTCAATCCTGTCGCGATCGTGCCTTCTGCGATGGCGGCTGCGAAAGCTGTACTTCAGGAAGGGCAGATTGAAAATGGCGTTGCTGTGATTGATATTGGAGGCTCAACTACTGGTGTCGCGGTCTTCGAAGAAGGTGACCTCCAGTACGTCGGTATCGTACCGATGGGTGGCATTAATATCACGAATGACTTAGCGATTGGACTCAAAACCGACCCAGCAATCGCTGAGCAGGTTAAAATTTCTCATGCGACTCTCGTCGATGGCTCAGGGAATGATGGGGCGGTTAACGTCAAAGTCGACAAAGAGATTTACACATTTGATACAACTGAGGTACGAGAGATTGTCGAGGCGCGCCTCGAAGAAATCTTCGAACTCGTCAACAAAGAGCTGAAGCGAGCGGGTCGCGCCGGTCAACTGGCAAGCGGCATTGTACTCACGGGTGGCACGGCAAACATTAAGGGGATTGCGGAATACGCTAAGTCGCAGCTTGGTCTTGCGGCGCGAGTCGGTAAATCTTCTGGGTTTGCGGGAGTTGCAGATAACATCGAAACGCCTCAGTTCGCAACTGCAATTGGATTGATGCTAATTGATGCAGAATCAGCACCGGTACATGGACACAAGAAGGCGGGCTTCAACAGTAAGCAGCTTGTCTCGCAAACAGGTGGTTTCTTGTCGCGCTTTTTAGGTCGTTTTAAGCCGTAGAGGTGTACTATTCTCTTGGCACCAGTGCTATAATAAAGAACAAGATAGTTATTCGAGATGAGCTTAAGGGAGAATAGACGAATATGCCCGAAGTAAAACCAGGTGATATCCAAACATTTGCGAGTATAAAAGTCGTAGGCGTTGGTGGCGCTGGCGGTTCAGCGGTCAATCGCATGAAAGACGCTGGCTTAATTGGTGTGCAGTTTATTGCTATGAATACTGACGCGCAAGCGTTGCATAATTCCAGGGCCGATGTAAAAATCCACCTTGGTCACAATACGACAAATGGACTTGGCGCAGGCGCAGACCCAGCGGTCGGCGAAGCAGCCGCACGTGAATCGATTGATGAAATTCGCGGTGCCGTCGAGGGTGCAGACATGGTATTCGTCACAATCGGTGCTGGTGGTGGTACTGGCAGTGGTGCGGGCCATGTGGTTGCTGAAATTTGTCGTGAACTTGGTATCCTGACGGTCGGTGTCGCCACGAAGCCATTTAGCTTCGAGGGCGAAAAGCGACGCACGAATGCGGAGTGGGCGATTGCGCAACTCGGCAAGGCAGTTGATACGCTCATTACGATTCCAAACGACCGCCTGTTACAGACGATTGATCGACGTACGCCACTTCTCGAGACCTTCAAGATTGCCGACGACGTGCTACGACAGGGCGTCCAGGGTATCTCAGAACTCATTACCGAACACGGTCTCATCAACCTCGACTTCGCTGACGTGAAAGCCATCATGAGCAACGCCGGCAGTGCGTTGATGGGCATTGGCCGTGCGAGCGGTGATAACCGTGCCGCACAAGCTGCGCAGCAAGCCATCGAGTCGCCACTCATCGAAGTGTCTATCGACGGCGCAAAGGGTGTCCTATTCAACGTAACTGGTGGCTACGACATGAGCATGGCTGAGATTCAAGAAGCTGCCGAGATGATTACGAGCGCCGTCTCACCAGATGCAAATATCATATTTGGTGCGACGCTTAAGCCTGAACTTGAAGATGAGCTCATTATTACGGTTATTGCGACCGGATTTGATAGCGCCTATTTCCATCAGAAAGTAGCCGACATGGACAGTGCTGCATCGATGAACGAAACTGAAACGATTGATAATGCAGTCGACAGCGTCGACCTAAACCTCGATAAAACGGATGCAGCACAAGACTTCGCGAGTGAACCAACCCATGACATTTGGAACCAGCCCGTCGAAGAGGACGAGGACGATACTCCTGCGTTTCTGAGGCGTCGCAAGAAGAACAAGCAGAAACCTGAAAGTACTTCGGAGAAGTAGGTAATTGACTATGTCACAAAACTACAAAATCGGTGATAGCCGTGTACTTGAGTCTCGTGAGTCTGCCGATGGCATTACTATCCGTAGGCGTCGAGAGACAACCGACGGCATGCATCGTTTCACCACCTATGAGCGTATCGAATATCCAAACCTCGCGGTTATCAAGCGTGATGGTGCGCGCGAGCTATTTGACCGTGAGAAGCTAGCGACGGCGATTCGTCGTTCAGTGGGTAAGTTCTTTAAGTCAGAAGTCGAAGTCGAAGATATCATCAACAGGGTTGAAGAATCTCTGTATGAGCTTGGTGAAAGTGAAGTGTTGTCTCGTCAAATTGGTGAGTTTGTCCTCGATGAACTTGCTGCGCGTAATGAAGTTGCCTATGTCAGGTTTGCAAGCGTCTTCCACAAGTTCAAGACACTCGATGACTTCGTGAAGATCCTCGAGCAGCGTCGTCACAAGAAGGGCGCGTAATATGAGGGTCGTGGTGGTGTGGCGCGACAATACCGATTACGCTCGAACCGTTACGATGTTTCTGCAGGATTTTGTCCGCCAGACAGGTCACGCGCTTGATGAGCTTGATCCTGATACCAAAGAAGGCGAGTCGTTCTGCCGCGCGTATGACATTATCGAATATCCGTCAGTTATCGCGTTGAGTGATGATGGGCAGATGCAGCAGTTATGGCACGGTGCGATATTACCAACAATCAGTGAGGTGAGTTACTATGTTTCACAAGGTTAAAGAGTTTTTCACACACGAAGACAAGAAGATTAGAGATGATCGCTGGATTTTTCTGAGCATGCTTATTGGCGCAATTCTAAGCCTCATCGCATCATTTGTGTTATCAGTCGAGGCGATTGAGCTAGCAAAGAACTCAAATGCGGTGCTCAGCTGTAATTTCAACGCTGTCATCAACTGTGCAACAGTAGGCAACCACCCATCTGCGTACATGTTCGGTTTCCCGAATAGTTTCCTTGGTCTTATGGCAGAGCCAGTTGTTATCACGGTAGCAATCGCTGGATTGTCGCGCATTAAGTTCCCACGTGCCTTCATGTTCGCCGCACAAATCGGTTATACGCTCGGTTTTATCTTTGCGCTGACATTGCTATATATCAGTTATAATATCATCGGCGCACTTTGCCCGTGGTGTCTACTGGTGACTGCGACGACGACCTTCGTATGGTTTGCGATTACGCGCTACAACATTCGTGAAAATAACCTCTACTTATCAGAGAAAGCATCAAAAATTGCGCAGAAATTTGTTGCGAGCGACTACGATAAGTTAGTACTAGTCGGTATACTTGTCCTGCTACTTGTACTTGTCGTCGTCAAGTACGGTGCCCACCTGTTCTAATTGCCGCCAGCAGTGGTATAATAGTGCCAGACGGCATTTTGACGCATATGCGCCAGATGAGTGGCTATCACCCACGAATGCCAGCGAGAGGAACGGCTACATGCTCAGTAGAACTCGTCGCAGGACTGCGAAAATGTCCGCAAATAAGTGCTAAGAAGAATCTCTTTTTAGAAACTGGATGGTACCGTCCGCATCCCGCGGATTCCAGTGGCTAAAAAGGGATTTTTGTTTTTATAAACAAGAGGAGATATGAGATGAAATTTCAAGCAAATACACGTCGACGAGCTGTCGAATATGAAAAAGAGTGGGCAGCAACCTGGCTTGCGAATAAGACATTCGAGAAGTCAATTGAGCAACGGCCAGCCGACAATACATGGGTATTTTATGATGGGCCACCATTCCTGACCGGTACACCGCATCATGGACACCTCCTTATCTCGACGGTTAAAGACGTGATGGGGCGTTTCCATACAATGCAGGGTCAACGTGTTGAACGACGCTGGGGTTGGGATTGTCACGGCTTGCCAGCCGAGCTTTACGTCGAGAAGGCGCTTGGTATCAAGAGTAAAAAAGAAATTGGCACAAAGATTAGCATCGAAGAATATGTCCGCGAATGCCGCAAGGCAATGGTGAAGACCAGTACTGAGTGGGAAGATACTATTGAGCGCTTAGGTCGCTGGGTCGAATTTGAAGGTGCCTACAAGACCATGGATAAAGAATACATGGAGAGTGTATGGTGGGCGTTCAAAGAGCTCTATGAAAAGGGTAAAATCTACGAAGGCGAAAAGATTCTCGTGTATTGCACGAAGGATGCAACGCCAATTTCAAAGAGTGAAGTTGCGATGGAAAATAGCTATCAGATGGATACTGATCCAAGTATCTTCGTCTACTTCAAGCTCGAAGACGTCGACGAGTACATGCTTGCGTGGACGACGACGCCGTGGACTCTTCCAGCGAACGTCGCCGTGGCGGTCCACAATGACATCGACTATGCGCTCGTAGAGCATGCAGGCAAGAAGTTCTATATCGCAGCCGAGGCCGTGCCGAAGGTCATGCAGGACGAAAAACATCAGCCACTCGAGTACACTATCCTCAAGAAGATTAAGGGCTCAGAGTTGGTCGGTAAGCGCTACGAACCGTTGTTTGAGAACCGCGGGCCATCAGCGCATCGTGTACTGCATGCAGATTTCGTGACGACCGAAGATGGTACGGGCCTCGTGCACGAAGCGCCAGCCTACGGTGAGGACGACTATGAGCTATGTAAGAAAGAGGGGATACCTATCGTTTCTCTTGTCGATGCTGACGGTAATTATACCGAAGGTCGATGGCTTGGTGAAAACATCTGGGATGTCAACAAACAGATTGCGAAGACACTTGTCGAAGAGGGTCGCGCCCTAAAAATTGAGTACGTGCAGCACGAATATCCTCACTGTCACCGCTGTGGCACGAAGTTAATGTACCGTGCGCATCCGAGCTGGTTTATGGACATCCAAAGTCAGAAGCAGGAAATGCTTGCGGAAAATGCAGGCACGAGCTGGACACCAGATGCCCTCAGAACTGGTCGGTTCAACAATATTATTGAGCAAGCTCCAGACTGGAATCTCAGTCGTGATCGCTACTGGGCAACGCCAATTCCTGTGTGGAAGGGTGTGCGCAACGATGGTACTGAAGTAGTGAAGGTGATTGGTGGCTACGATGAGTTCGAGCAACTGACGGGCAAACGGCTTGATGATTATCACCTTCCAGAGGTTATGAATGTGACGTTTGAGTGTGATGGGGTTGAGATGCGACACATTGGCAAAGTGCTAGATTGCTGGTTTGAGTCTGGATCTATGCCATTCGCGCAGTTCCATTACCCATTTGATAACAAAGAGACGTTTGAGGCTCGGTTCCCGGCCGATTTCATCATCGAAGCAATCGACCAGACCCGCGGATGGTTTTATAGCCTGATGGCGGTGAATGTTGGCTTGTTTGGCAAGGCTCCATGGAAAAACCTCATCTGCACCGGCTTCATTAATGCGGCCGATGGCAAGAAGATGAGTAAGAAGCTCAACAACTATACCGACCCGATGGTCCTGATGGATCAGTACTCGGCTGATAGCTTCCGATTCCTTATGCTTTCGAGCCCGCTGACGAACGGCGAGAACTTCGCACTGGCCGACAAAGACGTCGGTGATGTTGCGCGCAAGCTGAGTATGATCTGGAATATGTACGATTTCTTCACCATGTATGCTGAAGTCGATGGCTGGGAGTTCGACGCGAACAAGCCATTTACTCTCAATCCATCTGACCTCACAAACCCACTCGATATCTGGGTTGTCTCACGCATTCACCAGCTCACTCAAGAGGTAGGAGAGCGGACTGCTGCCTATGATCTGCAGGGCGCGCTCAAGCCAATCCTGCCGTTTATCGATGATGCGAGTAACTGGTTTGTTCGCCGCTCACGCCGCCGTTTCTGGAAGAGCGAAGACGATGGCGACAAAGCTGATGCCTACCGCACGCTTCACTACGTTCTGCTGAAGCTTGCCGTCACGATGGCGCCATTCACCCCGTTCCTCGCTGAAGAGTTGTACCAAAAGCTTGGTGGCGGTAACGAGTCAGTTCACCTACTAGATTGGCCAACGAATGGAACGGTCGACGAGCTTGTCATGAATGAGATGGAAACCGTGCGCGATTACGTAAATCAGGGCCTAAGCCTACGCGCAAAAGCTGGGCTCAAGGTCCGTCAGCCACTCGCGAGCGTGACAGTACCAAGTCTAGGTGAACGAGTTGATTTCGTGGCAATTCTTGCAGAGGAGTTGAACGTGAAATCAGTGTCGGTGGGTGATACCGTCACACTTGATGAGGTAATTACACCAGAGTTGAAGCGTGAAGGCCTGATGCGTGAAGTTGTGCGGTTCGTGCAGAATGCACGCAAGAACGCTGGCTTGAACGTTGATGATCGTATCGTACTTCAACTTGAAACGGATGACGAGGAGCTGAATGCAGCCATCGAAGAGCATCGTGCGACGATTGGGACGGAGACGTTGACGAGCGAGTTTAGGCAAGTGGACGCGCACGAGGAGACCGTGAAGGTAGAATCGAAGCAACTCACTATACGATTAGAGAAGGCATGAGCGATCGCGTCATCATCGACACCCGTGAACCAAGTGAATACGAGATGAGTCATGTCGACGGGGCTGTGAATATCCCGCCAGCTGAGTTTATGCGGGGTGTGCCTACCGCGCTTCGCGCTGTCGCGAAAGACACACAGATAATCTTGTATTGCCGGTCTGGTCAACGTTCAAATACGTGCAGTATGATACTGCGCGCGGCGGGGTTCACAAATCTGGTCAATGGTATCAACGAGCACCGCGTGCAGTCCTTACTCGACTAGTCGAGTAAGCGGGGTATTGACTTTTGTTAACGTATATGCTTAAATGTATGTGTAACACTCATTTAACACATACATATGCTTAAACTACATCGCAACTTCCCACGATTCTCACCGTTTAGTCAGTCCTCGCGAAGGGTGCAATTAAGCGCCACGCATCATGAGGATGACGAACTCATCACCGCTATCGAACGCGGTCGTGACGACGAGGTCTGGACGCTCGATAAGACGCCTGACGTCGCAAAACTCGATGAGTTTTGGACGACCGTTGAGGAAGACCTCAAGAAGGACCCCGAGTGGTTTGATTTTGCGAACGACTAGTTCATACTATTGATATGAATATTACTAAAGCTATCATTCCAGTGGCGGGTTGGGGTACTAGGCGACTACCGATCACAAAAACAATCGAAAAATGTATGTTACCGATCGGTAATCGACCAATTGTAGACTATACGGTTCAAGATTGTATAAAGGCTGGTGTTACGGACATTTATTTTATCGTTGGCGAAGAGAGCGCGCAAATCCGTGATTTCTATCGGACAAATATCGACTTGAATGACTACCTTAAGCGTAGTGGTAAGGCAGACATGATTGAATTGATACGACCGCCCAAGGTCAATTTGCACTATATTGTCCAATCGACCTACGGTAAGTACGGTACCGCTGTACCTGTGTCCTTGGTGTTTGATCAGCTCATCGCCGGTGAGTCGGTTGTGGTATTGATGGGTGATGATGCGATCTATAACCCTGATGGTTCTTCTGAAGTGGCCCGAATGATTGCTGCGACACCAGAAGCCGGAAGTGCGCTGTTGGGTGTTGAGATCCCGCGACAAGAAGTTGCTCGCTATGGTGTATTGAAGATGAATACCGCCTATGAGTTTGAAGAGATTGTCGAGAAGCCACAACCCGACGAAGCGCCTAGTACGATGATCAATGTCAGCAAGTATGTCTTGAGCTACGATATTATGCGACAGATTCACGATTATGCACAACAAGACAGCGTGGCGGGTGAATATCTGATAACAGTGCCCATTAATGAGGCAGTTGCCGGCGGGGCGGTGATGAAAGTGGTACCTGCGCAAGGTAAGTATCTCGATAGTGGGACGATTGAAGGTTGGCTCGATGCCAATAACTACATCATCAAGCAACAGACTTGAAAATGTAGCGTACATCTGTTACAATTGATATCTGAAACTAATAATATTAAGGAAATCATAATGAAAGCAGTCGTTAAAATCGGTGGTCAGCAATACCTCGTCACCGAAAAAGAGACCCTCACGGTGGACCTCCTCCCTGAAGGCACAAAAGAGCTCGTCAACGACGCCCTCCTCGTGATTGATGGTGAGAAGACTACGGTCGGAACGCCAACGGTCAAAGGTGTGAAGGTGACGGCGAAAGTCGTCGAGCCAAAAATTGCGGGCGACAAAGTCCGTGTCATTCGCTACAAGAGCAAGAAGCGTGTCAACACGCAGACTGGTCACCGTCAAAAGTACTCAGTCATCGAAGTTGTCTCGATCAAATAGGTTAGTCATTTGACGTACAATATCCCCGTGCATAACGGGGATATTTTCGTAGGAGTGGCATAAGTAGCATGGTACAATAGGATTATAGTTCAAGGAGGGAAACCAACAACCGTGACCGTGGTTATTGCTGTGACAAATCAGAAGGGTGGCGTCGGTAAAACGACGACGGCCGTGAATGTGGCGTATTACCTCGCGAAAGCGGGTAAGAGAACGCTGCTTGTTGATTTTGATCCACAGGGCAATGCAACGAGCGGGCTTGGTGTTGACAAGCAAACCCTTGAAGTCGCAGTTGGCGACATGATTTTGGGTAACGCCACATTTGAACAGACCGTGCGCCACACTGATTTCAAAGACCTATCACTACTGCCGTCCATCTCGATACTCGCAAATGCAGAAGTTGAGTTGGCGCAAGCCGAACATCGGTTTACTCGACTCAAGCGCGCCTTGCAGACGGGCATCGATGCATATGATATCGTCATCATTGATTGTCCACCGAGCCTTAGCCTCCTGACAGTCAACGCGCTCATCGCGGCTCATTATGTGCTTCTGCCTGTCCAGGCAGAGTTTTATGCACTCGAAGGCCTGGGGCAGCTGCTCGAGACTATGAAGCTGATTCGCAAGAACCTGAATCCAACACTCGATCTCATCGGTGTGTTACCGACCATGGTGGATGGAAGGACCTCGTTGTCATCCCAAGTACTTGCAGAGATCACAAAGCATTTCCCCGCAAAGGTATTCAATACTGTCATTCCACGCAACGTGCGCCTTGCAGAGGCGCCAAGCCATGGTACACCAATAGGTGTGTATGATCGATTTAGTAAGGGTGCACGCGCCTACAAGGCGGTCACGAAGGAGGTTATCGAACGTGTCGGTTAAACGAGGACTTGGAAGAGGACTGGAGTCATTGATTCCGACGGATACAATCGATGAATCGTTTGATCCGACCGCTGAGCAAGATGAGCGTATGAGCGAGCTACGCCATATCGCTATTTCGACAATTGAGGCAGATCCTGAGCAGCCGCGTAAAGTATTCGATGTTGATGCGATTCAGGAGCTCTCAACTTCAATCCGTGAACACGGACTGTTGCAGCCTATCGTGGTTGCGCCACACGGAAGTGGGAAGTTTATCATTGTTGCGGGTGAGCGACGATATCGAGCTGCGAAGCTTGCAGATATGAAGACAATTCCCGCACTGGTCCGCACGCTATCAAATCAGCACAAGCTCGAACTTTCGTTAATCGAAAACCTGCAGCGCAGCGACCTGACGGCAATCGAGACGGCGACTGCATATCTTAAGTTGCGTGACCAGTTCAACCTCAGTCTCGAAGAGATAGGGCACCGCGTGGGCGGTAAGTCTGTCGCAGCGGTAAGTAATACTATGCGCCTTCTCCGCTTACCTCAGTCCGCCCGACAAGCTATTCTCGATGGCAAACTGACCGAAGGCCAGGCCAGGCCACTCATTAGTTTTGACGAAGCAATCATCGAAGAAATCCTACCACGCATACTCGCCGAGGACTGGAGCGCACGGGCTATCGAACAATATGCGGCGCGCCTGAAGCACGTCAAGGGAAACGTCGAGAAGGTTGAACAGCCAAACCGTTACGAGATGCAGACCGAGCGACTTGCAAAGCGTTTTGCGACAGAGGTGAGTGTACATACAGGCTCGAAGGGTACTGGCCGCATTATTATTCCATTCAAAAATGCTGCAGACTTCGATCGTATCAATAAGCTTCTTCAATAAACTAGTCTAGACGCCGCCGAACACACCGAATGGCCAGATTCTTAGGCCAACTGGACCGACGATATCAAATGTCGGGATTGTGCCGAGACCGGTACGTGAATCAAATGAGTTCTCACCAATGCGATTATCGCCACAGACATAAATCGTTCCATCGGCTACTACTGTATCGGCTCCGTCGCCACTGACAGGAGATTTTGGTCCAGCCGTACCTTTTCGCCATTGGTCATCGGGCTGAAATCCATCAGGATGTTCTGAGTTGTAGACTGTCAGCACGCCATCCTTGACGGTGACACGCTCGCCAGGGAACGCGATGACGCGCTTGACGATGTATTCATCTTGGTCACCAGGTACGTAGTGGGGGTTCTTAAAGACGATGACATCACCTCGGTTTGGTACATATTGCTTATTTTGCACCTGAGCAGCCGTGATAGGGATACGATTGACGATGAGTCGGTCGCCGTCGTGCAACGTATCGTCCATACTATGGCCAGAAACGACAAAACTACGAAAGACGAATGTGTTGATGAGAAGCGTACCTGCGAGCACAATGAGGATAAAACCAAGAAAGCTAATCGCGTCGCGAACTCTGGGGTGACGAGTGAGAAAGTTTGCTTCCATTACCCTTACTATACATGACTTACTGATAAAATCGAAACATGAACATAAGTATTTTAGGTTTTCAATTGGCCCTAAATCAGATATAGTAGGGTGATATATGGATAGGCGCAATCGACCGACTATGGATGGCTTTATTCCACGACGCTCTGCCGGTGGGGTGAGCTCTTCGGTATCGCGTCCCGACCCAGATGCCGCGACAACTATTCGTGGTTTGCAGCGCCATGATAGCGCGCCTGTCGAAAAAATTGCGACAAGGCGACAACAGCAGGCTGCGCTTGCGCCTGTTGAGTCGTCAGAAGCACGACGACAAATCGTCTCACGTGCTGATATTGACGAGTCGCTCCATGAGATAGATCAGCAGCCGGATCAGCAGCCGAAACACCGCCGCCACGGAAAGAAGCACGATAAAGCCCCCAAGCCGAGATGGCGTAAGGTCGTCAAACGATTCATCTTGTTGATTCTTTTGGTCGGACTGGGGCTAGCTGGATGGATTGGCGTCAAGGCATTTCTCGCTGGTGGCAACGTGTTTAAGGGTGATATCTTCGGCATCGTGCAACAGAAGGCCCTCAAGGCTGATGCAAATGGACGTAGCAATATTCTCGTGCTCGGTACATCAGAGGATGATCCTGGTCACCAAGGGGCTACTTTGACAGACTCGATTATGGTATTGAGCGTAGATCAAAAGAACCATAATGCCTACATGATAAGCATTCCTCGTGACCTTGAGGTGCAATATGGTATGTTATGCATCGCGGGTGGCCACGGTAAGATCAACGGTTACTTTAACTGCGTAAATGACGACTGGACATCATCTAGCGCCGAGGATGAACGACAGACAAAGTCACGCGAGTTCTTCGGCAATATCGTTGGTCTCGATATCCAATATAGCGTCCACGTGAACTACACGGTGATGCGTGATATTGTGAAAGCGCTCGACGGTGTCACCGTCACTATTGAGAGTTCGGACCCAAGGGGGCAGATGGACGGTAACTTTGACTGGAAGTGTGGCGCGACCTATGCACAGCGCATGAAGAATTGTCCACCTCGTGGCCACTTCATCGACTATCCTAATGGCCCCGTCACATTGGATGCTGAGCACGCGCTCTATCTCGCACAAGCTCGCGGTGACACCGAAATCAACTGGGGTTTCCCGAACTCGAACTTTGACCGAGAGAGGAATCAGCAGAAAATACTCGTCGCTATCAAAGAGAAGGCGATGAGCACTGGTACGCTCACGAACGTGTCGAAGGTTACAGGAATTATCGACGCGCTTAGCAGCAATTTGCGCACCAATTTTGACACGAGCGAGATTCGTACGCTCATGACGCTCGCGGGTGATATACCCGCAGACTCTATTGCAAGTATCGATTTACTCAAGGGTGGAGTTATGAACAGCAGCGCGCAACCAACCGCGGGGCAATACGATTACTCTGATATACAAGCATTCATTAAGAAGACGATCAACGCAACACCGGTATCAAAGGAAGCCGCGCATGTCGTCGTGCTCAACGCGTCGGGCATCACGGGGGCGGCGCAGACCGAAGCGGATAGACTTGCCGATCTTGGGCTTATCGTTGACAAAGTCGACAATGCACCAGAGGGTGTGACATTTACGCACAACACGCTCTATCACACGAGCACGGCCAAACCGAAGACTCTCGCCGCGCTTCAGACTCGCTACGGCAAGACAGCACTTGCCACAGGCGCCTCACCGGTGACTGTCGCGAGCACAACTGATTTCGTCGTCGTGGTTCTTAATCCATTGACCAATACCAATCAATAGAGCCGTGGTATAATGGACTACATCTATGGATCTGCTCAAGTCTCATAAACGACGTACTCGACTAAGTGAGGGCGCCTATATACTTCTCAATGTTGGTTTTGCGTGTGCGTTGCTCGCGACTACATTGTTTATCCAGTCCCCATGGCTCTCGTTGTTGATTGTGTTGCTCAGTAAGTGGCGCGCGCTTGCGGTACGACCACGCTTCTGGTTTGCGAATCTTGTCGCGAATATGGTGGATATCATCGTGGGTGTCAGCACTGTCGTATTGCTCTATTCCGCCACACATTCATTTTGGCTCCAGTGCATCATCACATTACTCTATATCGGATGGCTGCTGGTGATCAAACCTCGCTCTAAGCGCTCGTATGTGGCCACTCAGGCGGGTCTTGCAGTCTTCTTGGGGATTACGGCGCTATCGATTGTATCGTATCAGTGGGACTCATTCTTCTTTGTCGCAGTAATGTGGACGATAGGGTATGTCGTGGCGAAGCATGTGCTCGGTAGCTACGATGAGCCACATGTGACATTATATAGTCTCGTCGCGGGATTTGTGTTTGCTGAGCTTGGGTGGATAGGCTTTCATTGGTTGGTTGCGTACCCATTGCCAGGATTTGGATCAATCCAGCTGTCGCAACTCGCACTCCTCACGACGCTCTACTGCCTTATTGCAGAGCGCGCCTATGCAAGCTATCATACGCACGGTAAAGTAAGATGGGCTGACGTCATGCTACCAGTATTACTCACTATCAGCATCATGGTTGTCGTCTTTGTACTCGCGATGATTCACGGTGCAGACACACTCTAGCTCACTACGCACGAGATAATGCGATAATATACTCTTCGATGACTACCAATTGGTAGCTGTTTTTTTTGGCGACAGCGATAATCTCGTCATGTTGGCACGGGTCTGCTTCGAGGAGGAGATACCCGTGTGGGGTGAGATGCGTAGCTGCTTGCGATAGGAGTCTTTTGATAAGTGCGAGGCCACTATCATCGGCGAATAGCGCAAGCGCTGGTTCATGGGCGATATCTGGTGATACTTCCCATGATCGGTCGACATAGGGAAGGTTTGCGACGATGAAGTCGAGAGTACCAGTAATGTCCTGGAGTAGGTCGCTTCGTACGCAAGTGACTTCTGCTTGAAGTTCCTTTGCATTGAGCGCGGCTATTTCAAGCGCAGTCTCGCTTATGTCGCTCAGCGTCACGCTGAGGGCAGGGTGCTCAAGTTTTGCGGTGATGCCAAGGCAACCACTGCCGGTACCAACGTCAAGCAACGCTCGATGCATCGGTTTGATGAGTCGGCTAATGAGAGAGATGATCGTTTCGGATTCAGGTCGAG